>Ga0247727_10006779_pt1 | contig 22280 bp, 15 predicted proteins | sample WisWelCaveWW1625_FD_202498 | JGI IMG/M metagenome (GOLD analysis project Ga0247727, IMG submission 202498) | Biofilm microbial communities from Wishing Well Cave, Virginia, United States - WW16-25 | ecosystem: Environmental > Aquatic > Deep subsurface > Groundwater > Cave microbial mat | place...
AGCGGTAGGGGTTCCCGCCCTGCGTCTGGACGCGCCCTTCCCAGACGTACCGGTTGATGTCGTTGCTCAGCAGCGGCGGGGCGGCCACGAGCACGGCGCGCCAAAGAACCGCGAGGCCAAGACACGCGAGAAGCGAGTGGCGTGGCAGGCCGCGCGAGACGCCGAGCGCCGCGAGATAGGCGGCGAACGCGGCGCCGAAGAGGCCCAGGTGGGATCCGATCCGCGTGGGCGGCGGCGGGCCCCAGGCCCAGGCGAACACGCACGCCGTCAGAACCAGGCCAGCGGCGCCGAGGGTGACGAGGCGCCCCAAGGTCATTTCGATCTGAACGTGACCCCCCGCGGCCGCGTCTGGGAGAAGGCCCGAAGCCGTCGAAGGCGCTCCCGCTTCGCGTTTCCGGCCTCCCGCAGAGCCGCCGTGGACGGCGCCGCTCGACCAGCCGTAGCGCAGGATCGTCGCGATGATCTTCGTTCCGGCGCCGATCGTCCCGCGCACCGTCCCGCTCACCTTGCTGCGACCGATGCGCGGGCGGTAGTCGACCGCCACCTCGACGACGCGCAGGCCCTGGCGTGCCGCCTTCACCTGCATCTCGACGGTCCAGCCGTAGTTACGGTCGCGCATGTCGAGTTGCCGCAGGGCGCCCATCGTGATGGCGCGGAAGGGCCCCAAGTCGGTCGCCCGCGCGCCCGTTAGCGCGTTCATCAGTCCCACGCAAAGCCGTGTGCCGAGCACCGCGTGCCACGGCTGGGCCCCGGGGGCGCGCCGGCCGAGGCTGCGCGACCCGATCACGAGGTCGGCCCGGCCTTCCAGGATCGGCGCGACGACCTCCGTCAGCTGCCCCGGCTCGTCGCTGCGGTCCCCGTCGACGAAGACGATGAGGTCGGCATCGCCGGCCGCCGCGATCCCGGTGAGGCACGCCTGCCCGTAGCCGCGACGGGGCTCCCCGACGACCCGCGCCCCGGCCGCGCGCGCGACCTCGGCCGTGCGATCGCGCGAGCCGTTGTCGACGACGATCACTTCCGCCACGACAGGAGGCAGGCCGCGGACCACATCGCCGATCGCCTGCTCCTCGTCGAGCGCGGGAATGATCACGACGATGCGGGGCGCGGGCATGGGGCGCTCAGTGTAGGTCAACCCGGCTAGAATGAAGGGCATGACACGTGGCCCCCTCGCCTTGGCCTCGCTCGCCGTGCTCGCCCTCGCCGCCACCGCCCCGGCCCAGGACCCGGCGGTCTACCAGCAACAGCCCAAGCAGTCCTTCCGCTTCACGGGCGACACGCTGATTCGCTACGAATGGACGCGCAACATCCCGCAGGCGTCAGGCGAGCTCGTCGACGAGGACCGCTACCGGCTGCAGGCGAGGCCGCGGATCGAGCTGCGCGTCGGTCCGATCGAGCTCGGAACCGGCGGCGCGTTCAACTACAGCTCCGACGAGAACGACATCCCGCCCGAGGGCCAGCCGCTGCTGACGCTCGTGCGCGACAACTACCGCTCACGCGACGCGCGGCTCGACCTCGCCTACGGCAAGCTCACGCTCGGCCCGTTCACGGGCCAGGGCGGCCGCTTCGTCATGCCGATCCCGTTCAGCGAGATGATCTGGGACCGCGACTTGCGGCCTCAGGGCGGGGCGGCGACGCTCCTGCTCGGACGCGCCGCGAGCCCCGCGCGGATCTCTTTCCACGGCATCTATGCGACCGGCAGCCACGTGTTCGAGGACGAGTCGGTGATGTACGGCGGCGCGGCCGAGCTCTCGCTCGGGCGCGCCGGCGAGTCGACGCTCTCGGTCATGGGCTCGTACCTGGAGTTCGACGATCTCGACAAGCTCGAGACTCCGATAAGGCGCCAGAACACCCGGGTTGCCGGCCTGATCGTCGGCCGGTACCACGTCTTCGACATCGTCGGTCGCATCACCCGTGGCGGCCAGCTCCCGCTACAGCTCGTGTTCGACTACTGCTGGAACACCGAGATCGACGAGAACAACAAGGGCCTCTGGCTCGCGGCGGTGCTCGGCGCGACCGACGTGTCGCGCGCGCGGCTCGAGTACACCTACGCCAAGGTCGACAAGGACGCGACGGTCGCCGCCTTTACAACCGACGACTTCTTCTGGGGCACCGGCTGGGAAGGCCACCGCGCCGACCTCGGCGCGGCGACGCGCAAGAACAACTCGGTCCACGCGATCGCACAGTGGCAGCGCTTCAAGGACAACCCCAACCCCGTGATCCGCGACCAGTGGGTCACGCGCTGGCGCCTGGAGTGGCGAACGACGTTCTAGCTGGGCTTATCCGGTGGCCGGGGTGAGCAAGATGGAGGAGCAGAGCCATGTTTATCGGTCACTATGGCGTTAGTTTTGCAGTAAAGCGCCGCGAGGCAACGCTGCCCCTTTGGGTCCTTTTCCTCGCCGTTCAGCTCCTGGACGTGGTCTGGGCTCCCTTCGTCCTCCTTGGCATCGAGAAGGTACGCATCGTGCCAGGCATCACGCGCTCAAACCCGCTGGACCTGTACTACATGCCTTTTACGCATAGCCTGGTAGCTGCAATCCTGTGGTCGCTGGGGGCAGCTGTACTGTACAGGTTCGTCGTCTCACGCAGCACCGCCCGAGCGGCGACTCTCCTCGGGTTGGCGGTGTTTTCGCACTGGCCGCTCGACCTTCTCATGCACAGGCCAGATCTGCGGCTATCGGCTAACGGCTGATGTGGGGCTTTGGGCTCGTCGCCTCGGCGGCGCGGGCCTTCTTGGGCTGGAGCGCCTCCAACATCTCGTAGGGGATGCGGGCGGAGACGAGGACGCGGTTCTCCTCGGTCGCGATGCTGATGGCCGAAGCGAGCTGCTGCAGCTCCGGCTTCTGCTGCGCCTGCAGGCTCGCCATCGCGACGAGGCCCCGCACCACATCCGCGAGGTTCTTCGCCGCGAGCGCGTCGCGCGCCTCGCCCGTGATCGCGAGCGAAACCTGTGGGTCGAGGTCGCCCGTGACCGTGAGGCCTGTGAGCGCTGGCAGCGTCATGGTCGCAGCGCCGTCGGCGGAAGCGCCCGGGGCCGGCACCGAGGTCGGTAGTGAGGAGAGCAGGCTCTGGTCGCCCACCATCCAGAACGTGGACCCCGGCCGGACTTTCTCGACGAGCGCCATGAGCGCGGTGTTGTCTTTGAGCGGGGTCTCGTTGCGCACGCGGCTGGACACGGCCGCGAGCACCTGATCCTTGGCGCCGAAGACGAGCGCACTCTGATCGAGGAACGCGACCGCGAGTCCGCCCCGCTTCAGGTCGCGGTCGCCGTCGCCGAAGGCGTACACGGTCAGGCCCTCGTGGCTCGTGCCCGTGGCTTTGCCGTCGGTCTCGAGGCTCCGGCCGAGCTTGTAGAGATCGAACCGCCCGAAAGCAACCGCGAGGCCCGGCGCGCCCTTGCGGCCCCCCGGCGACCCGGCGATGACGATCTCGTCGATGTCGCGATAGGGGTTGAGGCCGGTCTTCTCCTCCAGCTGGGAGAGCGCCTCGGGCTTCAGGCCATCCCGCGAGGCGAATCGCTCGTAGAAGGGGCTCGAGGTGAAGCGCTTGACGTCGAAGCCCATGACAAAGCGTGAGTCCTTGGGCAGGATCAGGGCCTCGCCTGCGAGAGGACCGACGGACGCCCGGGCCGGGTTCATCCAGAGCGCCCCCACGCCGGCGATCACACCTACGCCGACCACGGTCATGGCGGCGATCAGAACTAGACGGCTTCGAGTCATGGGTGGCCTCCGTTCAATCGTACTCTCTCACTGTTCTAGAACGTACTCGCGCCGCGAAAAGATCCAAGCCGCCGCACCGAGGAGCGCCAGGGACACCACCAGCAGCACCGCGAGGGACTGGTCGCTCGGGAGGACTTGCTGGAAAAGGCCGGAAATGCCCTCCTCCGCCGGACGGTGGCGGATCAGCGACCGCAGCCAGGCCGTGAGCGTCAGGCGGGGCAAGTAGCCGGGCAGGTTCGCGAGCAGCTCCCAGCCGTAGAGGAACAGCAGTCCTGGGATGACCGGGCGCTTCAAGAACACACCCAGCAGGCCGAAGAGCGCGCCGTAGGCGACCAGCGCGAGCAGCATCACGCCGAGATCGCGCAGCAGGTCGCCGGCGGCGGGCCCCAGGGCCGGGGCGCTCGGTGCGGTCATCAGGACGAAGAACGTGACGACCGCCGCGGGCAGCGCCAGCGTGAACGTCGTGGCGAGGTACGCTGCGAACTTGCCGGCGAAGATCGACGCGCGCGTGAGCGGCCGCGTCAGCAGGTACGTGAGCGTGCGGCCTTCCACCTCGTCGGCGATCAGCGACGTGGCGTAGAAGAGCGCCGCGAGCGGCAGGACGTTCCGGACCCAGTAAATCGCGATCATCAGCGCGTAGAGGTCGGAGGGTCCGAGCGGGAGCGTTCCGTGCGTGATGGAGAGGACGCGGTAGAGCACCGCAAAGGCGACGGGCGCCGCCACCAGCAGCGCCATCAGCAGGCTGCGGCGCGAGAAGACCATGCCGTCGAGCGACAGATCGAAGACCGCCCGCGCAGCAGGGCCGAACGCGAGCGGCCGGCTCGTGTCTCTCATCGCGCCACCACGTAGCGGAAGACCGACTCGAGGTTCTCGTCCGGCGAGTGCATCTCAACGACCCCGGCTTCGAGCGCGGCCGAATGGAGCCCGGCGTAGAACTCGTCGGGGCGCGTCGTCTCGACCGTGAGCCACTCCCCTTCCGCGCCGAGGCGCACCGACAAGACGCTCGGCCAGCTCACCACCGCGGCGGCCAGACGGCGCGGCTCGCGGGCGCGGAGCGCCACCGTGTGGGGATGCTCGTCGAGCAGGTCGCGGATCTCGCGCACGTCGCCCTCGGCCAGGATGCGCCCGTTGTGGACGAGCAGCACCCGCTTCGTCATCGCCTCGACCTCGTACAGGATGTGGCTCGACACGACCACCGTCTTGCCCTCGCGTCCCAGACGGCGGACGAGCTCGATCACGCGCCGGCGATTGACCGGGTCCATGCCGGTGACCGGCTCGTCGAGCAGCAGCACCTCGGGGTCGTGCGCGATCGCCTGGGCGAGCTTGATGCGCTGCCGCATGCCGCGGCTGTAGCCGCCGATCTTGCGGTCCTTGGCGTCGAGCAGAGCCACCTCGTGGAGCGCCCGCTCGGCGCGGTCCTGGCACTCGGCTTCGCCGTAGCCGGTGAGGCGCAAGAGCGTCGTCAGGAATTGCCGGCCGGTCAGGTTCTCCCAGAACGCGTCCGCTTCGGGACACAGCCCCACGCGATGGAAGATCTCGGGCGAGCCCCAGGCGGACACGCCCAGCAGCTTCACCTCGCCCTGGCTCGGCTGGAGCTGGCCGGCGGAGAGCTTCAGGAACGTCGACTTGCCGGCACCGTTCGGCCCGAGCAGGCCCGTGACACCCGGCGGCACCTGCGCCGTGACGTCGTTGAGCGCAATCACCGGGCCATACCAGCGCGAGGCGCGCGTGAACTCCAGCACGGGCGTCGCGGTCGCCGCCGTGGCGCTCACGTGACGATCTCCACCGCGCGCACGCGCGAGCGCAGGACCCAGAGGCACGCGAGCGACAGCACCGCGAGCACGAGCGCCGCCCATCCCCAGCCCATCACCACCTGCCGATCGGTGAGGCCGAAGAGCGCCACGCCCAGCGCCCGCAGGTCGGCCTGGATCGAGAGCAGCATCGCTGCCTTCTGGCGGAAGCCCTGCTGCAGGACGAGCCGCACCATCTCGAGGCCCGCGATGAGCCCGAACAGGCCCAAACCGGCGACGCGGGCGCTCCGCGACAGCGCCGAGATCGCGAGCGTCAGCAGGCTCACCACCAGGCTGATCGTGAAGCCGTGCACGACGATCGCCGGGGCGATCCACGCGAGCTCCCATTTCAGGTACAGCTCGGGAGCGAGCGACAGGCCGGAGACGTAGAGCAGCAGTGCGGGCACGAGGGTGACGGCGAGGTTGAGGAAGAGCGGCACCAACAGCTTGCCGATCACGTAATCCCGGCGCGTGAGCGGGCGCGAGAGGTACGCGAGGATCGCACCGGTGCGCAGGTCGTTCGCCACCAGGCCGGAGGCGCCGAAGATCGAGAGCAGGATGGCGAAGCCGATCTGCTGGTTCAGGAAATCGCCGAAGAGCCGCCCGTCGACCGGCAGGATCCGCCCCGCCTCCGGGAAGCGCGTCACGATATAGATCTGGATCACACGAACGACGAAGGGCAGGAAGGCGGCGGCGATCAGTCCCAGGAATGCCCGCTTCGACAGCACGAGCCGCAGCGCCTCGCGCGTGATCGGCCAGAAGCGCGCCTTTCTGAGCGGCGCCCGCGCCTCGTAGCGACGGTAGCCCTGGTCGTAGATGGGCATCAGTCCTGGATCTCGTGTCCGAGGGCGCGCAGGAACACGTCCTCGAGCGTCTCGGCGCCCGGCCGCAGATGCCGCACCTGCACCCCGCACTGCTTCGCCACGCGAAACACCGTCTCGGGCCCCTGGCCCTCGGGCAGGAACAAGCGCACCCCGTCCTCGCCCTCGCGCCAGTCGGCGCCCATGTCTTTGAGGTCGGTCAGCACCGCCGCCGCATCGCCCTTGAAGCGCACGTCGAACACCTGGCGGCGCGCGCCGGTCAGCTCGCGCATCTCGCCCTCTCGCGCGATCTGGCCCTGGTTGAGCACGATCACCTGGTCGCACACGCGCTCGACGTCGTGCAGCAGGTGCGAGCACAGGATCAGGCTCATGCCGCGGCGCGTCGCGACGTCGCGGATGAGCGCCAGCATCTCCTCGCGGCCCTGCGGGTCGAGCCCGTTCGTGGGCTCGTCGAGCAGCAGCAGCTCGGGGTCGTGGACGAGCGCCTGGGCGAGCTTGACGCGCTGCTTCATGCCGGTCGAGTAGGTCTCGACGTTGCGGTAGCGCGCCTCCCCGAGGCCCACGTAGTAAAGCACCTCGTGCGCGCGGCTGATCGCCTCGTCGCGCGGCAGGCCCGACAGCTCGCCCGCGAACGCCACGAACGCCGCTGCGGTCATCCCCGGCACGTGGCAGTCCTGCTCCGGCATGTAGCCGAGCCGCCGCCGCACTTCGAGCGGCTCGCGCGTCGGGTCCTTGCCGAAGGCCGTCATCCGCCCGCGGTCGGGCGTCAGGAAGCCGAGAAGCGTCTTGAGCAGCGTCGTCTTCCCCGCGCCGTTCGGCCCGAGAAGGCCGGTCGTGCCGGCCAGAAAGGCGCCCTTCACGCCGCCCAGGGCCTGCACGAGGCCGTAGGACACGGCGAGATCGTCGAACTCGACGAGCGGTGCGCGGTTCTCACCCATTTCTTTGAATCAACGAACCTCGTCACCGCCGGGTTCCATTGGCGTCGGCCGAAGCACGGCTTCCTGCTCGAGCCACAGGAACCCGCGCGAGAAGGCCGCATTCCGGCCCCTGCCGCGTACCACATGGTACGCGGAGAGCGGAACGTCGACGTGCGCGCCGGACGGGCGGAGCGGATGCGGCGGGCGGCCTGCTACCTGGACGAAGCCTCCATCGCCGCCCATTGTGACGACGAGCGAGCTCCGGGTTGCGGGCGCCCTGACGAGAATCTCGACCGCGCCGGGGCCTACCACGGCCTCGTCTTCGCGCACCACCGAGGCGCCTTCGAGAAACACCGTGGTCTCCGCGTCCGCCGCCATCGCCCCATGCCACGCGGGCCGCGTGCGCGTTCCGCGTGTCGCGCTCTCGAGCGCGAGGCCGACTATCATCAGCGTCGCCGAAACGGCCGCAAGGGTGCGTGACGGCGATGTGCCGGGTCCCCCGCTGCCCCGGGCCACGCGGCTCAGCCAGAAGGCCACGGCCGCGACTAAGAGCAGCCAGGCGAGGATCCGCAGCGCCAGGCCCGGAGCCGCGTCGGCCCAGGTCCGAATGAAAAGGCCAGGGATGTACTGCAGGCCATCGGCGTAGGTCCTCTTTGCGAGCAGTAGCGCCGAGTCGTTCGCGGCGTGCGGGTCCTGCCGCAATGCGAGTGCGACGAGCGCCGTCCACGAGACGAGCATCAGCACCAGCGCCACGGCCCCGCGTCGATGCGAGGTCCGCGCGATCGCGATCCCCGCGAGGGCGACAGCGAGCGGCACGACCGGCATGACGTAGCGGCCGAGGTTGCAGACGGCGCCGGACCAGTTGTCGGCGGACGCCACCGTCAGGTAGTAGGCGAGCGCCGCCGGCAGCACCGGCGCGAAGCGCCGGGCGCCGCCGAGGGCGAGGCCTGCGGCGGCCAGGAGCAGCACCGGCACGTACGCCAGCAGGCCGTAGCGTGCGTCGAGCAGCAGACCCAGGAGCCCCTGGCCGATGCGCTCCTGGCTCACGCCGCGCGGGCCCCAGGCCAGGAACAGCGCGTCGGGACGCACGCTGCCGGTGATCGCGAAGTTGTAGAGGGCGAATAGGTACAGGCTGGCAAGCGTCGGCACGAGCACGCCGACGCCGAAGCGCCAGGGCGATCCGGGCGGGGCCTCCCTTGACGAGCCAGCAACCGACGCAGCCGTGGTGGGCTCCCCGGCCTCCGCCTTTACCCTCGGGCTGTGGCGCACGCGCCAGCCCACGAAAAGAGCCGTGGCCACGAGCACCAGCCACAGCGGCAGGAACTTCTGGTGGAGCCACGGCAGAACGGCGAGCAGGACGCCGAGTCGCCACGGATGGGCTTGCACGCCCTCCGGTCGCAGCGCGAGGGTGCGGAAGGCCAGCGCCAGCACCAGCGCCCCGAGCATCTCCGGGTAGAACTGGTGGAAGTAGAAGAGCAACGGTGGCACCAGCGCGAAACCGAAGGCCAGCGCGGCGGCGAGGCCTGTTCGGCCCGTTGCATCCCGCACCAAGAGAAACAGCGCCATGACGAGACACGCGCCGAGCGCACAGAAGAGCAGCACGCTCACCGCGACGCGTCCGGTGTCGCCCCGGGCACGGTTGATGGCGCGGTCGAGGCGCAGTGCCGGCGCGAGAAGCAACGCCGGCCCGGGAGCGAGGACCGAGAAGACGCCTCCCTCCTTGCCGCGGACCGTCTGTCGGGCGATCCGCGTGGCCCGGATCGCGTCCCTCCCGGCCTCGCCGCGGGCGACGGCGAGGATCATGCGCCCCGACTCGCGGCCGAACGTCGTGATCGCGGCCGGCACGCTCTCGGCCCAGGAGCGCGTCTCCAACTCCTCCATCGGCCCGGTCACGCCCTCGGCGTCGAACGTGGCCCAGTGACCGAGCGCGACCGCCTGTCGCAACGTCTTCGGCTCGTTGCCGGGGTGCGAATCCCAGTGCCAGGCCCACTGCGGCACGAGCGCGGCGTAGGCGAGGAAGCTCAGCAGGAACACCTCGCCCGCGCGCGGCGCAGGAAAACGCGGGGCCGGCAGTCGCAATGCGAGGATCGCGGCGAGAGCCGCCAGGTCCTGGGCGATCCCCCAGTCCTGCGTGAGCGCGACGGGCAGCGTGAACCCGTAGGGATAGCGAGGCCGGAGGGCCACGGACACGAGCGCCAGCAGCGTCAGGGCGGGACGCAGTAGGAGCGGCGCGAGGATCCGGGCCTCCTGCGCGAAACGCGCCGCGAAGCCCGTCTTGACCGCAGGCTTGCCGCGCCAGGCGAGCCCGGCCACGAGCGCGGCGCCCGCGACGAGCCAGCACGCCATCCGCGCCAGGGTGGCGGGTCCTTCCGCAGCCATCGCGCGGGCGACCTCGGAGAGCAGCCCCTCGGGCTCGACCTCGGCCCGCAGCACGAGCCCGATCGCCCGGTCCACCTCGCGCGCGAGGGCATGAGCGGCGAGCGGAGCGAGGACGAGTGAGGCCCGAAGCCGGCGGAGCACCGCGCGGATTGTCGTACCGCTCGCGTGCAGGTCCAAACAGGCGGAGCGAGGCGCTCCGAGCCTCGGGCGACCGGACTGGCCCGATGCTCCATCCCTCGCGGCAGCGCGAGGGCCACGCGTGGGCCGAGGTCGAGCGCAGCGCGCGGAGTCGGAGTGGTACCATTCCGAGTTTTGAGAACGCACGAAACGAGGTCGCCCTTGCTCCTGTCTCGCCATCACCCCTGGCTCGCCGCCTATCTGCTGCTCGCCTCGCTGCCACTCGCCGCCGAAGACCGACGGCCGCTGCGCGTCGACGATCTGTTCTCGATCAAGGACGTCGCCGAGCCCCAGCTCAGCCCGGACGGCCGCTTTGTCGCGTACACGGTCACGACGCTCGACGCGAAGCAGGACACGTCCGACACCGACGTCTACCTCGCGCCACTCGAGGGCGGCGAGCCGCTCCGGCTCACCTCGAGCAAGAAGAGCGATGCGAAACCCCGCTTCAGCCCGGACGGCGAGTGGATCGCGTTCCTCTCGAGCCGCGAGGGCGACCTCACGCAGATCTTCCTGATGAGCCGCCGCGGCGGCGAGGCGGTCAAGCTGACCGACTTCGGGGCGAGCGTTTCGGACCTCGCGTGGTCGCCGGACTCGAAGCGCATAGCACTCGTGGTCGCCGACGTCGACCAAGGCGCTTTGCCCAAGAAAGACGCCGAGGAAACCACGAAGAAGACGGCGAAGCCGATCGTGCTGCGCCGCGTGCAGTTCAAGCGCGACGGCGAGGGCTACCTGCGCGAGCAGCGCAACCACGTCCACGTCTTCGACATCGCGAAGAAGACGTCGTTCCAGCTCACGTCGGGCCCCTTCGACGACTCGGAGCCGGCCTGGTCCCCCGACGGCCAGCGCATCGCCTTCGTCAGCAACCGCGCTCTCCCCGACGCGGACCTCTCTCAGAACAGCGACATCTTCGTGGCCGCGGCGAAAGAGGGCGAGATCCCACGGGCGGTCGTCAACGGGCCGGGTGGCGACTCGAGCCCCGCGTGGAGCCCGGATAGCCAGTGGATCGCGTACGTGGCGGGCGGCGAACCCAGGGACATGTGGTACGGCGCGAGCCACCTCGCGCTCGCGCCTGTGGCGGGCGGCGCGCCGAAGCCACTGACGGCGAAGCTCGACCGCAACGTGCTCTCTCCCCGCTACACGCCAGACGGCCAGTCGGTCCTCTTCCTGCTCGAGGATGGCGGTAACCAGAACCTCGCGCGCGCCAGCGTTGAGCTTGGCACCGTCGAGCGGGTCGTCGCCGGCGAGCGGGAGGTGCAGGCCTTCGACGTGGCGAAGGGCGGCGCCCTCGTCGTGCTCGAGAGCGCGCTGCAGCAGCCCTCCGAGATCTCGGCCGTCGTGAACGGCGGGCTCAGGCGGATCACGCGCGTGAACGACGAGTTCCTCAAGGGGATCCGCCTCGGCGCGGTCGAGCGCTTCCAGGCGAGAAGCCGCGACGGCACGCCCGTCGACGGTTTTCTCACGCTTCCCCCCGGCTACCCTTCGGGCACCCGGATCCCGGCGATCCTGCGGATTCACGGCGGACCCGCGTCCCAGTACTCGACGGCCTTCGAGCTGCAGTGGCAGACGCTAGCGGCCTACGGCTACGCCGTGATCGCCGCGAACCCCCGGGGTTCGACGGGCTACGGCACGGCCTTCAGCCGCGCGATCTGGGCGGACTGGGGGAGCAAGGACTTCGAGGACGTGATGGCGGCCGTCGACCACGTGGTCGCGAAGGGCGTCGCCGACCCCGACCGGCTCGGCGTCGGCGGCTGGAGCTACGGCGGCATCCTCACCAACTACGTGATCGCCAAGACGAGCCGCTTCAAGGCCGCGGTCGCCGGCTCCGGCGCCTCGAACTACCTGGCGAACTACGGCACCGACCACTACCAGTACGAGTACGAGGTGGAGCTGGGCTTGCCCTGGAAGACGCGCGAGCTGTGGCTCTCGCTCTCGTCGCCGTTCTTGGATGTCGAGAAGATCACGACACCGACGCTGTTCCTGTGCGGAGCGCTGGACGTGAACGTCCCGCTCATCAACTCCGAGCAGCAGTACCAGGCGCTGCGCCGCGTCGGCAAGGTCGAAACCGAGCTCGTGATCTATCCCGACCAGTGGCACTCGATCCTGACGCCGAGCCACCAGAAGGATCGGCTCGAGCGCTATCTCGCCTGGTACGACCGCTTCCTGCGTCCCGCTGTCGTCACGGCGGCACGCGCGGCATCCGGTTCCACGGAAGCGAAGCCTGAGGGAACGTCGCTGCTGGGCGTGCCGCTCTTCGCTCCCGCGCTCCACGCGGAGCGGCAGAAGGCGCTCGACGCCGATCTCGCCCGCGCGACGGCCGAGTTCGTCAGCAACCCGGACAGCGCCGACGCCGCGGTCTGGCTCGGGCGACGCTACGGCTACCTCGGCCGCTTCCGCGAGGCGATCTCTGCGTTCACGCGCGGTCTCGCAAAGCACCCGAACGACGCGCGCCTGCTGCGCCACCGGGGCCATCGCTACATCTCGGTGCGCGAGCTCGACAAGGCGGTCGCCGATCTCTCGCGCGCCGCGGAGCTCGTGAAGGGCAAGAAGGACGAGCCCGAGCTGGGCTCCGACCCGACGCGCCCGACGACCACCACGCTGCACTTCTCCGTCTTCTACCACCTGGGGCTGGCGCACTACTTGAAGGGCGACTTCACCTCGGCCGAGAAGGCCTATAGGCGCTGCCTCGAGGTCGCACGCGGCAACGACGACCGGCTGGTCGCGGTCAGCGACTGGCTCTACATGACGCTGCGACGGCTCGGCAAAGACGCCGAAGCCGCGCGCGTCCTGGAGCCCATCCATGCCGGCATGAACGTCACCGAGGACCGCGCGTACCTGAACCGCCTCCTGATGTACAAGGGCACGCACGCACCCGACGACCTGCTCCGCGCCGGCGGCGACGGCGTCACGCGCGCCACCTACGGCTACGCCGTTGGCAACTTCCACCTCGTGAGCGGCCGAGCCGCGAAGGCGCGCAGCGTCTTCGAGCAGGTCACGGCGGGCGAGCAGTGGGCGGCGTTCGGCTACATTGCCGCGGAGGTCGAGCTCGCACGAATCAGGCAGGGCGGGAGCCAGCGCTAGTCGAGCCGCTTCCGGCGCATCCCGGTAGAGAAGGCGAGGGACGCACTGCAGCATGCCGATCAGCGAGGCACACCGCCGCGAGCTCGACGACCAGGGCTTCGTCCGCCTCGAGGGATTCATCGCTCCCGAGCGCCGGCAACGGCTCGCCGACCGGATCCAGGCGCTCTTCGACGCGGAGGGCGACCGCGCGGGCGGTGAGTTCAAGCAGGAGCCGGGGGCGCTTCGGCTCGCCAACCTCGTGGACAAGGGCGGGATCTTCGTCGAGTGCATCGTCGAGCCCGAGGCCCTGGAGTACGTGGGTCACGTGCTGGGGAGGCGCTTCAAGCTGAGCAGCCTGAACGCCCGCTCGGCGAACCCGCGGAACCGCGTGGCGCAGCCGCTGCACGTCGACGCGGGCGCGCTGCCCGACGAGCGGGGCTTCTGGGTCTGCAACACGGTCTGGATGCTCGACGACTTCACGCCCGAAAACGGCGCGCTGCGCGCCGTTCCCGGCTCGCACCGCTTCGGACGACGGCCGCAGGACGCGCTCGTCGATCCGCGGCGGCCGCATCCCGATGAGGTGCTCGTGACCGGCCGGGCCGGTGACCTGGTGGTGATGAACTCCCACCTCTGGCACGGCGGCACCGCCAACGACACCGACTGGCCTCGTTTGGCTCTGCACGCCTTCTACTGCCGGTGGGACAAGCCGCAGCAACAGTACCAGAAGGCCCTGCTTCGCCCGGAGACCCAGGCCGCCCTTCCGGCGGCGGCCCGGGCCGTGCTCGCGCTGGATGACCCGGAGAACGACGCGCTCTCTGCCGAAGGAACCGGGCGGAGCGGCTTCTTGAAGTAGCAGGCCGGCTTCTACTCCGAGATCCGGTAGAGGAACTTCTGGCCGCGCAGGTAGAGCTCCGAGTCCACGGCCACCGGGGACGCGTCGAAGCCGTCCTCCAGCGTGTTCGTCGCGAGTACCTTGAACGCGCGGCCGCGCTCGACGACCGCGGTCGCCCCCTCGCGGCCGGCGATGTACACACGTCCGGCCGCGCCGAGCGGTGAGGCGTAGACGTTCGGAACGCCTTCGAGACGCTCCGGCCCGTAGAGCCGCTGGCCGGTCCTGGCGTCGAGACAGGTCAGCAGACCGTTGTTGCCCTTCAGGATGTAGAGCTCGTCGCCGTAGAGCAGCGGCGAAGGCACGTAAGGCGTGTCGCGGTCGAGCTTCCAGGCGATCGCGGGCGAGGCGGAGATGTCGCCCTTGGCGGCGTCGAGCTTCACCGCGAGGAGCGCGTTGCCTCGGAAGCCGCTCGTGAGGAAGACGAGGCCGCCCGCGTGCACCGGCGTGGGGATCGCGTTCATCGTCATGCCCGGGGTCTCCCAGAGTAGGTCCCCGGCGCCCGCGTCGTAGCTGCGCACTTTGTTCGTCGCGCTCGTCACGACCTGGGTCTTGCCCGCGTGCTCGACGAGCAACGGGCTCGCCCACGAAGTGCCTTCCTCGCGCTTCTGGCGCCAGAGCTCCTTTCCGGTCTTGCGATCGAGCGCGACCAGGAACGACTCGCCCTCGTGATCCCACTGCACGAAGACGCGGTCCTGCGCGACCGCGGGCGTGCTGCCCTCGCCGAACCCGAGCTTGACCTTCATGTCACCGAAGTCCTTCTCCCAGATCAGCTTGCCGTCCATGTCCAGGGCGTAGAGGCCGCGCGAGCCGAAGAAGGCGAGCACCGTCTGGCCGTCGGTGGCCGCGGAGGCTGAGGCCCAGGTGCCGGTCGCGTGCGTGCCCTCGTGGGGCAGCTCCTCCCGCAGCACGCGCTTCCACAGCAGCTGGCCGTCGCTGCGCCGCAGCGCGAGGATCGTGAACTGCTGGGCGTACTCGGGTGCTATGCCGCGTGGCGGTCCCCCGCCGGGTCGTGGACCGCCGGAAGGAGGAACACCCGGCGGTGGGCCCGTGGGCGCCTGGCCAGCGGGAGCGGCAGCCGCCTGCGCCGGGCTGGCGGGAGCTGCCGCTGGAGCTGAGGGTGCCGGGGGGAAAGCGGGTGTCGGCACGGCTTGGCGCTCGCCGGTCGGCACCGCGGTCAGCACGAAAATGCGGTCGCCCCAGACGACGGGGGTCGACGAGCCTTTGCCGCGGATCTCCACCTTCCAGCGGACGTTCTTCGTCTCGCTCCACTCGAGCGGGGGCGTCGCACGTGGGGCGACACCGGTCATCAGCGGCCCGCGCCACTGTGGCCAGAACCGCTCCGCCTCCCCGCCGCCTGCGCCTTCGGGCGCGCCCGGGACGGACAGAGACGTCAGGAGGACGACGACGAGGGCGGGTGTCCGGCGATTGCGCACGATCGGCTCCTCTCGTGGGATGGGTCCCGGAAGACTAGCCAAGCGACACGACCCTTGGAAGTCAAGAATTGTGAACGTCCCGGGGACAGCAGGATGAGTCAACAGCCCTACCGGCGCGCCGGGTGCGGCTCCTGCGACAGGCTCAGGGGTGAACCACCGTCGCCTCTCCGAACTGGGCTAGCTCGGCCTTAACCTTGGCCTCCTCGCCCACGACGACCACGGTCTGGCGGGCTGAGGGGAAGAAGGCACGGCCGGCCTCACGGACCTGCTCGGCGGAGACGGCGTTCACCTTCGAGACGAACTCGCCGAGAGCCTCGGGAGGGAGGCCGTTGACCCAGTTCGAGGCCAGCGTCTGAGCCACGGCCGCCTGGATCTGGTTGCGCAGCAGGTAGAGGCCGCCCTGGTAGCGCTTGGCGCGCGACAGCTCTTCGTCGGTGGGCTGCGTGGCGGCCATGCGATCCTGCTCGTAGAACATCTCGTTGAGCGTGGCCGCCGTGACCTCGGTGCGGACCTCGGCGCGAGCGGTGAGCAGGCCGCCCTTGGCCCGCGCGCTGATGCTGCCCCCGGGCGAGTAGCTGTAGCCCTTGTCCTCGCGGATGTTTTCAACGAGGCGGCTGCCGAAGGAGCCGGCGCAGATCGTGTTCGCCACCAGCAGCGGGTAGTACGCGGCGTCGGTGACGGTGGCGGCGGGCCGGCCCATCAAGATTTGCGATTGCACGGAGCCGGCACGGGGGACGACCAGCAGCAGCCGCGTGGCGGACGCGGCCGGAGACGGCGGGGTCTCGGCCGGGGCTACACCCGTGCCGTGCCACGGACCGAAGTGGCGGGTGAGGGCCGCTTGCACGGCCGCGCTGTCGAAGTCGCCGACGACCACCAGCAGCGCCCGCTCGGGGTGGAACCGCTGCGCGTACTCCTGCTTGAGCTCCGCGGCGGTCGCCGCCTGCAGCGTCTCGCGGGAGGGCGCGACGACGTGGTACGGGTGGTCGCCGTAGACGGCGCGGGCAAGGGCTTTCTGGGCCAGGAACTCCGGGGTCGACTCGCGGGCCGCGAGGCCCTGCAAGGCGTTGCCCTTGGCCAGCTCCACCTCGGCGGCCGGGAACGACGCGTTGCGGGCCATGTCGGCCGTCACCTCGAGGATCTTGGGTACGCCGGACCCGAGGCCGCCGGCGGTCACGTAGATGGCGTCGGCGGCGCCGTTGGCGTTGATCTCGGCGCCCACGGATTGCAGCTCCTCGGCGATGGCGTGACTCGTGCGCGTGGTCGTCCCCTCCTTCACGGTGGCCGCGAGCAGCTCGGTGATGCCCTCCGCGTTTTTCGGGTCGGCGACGCTGCCGGCGCCCCGCAGCGCCAGGACCACGGCCGCGCGCGGGAATCCGCTGCGCTTCACCAGCCACACCGTGAGGCCGTTCGGCAGCTTCGACTGGGCGATGCTGGGGACCGGCAGCGGCCTGTCGGCGCCGAAAGGTGGCAGGTCCTTGGGAAGGGCTTTCTGCTCCGCCGCGAGCACGAGGCCAGGGGCGGCGAGAAGGGTGAGAGCGAGCGCGCCTCCTGTCAGCTTCTTCATGGTCCTACTCTCCCTACGCCTCGGCGGCGGGTGCCGGCTGGCGGTCGACCACGGTGCGGTTGGCCACGTTCAGGTACTTGCCGGCCACGTGCCGGAGGTCGGCGACGGTCACGGCGTCGATGTCCACGGGGATGGTGTTGAGGGCGTTGGCATCGCCCAGCACGAGCTGGGCGAGGGTCAGAGCGTCAGCACGATCGATGGGAAGCTCGATGCCTGCGTAGAAGTCCGCGCGCATCTTGTTCTTGACCCGGGCGAGCTCCGTGGCGGGGACCCCGGAGGCCGCGACCTTCGCGATCTCCGCCTGGGCCGCGTCCACCACGGCCTTCACGTCGGTGCCCGGCTTGTAGAGGCCGAAGTAGCTGACGAGCGTCGGACCGGCGTTGCGCCAGGGGCTCTCGAAGGGGAAGTTCATGCCGCCCTGCACCTGCAGCATCAGCTCCTTGCCCTTGACCAGGCCCTGGTAGAGGCGCGAAGCGTCGCCGTTCAGCAGCACGTCTCCGAGCACGACCAGGGCGACGTAGTCCTTGCCGATGCCCATCGGCACTTTGTAGCCGACGGCCACCGCCGGCACGCGGGCGAGCGGGTCGCTCTGGGTCAATGTGCGCTCGCCCGCGTTCATCCCCTCGGCGATGTCCGCCCTCGCGGGCAACGTCCTGGCGGGCAAGGCGCCGAAGTACTTCTCGGCCTTGGCGAAGACCTCCTCCGGCGTGACGTCGCCCACGATGCCGATCACGGCGTTGTTGGGGCTGTAGTAGCTTCCGAAGAACGCCGCCACGTCCTTCAGGTTGGCGGCGTCGAGGTCTTCAAAAGAGCCGTAGCCGTCGTGGTTGTTCTCCCACTTGTCGAAAGCCTTGCCCACGAGGTCGGTCCAGAAGAAGAGGCCGTAGGGCCGGTTCTTCACGTTGACCCGGATTTCCTCCTTCACGACCTCCTGCTGGTTCTGGAGGTTCTTGTCAGAGAAGTCCAGGTGCTTCATCCGGTCGGCCTCGAGCCACAGGATGGCGTCGAGCGCGGAGACCGGAGCCGAGGCGATGTAGTTCGTGTAGTCGTTGCGGGTGGAGCCGTTCAGCACGCCGCCGCCGCCTTCGATGACGCGGGTGAGCGTGCCCTTCGGCGCCACAGGCGTGCCCTCGAACATCATGTGCTCGAAGAGGTGGGCGAAGCCGGTGCGGCCCTTCGGCTCCAGGCGGAAGCCGACGCGGAAGGCAGTGGAGATGCCGAAGGTGGGAGCCGAGTGGTCTTCCGAGACCAGGACCGTCAGGCCGTTGCCGAGCTTCTTCACCGCCACGGGGATCTCGAACCCGGGCGCCTCTGGAGCGGCCAGGGCCAGGGTGGGCAGCAGGCCGGTGACGGCCGCCGCGATCAAACCGCGCATCGAACCTCCTCGTGAGTCGGCGACGGTGCGTCCAAGAAACAGGATGCCCGCGCTGCCGCCGAATCTTGGATTGTACGGCGCGATCGTCCCGTCCATGAAGCGGACCGAAGCCGCGGCTTCATCGAGCGCCGAGGTCAGCGTCCGCCGACGGCCTGGAACGCGCCCCAGAAGAACGGGTGCGTGCTCTCGGGCTACCGCGCCGGACCTGGGAGCAGCGTCTGCCGAGCCACCGGACCACGGCTCGCGCTGGCACCGTCCCGCCCGCCGCCAAAATGGTAGGTCACCGAGAGCCACGGGATCGGGAATCCCTCGTCGAGCAGCTCGCCCACCAGTATCACGCCGACGTCGGCGGACAGGCGGTCGCCGAAGAAGCGGAGGGCGACGCCGAAGGGCTGTTCTCCGATGCGGAAGTCGTCGTTGAGGAACAGCCACGTCTCGCCCACCAGGGCGACGTGGCGCGACAGCGTGGCCGTCCCGCCGGCCATGGCGATGGGGACCGCATCCGAGTATTCGTCGGATGTGTCGCCGATGCCGAATCCGACAGTCAGGCTGTGCTTGCGGGTGCCGTACGTTCCCACCGCGAAGCCGATGTACGCCGAGCCCCCGTCCCCGTCGCCGCCCCCTGCGCCGGCCAGCAGCGCGCCCACCGCCACCGACGCGCGGTCGCTCAGCTTGAAGCCAAGCTTCGGAGAGATGTAGAAGAGCTGCTCGTCCAGGCCGATGCCCGGTATCACGGAGAGGCCGCCGGCCAGCGTAAAGTTGTCCGTGAGGCCGTAGGCCACACCCGGGAACAGCAGCTCGTAGTCGGAGAAGTACCCGTCGCCTTTCCGCAACGGACGGCCTGTGGGCGCGTACATCAGGCGCGAGTAGTTGGGGTCGACGCCGATGGAACGTTCGCCGGCGGCGGTCATGGAGACCACCGACGACCTCGGCACCGTGACTTCGAGACCGCCCGTGGTCTCGATCTTGAGCGACGTGTCGTCCTCGGACACGACGCGCCCCACGAGCCGGCTGCCGTCGCGCAGCTCCACGGTGACGACCTTGTCCGTGGCCTCCGCCGCGCCGGCGAGGCCCGCCACCAGGACGTACAGCACCGCCACCCAGCCTGCCCTTCGCATGGCGCTCCTCCGTTCTCTGGCCCCAATATAGGGATCTCCACCAACCCCGGCCAGCAGGAAACGCCAAAGGATCGTGAGGGTCCGGGGACCGCCGGACCGGGACCGCCGGGCGCCTCAGCGCGCCTTCCGGCGCGGCGGCGGCGGCCCCTTGGCCGCGTCGAGGCTCTTCCACAGGTAGAAGCAGGCGACCGAGCGGTATGGGCGCCACGGCTCGGCGATCCGGCGCATGCGGTCCTTCTTCGGCAGGCCGCGCATGGCGTAGGCCCGGCGCATCGCCGAACGGATCCCGAGATCGTCGACCGGCAGCACGTCGCCGCGGCCGAGCCGGAACATCAGGTACATCTCGGCGGTCCAGCGGCCGATGCCTTTCACGACCGTGAGCGTCTCGATCACGCGCTCGTCGGAGAGCCGGCTCAGCCGGTCGAGCCGCAAGCCGTCCCGCGTGTGGGCGGCCAGGTCGCGCAGGTAGCCGACCTTCTGGCGCGACAGGCCGAGCGTCCTGAGCTCGGCGTCGCTCGACTGCAGCAAGTGCTCGGGCCGCAGCGGCCAGCCGAACCGCCCCTTGATCCGGTTCGCGATCGAGCGCGCCGCGGCCACGCTGATTTGCTGCGCGAGGATCGCGCGAGTGAGATAGGCGAAGGCGGTACCGCCGCGGTGGGCCCGCATCGGGGCCGGGCCGACCTCCCGCAGCAGGCGGGCCAGCACGGGATCGGCCGCGGCCAGGTGGCGGCGGGCGCGGCGGAGCGCGGCGTCGTCGAGCCTCACGGCTTCTTGGTCCAGCGGTCCGCCCACTCGATCATCTCGGCGAGCGCATGCAGCACTGATTCCCTCGCACGGTAGCCGTGCGATTCGTTCGGCAGCACCACGTAGCGCGAGGTGCCGCCGTTGCCGCGCAGCGCCTGGAACAGGCGCTCGGACTGGATCGGGTACGTGCCGCTGTTGTTGTCGGCCTCGCCGTGGATCAGCAGGATCGGCTCGTTGATCTTGTGCGCGTAGGTGAACGGTGAGACCCGCAAGTACAGCTGGGGCGCGTCCCAGAACGAGCGGCGCTCACTCTGGAAACCGAACGGCGTGAGCGTGCGGTTGTAGGCGCCGCTGCGCGCGATGCCGGCGGCGAAGAGGTCGGTGTGGGCGAGCAGGTTGGCGGTCATGAACGCGCCGTAGCTGTGGCCTCCGACCACGACGCGGCGCCGGTCCACCACGCCCTTCGCGTCGAGCACGTCGATCGCGGCCTCGGCGGCCGATGCGATCTGCTCGACGTAGCTGTCGTTCATCGACTCCGGGTCGCCCACGACCGGCATGGTCGCGTCCATCAGCACGGCGTAGCCCTGGGTCAGGAACGCGAGGGGCGAAGGCCCGCTGACGCGCGGGAACGTGTCCGTCGAGCCGCGCACCTGGCCGGCGGTCGAGGCGTCCGAGTACTCGAGCGGATAGGCCCACACCAGCGCGGGGAGACGCATCCCCGGCGTGTAGCCGGCCGGCAGGTAGAGCGTGCCCGACAGCGGCACTCCGTCCTTGCGCGTGTACTTGAGGAGCTCTTTCGTGACGCGCGTGAGCTGCGGGGTCGGATCGCGGTAGTCGGTGAGCTTCCGGCGCGCGCCTGTGGCGAGCTCGACGACGTAGAGGTTGGGCGGGTCGACCTTCGACTCGGATCTGACGAGCGCGCGGGCCCGCGAGCCCTTCACGAAGGCGAGGAAGCGTTCGAAGCGCCCCTCGTCGCAGCGGAAGAGGCGTTCCTTCTTCAGGTTTCCGAGCGAGAAGCGGTCGAGAAACGGGCGGTCGCCGGCCTCCGACGCGCCGTCGCCCGCGAGGTAGATCGAGTCACCGTCCGAAAGCGCCACGCGCTCGCCGGTCGGCCGGGTCTCCAGGACCGGGTCGCCCGGGTCGCCGTAGGCGTCGTTTGCCGAGCGGTCGAACACGACCTTCGTCGCGGCCGGAGCCTTGAGGTCGACGAGCGACGTGGTGCGCCAACGCCGGTCGCGGTCGTACTCGGTCACGAGCGCAACCCCCTTGCGACCGGTCCAGTCCAGGCCGGCGAAGCGCTGCTTGAGCCGCGTGAGCTCGGAGGGCTGTGCGGTGAAGGGCGCGGAGAGGGTCATCAGCTTCTCGCGCTCCGGGACCTTCTTCGTCGGGTCGCCGCCGTCCTGAGCCTCGACCCACACGAGCGACGAGGGGACGAGCGGCTGCCAGGACACCTGGCGCGGCCCGGTCGGGACGCCCTGGCGCGGCACCTCGTCCGACACCGGCAGATCGGCGATCGTCGCCAGCCTCCCGCCCGCGGCGTCCCACACCTCGCTCGAGCGGGCGAAGTAGAAGAAGGGCACGCGCGTCGAGAAAGGCGTCTTCGCGCGATCCACCAGGAGGTACTGCCCGTTCGGCGAGGAGTCCACGTCCGTGTACAGGCCCGGCTCGCCGAGAAGTCTCGCCGAGGCCGCCGCGGCGTCCACGACGGTGAGTTGCGTACGCGCGTAGTGCTCGAAGAGCGCGGCGTCGTGAGGGTTGCGGAGCAGATCCTGGAAGGTGGCCATCTGCGAGGCCTTTCCCGCCGTCTCCTCGACGACGGGGCCGACGGGCACCGCGAGCGCCCGCGGCGCTTCCCCGCGGCCTTTCGGGGCCGCGCGGACGATCAGGGTGCCGGTCCCCGTCCACGAGATCGGCGGGCCGAGGACGTCGTTCAGCCGGACCCCTTCGACGGGACGCGCGGCGCCGGTCGCGGCTTCACCGACCCACAGCTCGACGCCGTCCGCGAGGTCGCGGGCGAAGGCGAAGCGCTTCCCGTCGTAGGACCAGACCGGCAGGCCGACCCGCGCGCCTGCCGGCAACGACACGCGCGCGGCGGAACCGCCGTCCACGGGCTGGACCTGGAGGCCGGTGAAGCGGAAGGTCCGCTGCCGACAACCCGTCGCGGGGCTGATGCGGACGCCGCCGATGCGCAGGATCGGCTCGGCGAGAAGGGCGATCGGGGGATAGGCCTCCGGCTCCGCGAGCAGGACGGCGTCACCGGTCGGGCTCACGAGTGCCTGGGGAGGCGGCGGAGCGTC
>Ga0247727_10006780_pt1 | contig 22278 bp, 20 predicted proteins | sample WisWelCaveWW1625_FD_202498 | JGI IMG/M metagenome (GOLD analysis project Ga0247727, IMG submission 202498) | Biofilm microbial communities from Wishing Well Cave, Virginia, United States - WW16-25 | ecosystem: Environmental > Aquatic > Deep subsurface > Groundwater > Cave microbial mat | place...
GGTAATCGTGGACCTGAGTGTGGCTTCGTAATCGGGAGTTTTGAATTCTCTGCTCATACGCGAATTGTACATCAACCGAGAGATTCTACATATCTCTCCGACAGACTGCTAGTGCAAGTACTTATTTCTATGTTGTAGTCGGTTACGAATCATCCTCAAGCTGTTGAAGAACGTACTTGAGCTCGCGGCGCGAGTTGATATTGAGTTTGCGATAGATGCTGTAAAGATGATTGCCGACGGTTCGTTCCGAGATGGAAAGTTTCGCGGCGATTTCCGCGTCAGTCAAACCGCGCGCGGCGAGCTGCGCGATTTGGGTTTCGCGTTTCGTGAGATTGTCGGCGATGGGTGAGCGATCCAGCGCGCGCGTTTTGGGTTTGAGCATTTCACCGCGCGTTTGAAATTGGGTCACAGGGGTTTTGGTGGGTGGGCGATTTGGTTGGGGGTCTTGTTTTCGGGCGCGACGTAACTGCCCTATCGAAATCACGATATGGAGAAAAATGCCGGTGGTGAGCGCGAGGAAAATCAAGAGGAGCGCAGCAGCGAACCAATCAGAAACAGTCATGCGTAGCGGACGGACTAGGCATCATTGGGCGCCGAGAGGGCGCGCGGGGAATATCAGAACAGGCGTTCTGATATAAGATTATAACACAGTTGAACGCTCACGCAGCTTAAAAATTTTCGTCGTTATGCGTCTGTAATAGACGCCGGTGGTCACCAAATCATGTTCCCATAATGGCTCTACTAAAGAAAGCGTGAAAAGATGCCACGCACTTTTGGAAGTGCGTGGCATCTTTTCACGCTGAAAAATTGAATCAAAAAAATCGCCGCAATACTGCGGCGATTTTTTATTGGCAAAGGATTGATTACTTGAGAGTGATCTTAACCAACGTCAAGGAATGAGGCGGCAGTGTGAGCTCGTCAAGCCCCCACTTTTTGATTTGCGAAGCGGGGAAGGTGGAAGTTTGCGGCACCATCGCGTTTGGATTCGCAGCATTGTTTTGGGTAAAGAGCGAGACGGCGGTATCCCCGACGCGCGTGAGGGTTGCGGATTTGGGGATCATGTCGGTCAGTTTGGCGTCGATCGTATAAGTCTGCTGATTGTCATGATTGAAAAACGCGAGCGTCACGTTTTTTCCCGAACGCGCGGCATACCCGGTAATAATTGCGCGCCCGCTGCTGTTCGTTGGCACATCTTTTGCTTTGACCGTTTGCCATGTTTGCCCTGCGAATGGTTTGAGGGTGGCAAGAATATGCCAACTCGGGGCAAAGATCATGGTTTGTGTGAGCTCATTCGGCGGCTGATACGCGCCGATAAAAGTACGCGTCGTAAAGAGATGATGAAGAAAAACGCGGGTAGCTGCAGGATTCAATTCTCCGGAAACTTTCAGCGGTTTCATCATCTCCAAATACAATTCACCGATGGCGAGACCCGCATACAGCGTGCGCCGTACTTGCGCGGCATCTTCTCCGTCCAATGTATCCACAATCGAAGCGTTCATCTCCGCGTACCACATTGGCATTTGTTTTTTGCCGGTGGGTGCCCATTTCACAATATCCTTACGCATCTTGGAGGGCATGCCCGTCGCGCCGCGTTTGCGAACATTGATGTCAATTTGATTTTGAAAGTACGAATACTCGAGCGCGCTCGTCAAATCGGTTGCGCCCGGATCGGGGATGCGAAAATATTGATGCAGCAAAACAAAATCAATGTTCTTGCCTGCATCTTGCAAAATCACTTGGGTCCATTCACGGTCACAGCTCGTTTTGCAGAAATGCACGTTCGGCGAAAGTTGCGCGCCGATCAGAATACTTTTGTCTTCCTTGTGAATTTTGGTTGCCCACTCATTGATGCGTTTGGCATATTCTTCCGCCGGCAAACCGATGCGATGCTGCCCCGGCGGATTGTCCAGCACGCAATTTACGCCCGCGGGTTGTGTCCAATACGCGCAGCCCGCATAGGGTTCAAGTCCCAAAACAACGCGCTTGAAAGTGACCCCTTGCGCGTGCGTTTCTGTTTTCAAGAATTTTACGAGGTCAACCGAGTCGCCCACTTTGGCATGTTCGCACGTCATATTTTCCGATGAATACGGTTGATTTACATTTGCGCGTTTGCACTGCACAGTCACATTGAGAATCGGCACCAACTCCGCGCCAATCGCTTTGGCAATGCTCACCACTTCTGTCGGCGTGATGCCTGCGGGAAAGGGTTGGGGTTCCCCACTCATGTCATCGTACAGATCGCGCCAATTGTTGCGATCCACCGTGTACAAAATGGATGTGACGCCCAACGCTTTGAGCGCGTTCAAGCCCGCGCTCGTGCGGAAAAAATATTGCGAATCGGGGGTGACATGTCGAATCGCTTCAAGCGTGATCGCAAAAGGACGCGTATCCGCTTTGAACGACTTGGAGGGCGCGCTGATCGTAAGGGTTGGCGTCGCGAGTTCGGATTCCTGCGCGCGCGCTACCTCAGTTCGCCCAAGGGAAAGGGCGACCAGAATTAACGCGGCAACGACGAGGATTTTTTGTGTAAGTTGGGGTGCGACCTGCATGATAAATCTCCGAATGGGGTTTCGGCAAGTATAGCATAATCTCCGCCGTGATATAATCCCCCGCCATGCTACCCCAAGATTTTTCCAAACGCAAAACATTTCCCGGTAATTCAGGCAACAATTTTGATCTCGTTTTCAAACCCATTGATGCAATGCAATTTTTGTTTGCGCCGTTGTTTGCGATTCTTTTGTTCGCGCTCGCGTTTCTCGCCGCCCGTTTCGATCTCACCGCGGCGATTATTTTATTTTGTTTCAATGTAGGTGATTGGATCATGATTTCGATGCTCCCGCGCGCGGGAAAATCATTTGGACCGCCCAAGCCGCCCGTGTTTCTCCTCGCGCTGTTGCGCGCCCCTTTCGCACTCCTCCCTTTCCCCTTCTGGATTTCCCTGCAATTCATCGGCACAGTATTGGTGATTTACAGTTTTTGGATCGAGCCGCATCGTATTTCCCTCACGCATCAAACCTTGCAATCACCGAAACTCGGTTTCAAAAAACCGCTGCGCGTGTTGCATCTCGCAGACATTCACGTTGAACGCATCACCCAACGTGAACGCGCGCTAATTGAGATGGTGAGAGCGCTCGCGCCCGATCTGATTTTGTTCTCTGGCGATTTTCTAAATTTGTCGTACACGCACGACGCGTTGGCGCAAGAACACGCGCGTTCGGTTTTGGTGGAACTTGAGGCACCGTTGGGAGTTTATGTTGTGAGTGGAAGCCCTGCCGTTGACCCGCCCGAAGTGGTTTCAAAATTATTGGAGGGGATGCCCAACATTCGCTGGCTGCGCCAAGAGCGCGCAGTGATTGAGCATGAAGGCAGGCAAATCGAAATCGTCGGACTCGATTGCACACACAAGCCATTCATTGACGCGCCGAAATTAACGGAAACGTTGAACGGAACGGGAGGAGCCGTTTCACCGGGGGGAGACGTTTCGGTGAAACGTCTCTACGACAACACATTTCGCATCCTCTTGTATCACACGCCCGATCTCGCGCCCGATGCAGCGCGCGCGGGATTGGATTTGCAATTGTCAGGACACACGCACGGCGGACAAGTGCGAATTCCATTTTACGGCGCGGTGTACGCGGGCTCGTTGTACGGGAAAAAATTTGAGTCGGGACGCAGACAAGTTGGAGCTTTGACGCTGTACGTTTCGCGCGGGATTGGATTGGAGGGAGGTGGCGCGCCGCGCTTGCGATTTAATTGCGCGCCAGAGGTGATATTGTGGGAGATCGGGTGAAGGATGAGGGATAAAGAATGAGTTGATCTCTCATCCTCACTCAATTTACGGATTTGTCATGGAGGGTGTAGTTGGCGGCGCGACGCTCAGTGTCGACTCGCTAGGCGGGCGCAGATTTTGAATCGCCTGTGCCGTCTGACGCGTATTTTCTTCGAGCGCGAGCAGCAAGTAAATCCCTTCGCCTGCCCCATAAAGAATGAGGGCATACAACGCGCCCGCGATCAAAAAGACTATACCGCTCGCAAGCGCACCCACAACACCCGCCGCGCCAAAGGGTGAGTCAAACGAACGATTGCTGCTACCCAAGAGACCTGCCGCGCAGATTCCCAAGAACGCCAGCACGCCCAAGACCGCGATCAACACGCCGATGACTTTGTAAATGGTGGCGATGATCCGCAAAACATTAAACCGTTTTTCCATCTTTTCCTCCTCCTGTCGAATTTCGAGAGACTATACCGCAAAATGTTAGACACTTCAAGCGCGCGTACACTGGTGATTACCCACATCTCGCGTAAGGAGCATTCTCTAACGCGACCGACTCGGCGTTAAAGAACACCTTCTACGCGTTCTGGGTGATCACCAGGCGTACAAACTTGTGTTATAATCCCCCCCACATCTGGGGCTGCACGGCTTCGACGGGGAGGGCAGATCACAAGTGGCAAGCGGTGGCGGCTGACCACCTTAAAACGGCCAAAATTGTACGTGCGAACACACGCACCAACCTCGCGGCGCTCCCGCTCGCTGCCTAATCGGTAGCTAGGGATCACCTAGAGGTCCGCAGTTAACTCTGCGGCGTCCCTTTATGGGTTCCCCCGAAACGCATAAACCGGGCGTCACCAAGTTGGGGTATCTCACCACAACGCCGATAGTGAGTGACGAAACTTTTCGGCTCGGCACAAGCAACTCTGACAGTCGAGTCCGTTTGTGCAAGTAAGATGCGCTTCTAGTACCAACTAGCGGCGCGTCCCCCAAAGACTGCCTACGCTTGTAGTCACTTGTTTTCCAACTTTTCGGACGCGGGTTTGTCTAATCGGGACGAGCCCTCCAGCATAGTGATATGCTAGGAATAACTCGGCTTTATCAGGAAACGCTAAAACCGAAAGGTCATGCTAATCCTGAGGGGTGAATGTCGAAAGACCAAGCCCTGCATCGACTCATAGGTTCCTAAACTTACACAAGCATGGAACCCTAGGGTAAGGAGGAGAATTTTTCGATTAGTGCTTGCTTTCGTTTCATGGTCTCTTGATCATATCTTCCGTTGCGCGGAGTTGCGTCCAAGTACTCATTCAAAAGCAAATCCCCACGCGCAATTTTTCGTTCAAGCGTAAGAAAGGGACGAGCGAGAGCCAGAAAGCGAAGAGCATTCCGATCGATCAATCTCCAATCGTATGCATCAGAATGATGCGCTTTGCGCTTTCTCTTGCGTACAACCGTTCCACTAAATCGCGTTTTGAACCAATAAGCCAGCTCGCGATCAGTGGAAACTATAGAAACTTGCGGTGATGGTAGGCGACCCTTTCTACTCTTGATGAGACAGACGGATCCTTCTCCATCCAAGACGCCAGCTGCATAAGCCAATTCAGTTTCTGTAGTCAATTTATTCTCCTTACAATACGCCGGGAAACTTGCGCCTAAGCGTAAGCGTCGCATAGTGCAAGTTTAAGAGATAGTCAACGCCTTGATGAAAATCAGGGATGTGCGTGTCAATTCCCGCCAGCTCCACCTCAAGAAACTGCGCGATCATTCGCGCAGTTTCTTTTTCCCCTATCCTCTTTTTTCCACATCGCACAAAAACTATTCTTGTGTAACCCACGCACTAATGAGTGAGCGCGCGTCATGTGTTTGGATTCTATGCTTTAGCAGGTTTATGACTCGAGAAAAAGTGCCTTGCCCCGCGTTCGTCTCGCGTTTATAATGGCACGCGTTCGAGGTATGACAAATTTGAAATTTGTCATACATTTTCACAGGAGCAATCGGCATGGAAAACGATATTCGTTTTGGTGTCATCGGCGGCAGCGGCGTGTATAGCATTGAGCAATTGCAAGACGTTCAAGAAATTGTGATTGACACACCGTTTGGCAAACCGAGCGATGCGTATATCACTGGAACACTTGACGGCGTGCGCGTTGCGTTTCTCCCGCGTCATGGGCGCGGACATCGCGTAACACCAACAGAATTAAACGCTCGCGCAAACATTTATGGTTTCAAAGCGCTCGGCGTACAGTATTTGATTTCCGTCACCGCCGTTGGATCATTGCGCGAAGATTATGCGCCGCTCGACATTGTGATCCCCGATCAATTGTTTGATCGCACGCGTAACCGCGAACGCGAGTACACTTTTTTTGGTGAGGGACTCGTCGCCCATGTCGGTTTCGCTGAGCCGTTTTGTTTGGAACTCAACGCGATCTTGTACGATGCAGCAAAGACTACCGCCGCGCGCGTTCACAATGGCGGCACGCTGGTTGTGATCGAGGGTCCGATGTTTTCTACCAAAGCCGAATCAAACATCAATCGCCAGCTTGGCTGTGACCTTGTCGGCATGACGGCGATTCCCGAAGCCAAACTCGCGCGTGAAGCCGAGATCGGATATTCCGCGATCGCAATGGTCACCGATTACGATGTGTGGCATGAATCGCATGATGCGGTTACGGCAGAGATGGTGATGCGAAATTTATTCCAGAATGCGGAAGTGGGGAAAAACATTTTGCGCGCTGTCCTTCCCCGTGCAGCTGCACAGCTCCACGATTGCGCGTGCTTACACGCGCTTCAAAATGCGATTGTCACAAATCCCGCAATGATTCCACAAACGACGCGGGAGCGCTTGAATTTGCTCGTCGGAAAATATCTCGCGGTATAGTGGACGACTGCATAAGTTTTGATAGCTGTCATTGCGAGCCGTTCCCTCAATTCTTCGGGACAGGCTTTGCGAAGCAATCTTCGCGCGCCGAACATCAAGATTGCGGCGATGAACTGCAATCGCATCGCAAAAGGCACTCCTCGCAATGACAATCCACGAGTTCGCATAGCGTCTTTTTCCCTTTCAGCTTACATGGAAATTTTTCTTTATGAATAGTGTTTTCGCTACGCGAAATAATGAGTTGCGCGGCATTGTCCTAGTCATTGACGACACGCCAATCAATCAAGAAATCCTCACCGAGATTCTCGGCGGCGAGGATTACAGCTTGTATTTCGCGCACGATGGCGAAAGCGGGCTGGATAGAGCGCGCCAGCTTCAGCCCGACCTCGTTTTGCTTGATATGGTTTTGCCGGGCATCATGGGGACGGATGTGCTAAAGGTTTTAAAAAATGAGTTGCCCGAAACGATGGTGATTCTCACCACCGCGTATGGCTCGGAAGAAATTGCCATCAAGGCGATGCGCGCGGGCGTGAATGATTACATTATCAACAAACGTCCGTTCGATGCCGACGAAGTTCGCGAAGTGGTCAAACGCGCTGTCACGGAAGCGTATCTGCGCCGCGAAAATCAACGCTTGCAGCGCGAACTCCAAATCTCAAATCAACAGCTCACGGCAAGTTATGCGGAATTGCAAACTGCGTACGCTCGTCTGCAAGAGTTGGACAAAGCGAAAGCGTCATTTTTTTCGATGGTCTCGCACGATCTCCGTCATCCCATCGCCGTCGCCAAGGGGTATATGGAATTGATTCGCACGGGGAACGAAGAACTGAGCGCGGAATCGCGCAGTTATGTCCAAGTCGCGGAACAAGAGATGCGCTACATCGCGGAAATGGTGGACGATGTTTTGGATCTCTCGCGCATGGACGCGGGCTATTACCACATTGATCAGCAGCCGCTTCAAGTTTCCATGTTGCTACAACAAGCGCGCCTCGCGTTTCGAGCTCAAGCTACACCTCGCCACATTACGATTCAGCTCGAACCGTGCGAAGATTTGCCGCTCATCTCGGCAGACGCGCTGCGTCTCAATCAAGTCCTGTCGAATCTCTTGGAAAACGCGCTCAAGTTCACACCGAAAGGCGGGCGTATCACCTTGAGCGCGCAGCCACTTGAAAACGAAATTCAAATCACCGTGAGTGATACAGGAGTGGGAATCGAACCGGGTGAACACGAAAAAATTTTTGATCGGTTTTATCGCATCAAGCGCGGCGAACAAGTGGAAGACAAAGGATCAGGTTTGGGCCTAGCGATCTGCCGCGAGATCATTCGCCTGCACGGTGGACGAATTTGGGCAGAGAGCGAAATGGGCAAAGGCGCGGCGTTTCACTTGACGCTCCAGCGCGCAGCGGAGTGAAAAAAAACGTGCCACGCACTCGCGGAAGTGCGTGGCACGTTTCTTTTTATTTCCGAAACACCTGCGACGAAACCGTCACCCGATCCAAATTTCGCGGCACCACCTCCACGCCAATTCCATTTCCACTCGGCACGCGCATCTTTCCCTCCGCGTCCACCCCAAATTCAGGTGCCACAATATCCTCATGGTAGTAGCGCCGACTTGCCGACAAATCCCCGGGCAATTTAAAATTGGGCAGTGAGGCAATTGCCACATTCCCCGCGCGCCCGATGCCACTCTCCAACATCCCACCGCACCAAACAGGGGCATTGTGCTTTGCCGCGAGATCGTGAATTTTAATTGCTTCGGTAAATCCACCGACGCGCCCTGGTTTGATATTGATGATGCGACACGCGCCGAGTTCGAGCGCGGCTTCGGCATCGTCTGCGGAATGAATACTCTCGTCCAAACAGATGGCGGTTTTCAATTCACGCTGTAGTTTGATGTGCTGAAAAATATCATCGTTCGACAACGGCTGTTCGATCAACAACAATTCCGCATCCTCCATCGCGCGAAAAATTGCCGCGTCCGCCAACGTATATGAGGAATTCGCATCCACCTGCAAACGAACTTTTGGAAATTCCGCGCGCAGCGCGCGAACCAATTCGACATCGTGGTGCGGCTTGATTTTTATTTTAATCCGCGTATAGCCCTCATCAAGAAACCCTCTCACTCGTTCCACCAACACGCTTGGCGTCGCTTGCAGCCCAACGCTCACGCCCACCGTAATTTTTTCAGGCAGCACGTAGTCTCGTTCCGCGTGTTGCGCGGCGTTAAACATTTGCGCCAGCGATTTGTTTTGCGTCTTCGCGAACCAGTCCCACAATGCGGCTTCGAGCCCCGCCTTTGCCATATTGTGCCCACGCACACGCACAGCGATTTTTGGAAAATCTTGCGGCGAGGTGACTTCATTTTTGAAGAAAATAGGAATCAAAAAATCGCGCAGCACATGCCACGCGGTTTGATTCGTCTCGTAGCTGTACCACGGGCCTTCCGAAGCTATACACTCACCCCAACCCGTGACACCATCGCCATCTATGCGGAGGATGATATGTTCTTCCACCGTTTCTACGCCGAACGAAGTTTCAAACGGCGCAGTCAACGACATCCGAATCAATCGTAATTCAACGCGTTCAATTCCCATGATCTCGATCTCCACAGACGTTCCACCGAAACGTCTCTACGTCATCCAATCGCGTACGCCTTGACGCCCGTTGCGAATCGCTTAGAATACGGGCTGCACGTTTCAAACGTCCCCGTAGCTCAATCGGATAGAGCAACGGACTTAACCGGAGTGCTTACCTTGTGAGAGGCAAGTAGAATCCCGCTATATGCTGGAACCCCCTAAAGCCATTACCGCTACAACGTCATCGAGCGTGACAGCGAAAAAGTGTACTGGATGCAACAATGGGCAATCAGCAGGGAACCCAAAAAATTTCCTTGGGACTCCTCAGAGACTACACGCGGGACACCTAATGCTTTAGGTGATGATATAGTCCAGACTCCAAAAGCGAATCAGCTTGTCAAGGAAACTTGATGGAGTACGCTAATCCGCAGGTTACGCGTTCAAATCGCGTCGGGGGCGTTTCAAATTTTTCTCGTTGCGCCGCATTATAGATTTAATCTTGATGCGGCGCAATCGCATTTCTGGAAACCATGCTCGCATCGAACAATCTCATCCGCATTGGCGAACCGCTTACGCTCCAAGATGTTGTGCGCGTCGCGCGCGAAAACGTTAAAGCCATACTCGCAGAATCGGCACGCGAAAAAATCACCGCCAGCCGCGCGTGGGTTGAAAAAATTGTTGATCGCGGCGAACCGATCACGTATGGCATCAATACGGGCTTTGGCGTCTTTGCCAATGTGCATGTGTCCGCACAGCAAGCGCGCGACTTGATGCGAAAATTGATTGTCAGTCACGCGGTTGGCGTTGGCGAACCGCTCGCGGAAGATGTTGTGCGCGCGGCAATGTTGATTCGCGCCAACGCACTTGCGCAAGGATTTTCGGGCGTGCGCGTGGAAATTGTGGAAACGCTGATCGAAATGTTGAATCGCAGCGTGCATCCGATCATTCCTGCCAAAGGGTCTGTCGGCGCGAGCGGAGATCTCGCGCCCTTGTCACATCTCGCGCTTGTTCTCTCCACCGATGAACATGATCGCGACGACGAAAGCGGCGAAGCGATTTTTCGCGGCGAACGCATGAGCGGCAAACTCGCGATGGAACGCGCGGGCATCCCGCGTTTGATACTAGAAGCAAAAGAAGGACTCGCGCTCAACAACGGCACAGCCATTTCCGCCGCGCTCACATTGCTCGCTGCACATGACACGCATACCTTGATCGAACACGCCACGCTCGCGGTCTCCATGACGCTGGAAGCGATTCGCGGGGCATCCAACGCGTTCGATCCGCGCATCCATGACGCCGCGCGTCATCTCGGACAAAAACAAATTGCCGCGCGCGTACGCGAATTAACACGCGGCAGTCATTTGGTTGATCGAGTGCATCGCGTTCAAGACGCCTATTCGATTCGCTGCGCGCCGCAAGTGATCGGCGCGGCGCGTGACGCGTTGGAATATGTCTGCGCGCGCTTGGAAGAAGAAATCAATGCAGCTACAGACAACCCTTTGATTTTTGTTGAAGGCGAGAACGGCGCAGCTTTGTCAGGCGGAAATTTTCACGGCGAAGCGGTGGCGATGGCGTGCGCGTTGTTGGCTATTGCCGTCGCGGAAGTGGGTTCGATCAGCGAACGACGCACCTTTCGATTGCTCGACGGAAAATTGAATGATGGTTTGCCGATGATGCTGATTGAACGCGGCGGTTTGAACAGCGGCTTGATGATGATGCAAGTGACCGCCGCCGCGCTCGCGTCCGAAAACAAAACCCTCGCCCATCCCGACGTTCTCGATTCGATTCCCACCAGCGCGAATCAAGAAGACCATGTGCCGATGGCAGCGAACGCGGCGCGCCATTTGCGCGAAATTGTTTGGAACACCACGCACATTCTCGCCATCGAACTTATCACAGCTGCACAAGCGATTGATTTGCGCTTACGGAATGAAGGGAAAGGAGTCGAGATGTTGGGGGTAGGCACGCGTGTTGCCTTTCAACGCTTGCGCGAGGACATTCCCTATCTTGACACTGATCGTTTGCTGGACCGCGATCTAAATAATGCTGCGCGGCTCGTACAGGTGCGTGCCTTGTTGGAGGCAGTGGAATAAAGAGCTCGTTCACGAGTAGCGCGCGGAACTTATCATTGCGAGGAGCGCCTTCTGCGATGCGATGGGCGATGTAGGTCATCGCATTCATCGCCGCAATCTCGCTGGTCGCCGCGTTGAGATTGCTTCGCAAGAGCCTGCCCCGAAGAATTGAGGGGGCGGCTCGCAATGACAATACCGCGACTATCCGCTTCTCCGCTTTCCCAATTCGCTTGCCGCGTTTCATCACCTGTGGTAGAATTGCTCACGACATCATCATGGCGCAAAAATTTTTTCATCCCACGCATCACCATTCGCATCATTCCTTGATGCTCTTTTTTCGCGCCAACTGATTTTCAATTTGTTCTCATTATGACTTGGCGTGGATGCATCCACGCCATTTTTTTTCCTTGACGAATGTTGGGATGATTGCCATTTATCCTTGATCCCTCATTCCTTCATCCTTTCTTACGATGGCAACGTTTGTCGAACCCCGTCTGCCGCGCGGCATGCGCGACATGCTGCCGCAAAAAATGCTGCAACGCCGCTACGTCATCGGCGTCGTCGAACGCGTCTTTGAACGTTTTGGTTTTGAGCCATTGCAAACGCCTGTGCTTGAATTGCAGCAAACGCTGACGGGCAAATATGGACCCGACGCGGAAAAATTGATCTATGACGCGCGGCACCTCGAAGGCAAAGAAGACCTCGCGCTGCGGTACGATTTATCCGTCCCGCTTTCGCGCGTCGTCGCCATGAATCCCGAATTAATCAAACCATTCAAGCGTTACCAAATCGCGCCCGTGTGGCGCGCGGAACGTCCGCAAAAAGGACGCTACCGCGAATTTTATCAATGCGACGCGGACATTGTTGGCACGGCGTCCATGCTCGCAGATGCGGAAATCGTTACGATGATTTTCACAGTTTTGAGTGAATTGGGTTTCAAACAATTTGTGACCAAACTCAACAATCGCAAAGTGTTGACCGCGCTCGGCGAATACTCGGGCGTGTCCCCTGCCCTGCTCGGCGGACTCTATCGCGCGCTGGATAAACTCGACAAGATTGGTCAAGATGGCGTGCGCGACGAAATGCTAAAGAACGAAATTCCATCGGACACTGTAACAAAAATTCTCGATCTCAGCGCGCGGTCTGTGGATGATTTGGAGGCATGGCGCGAACGATTTCGCGAGTATCCGCGCGGCATTGAGGGCATTAACGAAATGATTGAACTCAAACAATTTGCAATCGCGATGGGCGTGAGTCCTGATCGTTTGCAAATTGATCTGACGATGGTGCGCGGCTTGGAATACTACACGGGTCCAATTTTTGAAACGGTCGTGACGGAACCGAAAATTGGATCGTTGACGGGCGGTGGGCGGTACGATGGACTTGTCGGATTGTTTAGCAAAAATTCTCTGCCCGTCACAGGCACGAGCTTGGGCATCGAACGCATCATTGATGTGATGGACGAATTGAAAATGTATCCGCCCGATTTGGGCACGACGGTGGTGGATGTGTTGGTGACGGTGTTTGAAGATGAACTCCGCGCCGCGTCTTTGTCTGTCGCAACCGAATTGCGCGCGGCGGGCATCAACGCGGAAGTGTGGTACGATCTCGATGCGTTGGGCAAACAATTAAGATACGCGGCGGCGCGCGGGATTCCGTATGTTGTGATTATCGGTCCTGATGAAACTGCACAGGATAGCGCGACGTTCCGCGATTTGGCGACAGGGGAGCAAGTGCAGATTACGCGCGGGGAATTGGCAAAGGCGTTGAAAGAAAAATTGCAACGAGCGTAAAAATTTTTGTTGTATTTCCAAGTGTGCTATAATTATTTTCGTAACGGTGGCTTTAGCTCAATGGTAGAGCACCGCACTGTGGATGCGGTGGTTGTGGGTTCAAGACCCATAAGCCACCCTAGTGCTTGGCGAGCTGCAATCTGTGTGTGAATGGAACCATAACTTGGCACAGAATGCCACTTTATTGTTCCAAATAGCAAGTGCCATTTTATGCTCCCAAGATTGAGAGCATCGAATGAAGCTCGCTAAAATAGGGAGTTTTGTCGGTTTTGCGTGCTTGCACTACTGACAGAATTAAAGAAAGGACGGTTTCTCTACGCTTGATTAGAGGAACCGTCCTTTTTTCTCCGCTGCCACCAACATGAAATTGCGGGGAGATGAGATGCCACGCACTATGCATAATGGTTTATGCTATACTTGCGACACTCTTGCGCGAGGAGCGAAACCTACGTCTGCCAATCGCAGAAATATCCTCTCTGGATCCAAAACCGCGAACGAACCTGACCGTCTCTTACCCTTTCCCATAAAACGCGGTTTTGATCTCGTCTTGTTGCTCGTCCTCTCGCCCCTTGCGCTCCTCCTCTCCCTCGTAATTGCTCTAGCTGTTTTGATTGACTCTGGACGCCCTGTCCTTTTTGTGCAAGCACGCGTGGGTCAATACAAAAAACGTTTTTGGTTCTATAAATTTCGCACGCTGCGTCACGACTATGACGATTCGCTCACGCGCCAAACGCTTCAAGCGTTTGTGCGCGGCGAGGTCGCGTTGGATGCGGGCGATGGGCAGCCGCGGATCCACAAACCAATTCCGCGTAATGCGATTACGCGCGTCGGGCGCGTGTTACGCAACACCGGTCTCGATGAACTGCCCCAACTCTTGAATAGCTTGCGCGGCGAAATGAGCTGGGTAGGTCCGCGTCCGCATGTCGAATCCGAAGTGGAATGCTATGCCGAATGGCATCACAAACGCTTTGCCGCGCTGCCCGGCATTACGGGTCTCACACAAGTGCGCGCCGCGCGGTTGAGAACGTTTGACGAAATGGTTCTCTGCGATCTCGAATACATCGAGCGGGCAGGTTTGCTTCTCGATCTGAAAATTCTTTTTTGGACAATCGGATGGGTTTTCTTTGGGTGCGCGGCGCGCTGAGAGATTGATGAACAACACACGCTTGCTCAATGCACTCTATACACGCAGCTGGCTTTCGATCACGCTTGCGCTGATCACTGCGCTTACGGCAGTTATCCTTTCCCTGACGCAAACGCCGTTATACCAAGCCCGCGCAACCTATATCGTCAAACTCGATGACTCGTTCGAGAATGATCGCAGCGCGCTGGATGCGGTAGAGCGTTTGGTGCGGAGTCAAGCTGTCCCCGCGACGTTTGTGCAGGTTGCACAAAGCCGCCGCGTGCGCGAACTCGCCGCGTCAAACGCAGGTCTTGACGCGGCTTCGCTCACGAATGTGCAACTCACCGCGCGCTTTTTGCCGGGCAGCACAATCCTTGAAATCGCCGTTCAAGGTGACAACCCGGAAGTCGTCACAACAATGGCGAATGGATCGGGCGATGTCGTGATTGAATTGACGCGCGAATTTTTCAAGGTGTACGCGCTCGAACCGCTTGACCGCGCCACAGTTCCCACCGCGCCGTTTCGCCCGAACGTCTGGCTTGCTCTGGGACTGGGGCTTGCAGTGGGATTCATTCTGGGCATTGGCATCCTCACGCTGTCCATCTATCTCGACCCTACGCAAAAACCTTTCAGCCCTACAGCTGCGGACGTTACCGTGGAACCACTTTCATGAGCGACACCAGACTCGAACTGTCGCCCGCGCTCGAGTCGCCTTCACACACCTTTGAAGCGCGCCTGCTCCTCGTCGCGCAATCGGGCAGCGCGAGTTTTGCGGGCAAGGTGTTTCTCACCGGCGCGCGTCTCATCACGGCAGTCGTCCTCGCGCGTCTTTTGGGCGCACAGCAATACGGTCTTTACAATCTCGCGCTCGTGAGCGCGACTCTCATCGCGAGTTTTGCCGTATTGGGTTTGGATGTCGGACTCGTGCGTTTTATTGCGATCATGGTGAGTCGGCGTGATCAGTCAGGGCTCTCCGCGGTGTTGCGACTCGGCATCCTTGTTCCACTCGCGTTCAGTGTGGTGGCAGCGAGCAGCTTGTTTTATGCTGCTGAACCGCTCGCGTTGAATTGGTTTGGGGATGCGTCACTCATTCCCCTTTTGCAGGTGGCAGGGCTGCTGATCCCGTTTTTGGTGTGGAATAATTTGGGTGAGGCAGTACTGCGCGGTTTTCATCAGCTTGGGCTTGCCGTTCTGATCAATAGTTTTTTACAGCCCGCGCTGCGCTTTGTATGCGTGTGGCTCGTCGTTTTGTTTTGGGCGAGCGCGTTGGGCGGATTGACAACGTATCTCTTGGCAGTCATTGCATCGTCCATACTTTTTTTGCTCGTTGTAAAACCGTACCTGTCATTTGGCGAGACGCGACCGACCGCACAGCTCGCGCGCGAGTTAATGGGATTCTCGCTGCCCGTCTATCTCTCGGATATAGCTGGCGCCATTGGCGTGTCCGCGCAAACCTTTTTGCTGGGCGCATGGGGCACGCTCAGCGGCGTAGGAATTTTCGCGATTGCGGGACAGTTGGCGATGATTGGACGATTTTTTCACGGCTCGCTGGTGATGGCAACGATGCCGATCATTTCAGAAATGTACGATCGCGGGGCGCGTGAGGATTTGGGCAGATTGTTTCGAGCGACTTCGAAATGGTCTTTGACGCTGAACCTTCCACTCTTTTTGATTCTCTGGATTTTTCCGTCACAGCTGCTGAATTTTTTTGGCGCGAGCTTTGTCGAAGGCACGCTGACGCTGCAAATTCTCGCATTGAGCACACTTGTTGATACCGGTACGGGCATCGGCGGCGCGCTGCTGACGATGACGGGACACACGCGACTTACTTTGTTCAACACCATCGTTTCAACGCTGCTCAGTGTTGGGTTGGGCGTACTGTTGATTCCGCGTTTGGGGTTGGTCGGCGCGGCGCTCGCCGTGCTTGGCGCGGCGTGTGCTGTTAATGCCTTGCGTTTGATTGAGGGCTATCATCTCTTGCGCTTGTTGCCGTACGATCTCGGATTTATCAGACCTCTGATCGCGGGCTGCGCAGCTGCGCTTGTTACGCTGTGGATCGCACAATGGCTTCCCGCGTCGAATTTACTCATGCTGCTTTTTTTCATCGGATTGCTGTTGAGTGTGTACGCGCTTGTGATTCTGGTTTTGGGTCTCTCACAGGAAGATCGAATCGTATTAACACGCGCGCGGGCGGCGTTGAGCGCGCGGCGGGCGCCGCGAAATTCAGATGCATCCATTGAGCTGCATAAGGTTTGAATCTTTGTTGTACTCGATGTTGAGCGGGCTTGTAAAAAATCGCGTGTTTGTTCAACGCAGCGGCCTGGCGCGCGGATTAAAGCGCAGAGGCGGGTTCAGTTTTCTCCCTTTCAGAAACGCGCTGACGCCCGAACAGCGCTTTTTGGAAAATTTGAATCTCACGCACAAAACCGTTTATGATATTGGCGCGTACATTGGGCTGCTGACGATCTTTTTTGCGCGCAAAGTCGGCGCAGCGGGAAACGTGATCGCCTTTGAGCCGAATCCCGAAAATTACGCGGCGCTTCTCGATCATCTGAACCTGAACGGGTTCAAGCACGTCAAAGCGATCCCGCTCGGACTCGGCAGCCGCAGCGAGACGCGCGCTTTTGTGATCGAGCATCCCGCGCGCGGCACCTTTCAAGTCGAAAGACAAAAGCGAGCGATGGCGCGAAAAAAGGTGCGGAGCTTGCATCTGCGGCTCGACACATTGGATCATCAAATTGCGCTGCACAATTTACCCGCGCCCAATTTCGTCAAGATGGATGTGGAAGGGTACGAGCTCGATGTGCTGCAAGGCATGACTGAAACAATTGGCAAGCACAAGCCAGACCTTTTCATCGAGCTGCACGGTGTGCGCGAACACGCGGTTGTAGATTTTCTTTTGAATCAAAACTATACAGTGTATCAGGTGGAGGATGGAATTTTTATCGGGCGCAAAGACGATGAGCGAGTTCACGGACACCTCTACGCACGCGCGTCTGCGCCCTGACTTTATCATGATCGGCGCCGAGAAATCGGGTTCGACATTTTTGATGCAGCGCTTGATCGCGCATCCCCAAATTTTTATGCCGTCACCGGCGGCGACACAATTTTTGCTTGATCCGCTTTACACAGCCGAGTGGGATGAACTGCATGCCCTCTTTGAAAATGTTCCGTCCGGCAAAATCAAGGGTCTCCGTCGCAACCGTTACCTTCGAGAACCCAAAGCTGCGCCGTTTGTGCGCGCGCATTTTCCCGACGCGCGCTTGATCGTGTTGCTGCGCCATCCCCTCGCACGTGTGATTTCCGCTTACTTTCAAGCCATGTGGCTTGACCTTGTGCCGATCGAGCCCTTGAATCGCGGGCTGCCCAAACTCCTGCAAGGCGCGTACGACGAGCCACTGGCTCACCAGCTGATCATTCGCGATGGGCTTTATTACACCAACCTCTCGCGCTATCGCGACTTTTTTACGCGCGGACAATGCTTGACACTCATCCTCGACGATTTCAAAACAGACGCCGCGCAGCAGATGCGCGCGGTGTATCGGTTCGTCGGCGCGGCGGAGGATTTCACGCCACAATCTTTGTCGAGTAAAGAGAACACGGGAATTTATTCGCTCGCGCGTGTGCGTTTGCGGCAAGCGTATCGAAAAAGGGTGTACTGGCGCACACCCGATGGGACCCAAGTCCATTTGTTACACCAATCGTTCTCGCAGCGCGCGATGGCAGCTTTCTTGCGCCGCATAGACCGCTATCTGTTGGCGCCCTTCTTGAAACAGCCCATGCCTCTCTTGACGAGCTCCTTGGCACAGCAGTTACTTGAATTTTATCGCCCCGAAGTGGAACAACTCGAAGCATTATTGAATCGCCGTTTGGACGCGTGGAAAGTATGGCAAGCGCCCACCCTAGATTGAACTGGCTCATCAGCACCGCGCCGCGCGAGCGTCTTGTCCTCTTGCTCGGCAGCGCGTGGGGCATCGGCGCGGCGTGGTGGATCGTTCAAGAACACTGGATCGCGCTGGCGCTGTGGCTGATCGTGCCGCCGCTGTTTCTCATCGTCGCGCGCGCGCCGTTCGCTGCCGTGTTGGTCTGGATTTTGTTTGCGCCGATTTTTGCGCGCGCGTATGCCGATGATACGCGTTGGTTAAATTGGCTATTTGCGCGTTTGCTGTTTCCCGCCGCACTTGCGCTAACGTTGTGGTCTTTTAGACCTGCCATAGCACATCACAGGTTTGGTGTCATTTCAAATCCCTCAATCCCCTCATTCTTCGGGGCATGCCTTCGGGATAAACTCTGTGACAAATCTCGCCCAGCAAAACCGAGATTTCGGCGATGGTTACATCGCACTCCGCTCGAAATGACAAATGCCCTATTTATTCTCGCCGTCGCGCTTTTGATTTTGCTCACCAATCCAAATCCAATCAGGCACCTGATCTCATTCTATGATCTCCTCATCGTTCCAATTTGCTGTTATTGGGTCGTGCGACTCAATCCGCCCTCGGCGCGGGAATGGCGGTGGCTCGCCATCGTCTGCGCGTTCGCATTCACTTTCCAAATCATCGTCGGGGGAATGGCATGGATTGTGCCTGCGCTCCTGCCGTATGAATGGCTTGAACTGTACGGCGAACGGACAATCGGCACGCTCGGACGCCCGGCGGTCTTTACGGGCGCGCTGACTCTTTTCGCCTTTATCATTTTTTACACGGCGAGCGCGTCCGACAAACGCTGGGTGCGCGGGTCGGGCATCTTGACACTCGCGCTGGCTCTCCTCGCGATGCTGTGGTCATTTTCGCGCGGCAGCTGGCTCGCCACCGTCGCGGTGGCGGGAGGTTTTATCTGGCTTTATGCGCGCACAATTAGAAAGGCAATGGTCATTGGCGCAGCGTTGATCCTGCTCATCACGGGCGGGCTTGTCATTCAAAATGCAGATTGGGCATGGGCGCGCTTGACCGATTTCAAACGCGCGGAAGAACGCTTGATTGATCAAGTCACTTCGCTGCGAATGATCGCAGAGCATCCCGTGTTGGGTTGGGGTTATTTGCAGCACAACGCGTCGCGCTCCGAATACGTGACACCGCTGTTTAGTGGACACGTTGTGCCAGAACTCGTCTCGCACAATACCTACCTTACCCTCATCGCGGACTTGGGCATTCCGCTTTTTATTTTGTACGTGACGCCCGCGCTGTGGTGGTTGTGGCGGACGTGGCAGACGCGTAACATGCTTGCACACGCGCGCTTTCGCTTGCTGATTCTTTTGTGGCTCGCGCTGCTGCATCTCTTTATCGTCAGCAATTTTTCCGATGTCACGAGTTGGCATCCTGTTGGAACGATCCTGTGGTGGTTGACGCTTGGGCTGGTGGCGAATGTGGTGACAGCAGGCGGGCGGGATGACCCCGCCCCTACACAACGGGTGGGCGATAATGCGGCGATGTAACATTGTGCTGATTGTGTTGGACGCGCTGCGCGCGACGAATCTCTCGTGTTATGGTTACACGCGCCCGACGACGCCCCATCTGGATCAATTCGCGCAAGCAAGCATGGTGTATGAAAACGCGTTTGCGACAAGCAGCTGGTCACTCCCCACACACGCGTCGCTTTTCACCGGGCTGATGCCCACGCAGCACGGCGCGGACGACGATCACAAATTTCTTGAGCCCGCGCACACAACGCTTGCGGAATTTTTGAGCGCGCGAAATTACTTGACTGCCGCGTTTTGTTATAACCCGTATGTGAGTCACGCGACGGGTTTGGATCGCGGGTTTCAATGGTTCAATCCCGCGACGCGTTCGCGGCTGGGGTATGCGTTTGCGCGCGCGCGGCACTATGCGGCGAAATTGCAATGCATCGGCGACGCGGGCGCGCGTTTGGTCAATCGCCAAGTGCGCGCGGCGTTGCGCGAATTTGCCGCACACGCGCGTCCCTTTTTCCTCTTTGCCCATTATGCCGAATGTCACACCCCGTATCGTTACCCGCGCGCGTATCAGCCAACTCGTGCCGCGCGCGTAAATCAGAACCCATGGCGACAGTTGGCGAATCCCGCGTTGATGAACGCGGCTGATTTTGAAATTCTCACCGCACTGTACGATGGCGCACTCAATTATCTCGATGCTCAAGTGGCGCAAGTGATAACGTGGCTACGCGACTTGCAACTCCTCAATGAGACGATGGTGATTGTCACCGCCGACCACGGCGAAAATCTTGGCGAACACGGCATCATCGGTCATCAGTATTGTTTGTACGATACGCTCGTTCACGTTCCTTTGATCGTCCATTACCCAAACGGCACAACAACTCCTGCGCGCAACAAACAACTTGTCTCGACGATTGAGCTCGCGCCAACGATTCTTGAAATGCTTGGCGAAAATCCAAGCGCGTTAGGCGATCTAAAAGGATCGAGTTTGCTTGCAGCCATTCCGCGGGAAGCGGTTTTCGCGGAAATGTCCAAACCTGATCTTTCCCCTTATCTCAAACAATTTCCCAATGCGGATACGCGTCGGCATGACCGCGCCTTGCGGATGATTCGCACGACGCGGCACAAATTGATTTGGGGTTCCGACGACGCGCATGAACTCTATAATTTGCAAAACGATCCAAACGAAACCAATAATCTGATTCGAACGCGACCGGAACTGTTTGCGGTGCTTGCGACGCGGCTCGAAAGTTGGCACGCGAAGCTCACGCGCGCGCAGCACGATCACGCCGCGCCCGAATTTGAGCGTCAAGTGGTCACACGCTTGAGAGCGTTAGGATATCTGGAATGAAAGACGCGAGCGCCTCGCCGCGCGTGTTGTATATCATTTCAAATCTTGATCGCGCGGGCGCGCAGATCGGAACGTGCGCGCTGGCGATTGAACTACGGGCGCGCGGCTGCTTTACCGCCGTGTGCGCGTTCCGCGATGGACCCTTGCGCGCGGAATTGGAACAGCAGGGTGTTCTCGTACATATTTTGCCCGACCGCCGCGCCGATGTGCTTGCGTTGCCGCGCTTTGTTTTGGACATGCGGCGCATCCGCCGCGCGCTGCTTGAGGTGATACGCGCCCATCGCATCACCATCCTTCAGACCCATCTCCTGCGCGGGCTCGATTTTCTCGTCTTGACACTGCGGCAGGAACCGGGCGTGCGCCAGATGTATTGGGGGTTTCACAATGTTGGCTGGGAACTCGAGCAGGATCAGTTGCCGCGCGCCCTCTGGCTTTTGCGTCCCAAACGCGCGCTTTTCCGAATCCTTTACCGCGCCGCTGCACCGCGTGTAAGTGGGTTCATCGCCGTCTCCGATCAAGTCGCGGACGCGCTCAAGCGCGACCTCGGGCCCTTGCACGATCGAATCCGCGTCATTCCCAATGGCATTGCAACCGAACGCTTTGGGCGAACGGCAGATCGCGCGGCAGTGCGACGCGCGTTGGGACTGGACGAAAACGCGATTCTTGGCATCATTACCGCGCGCCTCGTTCCGCCAAAAGGGCATCGCTGGTTTATCGCGCAAGCTGCGCCGCTTTTTGAACAGTTCCAAAATTTGCGCGTACTGTTGGTGGGTGACGGTAGGTTGGGACAAGAACTTTCAGCACAGGCGCTGCAAGCGGGTCTGGATGACCGCATCCTTTTTCTTGGCGCGCGAACGGATGTGCCCGAGCTGCTCGCCGCAAGCGATTTTTTTATTTTGCCTTCGCTTTGGGAGGGCATGTCGAACGCGCTGCTCGAAGCAATGGCGAGCGGGCTGCCCGTGATTGCAACAGATGTTTCCGGCACACGGCAGGTGATTCGACACAGCACAGATGGGCTGCTCATTCCGCCCGAAGATGGAGCTGCGTTGCGCGATGCAATTACGCGCATTCTCTTGAATCCCGCGCGCGCCCAAGAACTCGCGCGGGCGGGACGTGAACGCGTGGAATGTTTTACATTGGAACGGCGCGCAGACCGTTATCTTGATTTGTACGGCGCGCGTTAAGACCTGACACAGTACATCACAGATCTGCGATCCATCGCGCGGCTCCCATCGAATAGAATTCGACGTCTCCACATGGCGTTCAAAAAAACAACGCAAAAAGGCGAACAGTGTTGGGCGCGCTTTGT
>Ga0247727_10006781_pt1 | contig 22278 bp, 19 predicted proteins | sample WisWelCaveWW1625_FD_202498 | JGI IMG/M metagenome (GOLD analysis project Ga0247727, IMG submission 202498) | Biofilm microbial communities from Wishing Well Cave, Virginia, United States - WW16-25 | ecosystem: Environmental > Aquatic > Deep subsurface > Groundwater > Cave microbial mat | place...
GCTGCCCCTGCCGCACGCGCTGATGGCGCCCCTGGTTCGCTACGACCGGCTGTGGCGGACAGGACTGGGCGGGGCGATTCCGGCGGCGGCGTTCTTTGTGGCCGGCGCGGGCTTTCTTTACGCCGCGGTGCGGCGGGCGACCGGGAGCCGCGCGGCCGCCCTAACCGCAGCAGCCGTCTGGGCGCTCAATCCGAACCTTCTGTACCTGCAGGCCGCCCCGATGACGGAGCCGATTTTTCTGGGCTGCCTGGCGGCGGCGGTGTACTTCGCGGTGAGGTTGCAGGCCGCAGCGGCGGGCGCCGCGCTGCTGGCGGCGTCGCTCACCCGCTATGACGGCTGGTTCCTGATTCCGTTCTTCGTTCTGTACTTCTGGACGGCGCGGTCGTGGCGCGCGGCGGCGGTGGCGGCGGCGGTGGCGAGCCTGGGGCCGCTCTACTGGCTGGCTCATAACTATTATTTGTATAGTGACGCGCTGGAGTTCTATCGGGGGCCGCACTCGGCGCTCGCGATCTACGCGCGCGGCGCCAGCCACCCAGGGGATCACGACCTCAGGACGGCGTGGTTGTACTATCGGCAGGCGATCGAGCTCACGCTGGGCCGCCCGCTGCTGTGGATCGGCGCGGCCGGCGTGGCCGCGGCCATGACGCGTCGGGCGACGCGGCCGCTGGTCCTGCTGGCGCTGCCGGTCCCGTTTTACATCTTGAGCATTCACTCCGGCGGCGCCCCGATCCACGTCCCGTCCCTGTTCCCGTTCACCTACTACAATACCCGCTACGGGCTGGCGGCCTTACCGGCCTGCGCGGCAGCGGCGGGGGTGGTGGTGGCGCTGGCGAGGTCCTCCTGGCTGCGGGGGCCGGCGGCGGCCATGGTGCTGGCCGTGTCCCTGGGAGGATGGTTCCTGCGGCCGTCGGTCCAATCCTGGATCTGCTGGAAGGAGTCGGAGGTCAATTCGCGCGGGCGCCGCGCGTGGACCGACCAGGCCGCCGGTTTCTTCGCGCGGGCGTACCGTCCGGGCGACGGGATACTGACTGCCGGCGGGGATGTGCTGGCGGTGTACCAGGCCGCGGGCATCCCGCTGCGGGAGACGTTGAACGACGCCAGCGGGCCGGCGTTCCTGCCCGCGGTCCTGCGGCCGGACCTGTTCCTCAGGGAGCAATGGGTGGTGGCGATCGCCGGCGACGCGGTCTCGTCCCGGTTGAAGACCGCGCCTGCGCTTTTCGAGCGTGTCGCTCAATTCACCGCCCATCGAGAGCCGGTCATCGAGATTTACCGGAAGGTCCAGTGAACATTCCCTTCATCAAGGCGCACGGGGCCGGGAACGATTTTCTGCTGGCGCGGGACTTGCCGGATCTGGACTTCCCCGCCCTGGCGCGGGCCATCTGCGACCGCACGCGAGGGGTCGGCGCCGACGGCCTGATCCTGTTCACCGGGCCGGCGCGCATCCGCCTGTTCAACTCCGACGGCAGCGAGGCGGAACTTTCCGGCAACGGGACGCGCTGCGCCGCGGCGTTGCTCGTGGCCGAGGGCGCCCCGGGCGACGAGGTCACCATCGAAACGCTGGCTGGATCGAAGCGACTCCGGCTCATCGAGCGGCGCGGCGGGCAGTTCGTCCTGGAGATGGGGATGGCGAGGCCGGTCTGGCGAGAGTCCCAGCTCGCGACGTCGCGCGGCGTTCTGGCGGTGACCATCCTCGACGTGGGCAATCCGCAGTGCGCGGTGCTGGTGGACGACCTGGAGTTCGACTGGCGGGCGTTGGGGCGCGAGATCGAGGCTCACCCGAGCTTTTCCCGGCGGACCAACGTATCGTTCGCGCGCGTGCTGGACCGCCACACGATCGAGGCGAGGTTTTACGAGCGCGGGGCGGGGGCGACGCTGTCGAGCGGAACGGGGGCCACCGGGGCGGCGGCGGCGGCGGTCGGATCGGGGCGGGCGGCGAGTCCGGTAAGGGTGGTGACCCAGGCGGGCGACCTCGGGGTCGAGTGGCGCGGCGAGGAGGTGTTCCTGCGCGGTCCGGCCGAGATCACGGCGCGCGGAGAGTATTACTGGTAGACTCACGCGGCCGCAGGTAAAGCAGCAGCGCCGCTATCGCCAGCCGGACCATGGAGCGCCCCCAGATCAGGTATGGGGGATAGAGCTTGCCGGCGTCCAGCGTGTACAGGGACAGCAGCGGTGTAATCACCAGTACGCACACACCCACGATCATGGCGTCAATGATGGCCACATTGCGAACCGGGTCGCGGCGGCGAAAAACAGCGCGGCGCCGAGCGTCAGCAGCAGCCCGCCGCCGAAAGCCAATAGCAGGCCCTCTACGCCGGTGAAGAAGGCGAGCCCGCCCGGCACGATTCTCAAAGCGCGTCTCTCTTACCACTGCGGGAGTACGATTGGCCTGGTCAGTGACTTATCGATTGCGTCTGATTCTTACTCGCAAATGTGGTAGACTACACTTCGGAGAAGAGACGGATGCCGATCGTGGTTCTCTCGGAGCGCGGCCAGCTCGTGATTCCCCAGCCGGTCCGCGACAAACTCGATCTGCGAAAGGGATCCAGGCTCTTTCTGGAGCTTTCCGAGTCAGGCCGGACCATTACCCTGCGGCCTTTCGAGGGCCAGAAGCGGGCCAGCCTGCGCGGGATCCTGAAGAACACGCGGGCCCTGGAGTTGCTGGAGCAGGAGCATCGCAGAGAAATCCGGCGTGATGAGCGGCGCAGGCGGGGGTAGGGCTGCGAGCAAGGTCCTGGACGCCTGGGCGGTAGTGGCCTGGCTGCGGGACCAAGCGCCCGCATCGCACAAATTCGAACAACGGCTGGAGGCTGCTCGGAAGGGGGCCGAGCGCCTGCTCCTGAACATCGTGAACCTGGGGGAGGCGCTCTACATCACCGCCAAGGCGCAAGGGCCAGCGCGCGCCGAACTGGTTCTGGAAGGGCTCCAGCGTCTTCCCATTGAGATACGCGCCGCGCCCAACACGCTGGTGCTCGAAGCGGCGCGGCTCAAGGGTCAATACCCCATCTCCTACGCCGACGCCTTCGCGGTGGCCACCGCCATCCGCAACTCCGCGACCTTGGTGACCGGCGATCCGGAGCTCAAGCGATTCATCGGGAGCGGCATAGTCGAGGTCGAATGGATCGGCCGCTAGCCCCGCCGCGCCCGGGCCGCAAGTAATTCGCCCACGATTCCGTTCAACTGCCGCGTCCGGATGCCGCAGGCCTGGCAGAAGACCTCCGGCCGGTAGTCGCCCCTCACGCTGGCCAGGCCGTGGTTGTCGGAGCCGGTGGTGAACTCCAGGCCAGCTTCAGCCAGCGGCCGCATGGCCGCCACCAGGGCGTCGCGCAGGACAGGATCATTCCACGGGCCGGCCATCGAGGAGTGATTGAGCTCGACGTAGATGGAGCTGTCGCCGAGCACGTCGATGAGCTGCTTCTGCTCGTCGCCGTGAAAGTACTGGTAATCGGCACGGGCCGGCGGCGCGGCGCCCCGCCCCTGGCGCAGCCCCTCGAACCGCGGCGTGAACGGGTGCAGCAGGATCATGGGGATGGGGAGCTGCTTCTGCAATTCCTGGATCTGCCGCGCGCGGCGCACCAGCAGCTTCCCATCGGGCGGCCGCTTGCCCTTGAGGTGGCTGATGTGCCAGCCGACGGCCTCCACCTGGCGCATTGCCTCCCACTCGATGCCGGTGTCGAGCTCGCCCTCGAAGACCTCCCAGCCGGAGAAGATCAGCGCGTCGCGGCGCTGCTTCATGCGCTCCACGTCGTTGAGGAACGCGCTGCGGCCGGCGGGGCTGATCGCGTAGTTGTCGAGCCGGTGGCCGGACTCCCCGGGCCGATACAGCTCCAGGTGATCCACCATGAGGAAGCAGCGGCGGCCGCCGTCGAGCGCCAACTCCAGCCACTTTTCGATGGTGGTCTCGCGCTCCATGCCGCTGTGGAAGTGGAAGTCGAGCTGGTGGGGCTCGAACAGCGCCTGGCCGGGGGCGGCGGCCAGCGCTCCAGCCGCGGTCTGGAGGAACACTCGCCGGGTCACCATAGGAACCATAGTATAGTAGCGGGAATGCGTGCCCTGTGGGCGTTGGCGCTGTGGGGGCTGGTTCTTCCGGCCACGACGCGGTACGAGATCGATGTTGGGAGAGCCGCCTCGCGTACGCTGTTCGTCACCGTCGATGCGGAGTGCCCGCGCCCGGACTGCGATTTCCAGATGCCGGTGTGGAACGCAACCTACCAGGTGCGCGATTTCTCCCAACACGTCACCGGATTCGAGGCCTCGCGCCCGCACCGCATGGTGGGACCGTCGCGGTGGCGCGTGCAGGCGATGGCGCCCGAGCGCGTCCGGATCCGGTACCGCTATTTTGCCGACGCGCCCGGACCGTTCGGCGCCGCGGCCTCGGCGCGGCACGTGTTCCTCAACTTCGCCCAAGTGCTGGTCTATCCGGTGGACCGCATCCGGGAGCCGCTACAGCTGCGGTTTCGCAACGTCCCGCAGGGCTGGAAGACGGCGCTCGAGCTGCCGGAGCGCGACGGCGCGTTTCACGCCCGCAACTACGACGAGCTGGCGGACGCGCCGGCGGAACTGTCGGCTTTCGCCGAGGCCGCTTTCACACTGGCGGGCCGGCGGCTCCGCGTGGTGGTGGACGCCGAGCCGGGCGACTACGACCTGAAGCTGCTGAGCGACACAGCCCACCAGATCGCCTCGGCCGCCACCCGCATCATGGACGATGTCCCATTTCCGGGCTACACCTTCCTCTACCATTTCCGGGCGGGAGGGGGCGGGGGCATGGAGCATGCCAACTCCACTGCCATTGACGCCCGGGCGCCGTGCCGCGATTGCAGCCTGGCCAGCGTCACCGCGCACGAGTTCTTCCACCTGTGGAACGTAAAGCGCATCCGCCCGCAGTCGCTCGAGCCGATCGATTACACGCGCGAGAACCTGACGCCGTCGCTGTGGTTCGCCGAAGGGGTCACCTCGACGTATGCCACCTACATCTTGCTCGAAGCGGGCCTCGAACAGCCCAAGGCGTTCCTGGAGCGGCTGGGGAGCCAGATCACGCGGTACGAGCAGACGCCGGCGCGATTGGCGCAGTCGGCCGAGGAGTCCAGCATCGCAGCTTGGCTCGAGCGGTATCCTTCCTACCGGCGCCCGTCGCGCAGCGTGTCGTATTACCTCAAGGGCGAGCTGGCCGGCTACCTGCTGGACCTGGCTATCCGGCGCCACTCCGGCAACCGCCGCAGCTTGGATGACGTGATGCGCCGCCTCAACACCGAGTACGCCAAGCGCGGGAGGTTTTTCGAGGATACCGAAGCCCTGGAGCGGCTGGCCACCGAGGCCGCCGGTCACGACATGAGAAATTTTTTTGACGATGTCATCCGGCGGCCGGCGCCCATCGCTTGGGATGCGTTGCTGGGATACGCCGGCCTGCGGCTGGAGTCGCAGCAGACCAAGGTCCCGACGCTCGGTATCGAGGCGGGCCGGGCTCCCGGGCAGGGCGTGACGGTAGGGGCCCTCGATCCGGGGGGCCCGGGCGACAAGGCCGGACTGCGCGTGGGAGACCGCCTGGTTGCGGTCAACGGGCGCGCGGTCGAGCGATCGCTTGAGCAAGCGCTTGGGGGCTTGGGCCTCGAGGCGGGGGTGCGCGTGACGGTCGAGATCGAGCGCCGCGGCCAAACCCTGAGCCTCACCGCGTTGCCGGAATCCACCAGCCGGGTCAGCCATCGGGTTGTCGAGCGGCCCGACGCCACCGCCGAACAGAAGGCGATTCGGGCAGGATGGCTGCGGGAACGCTTGCGCCAGCCGCTATAATGAATACTGTGATCGGCCCGGACCAAAAACAACTGACCGAGGCGGTGGAGCGGGCCAGGCGACGTCTGCTGGCCCACCTGGTGGTGCGGGAGTCCGCCTGGGCCGCGACCATCGCGCTGCTGGGCCCCACGCTGCTGCTGTTGCTCGGCCGGCGCTGGGTCGGCTGGCCGGTGCTGGCGCTGTTTGCGGCCGCAGGCGCCGGCTTGGCCCTCTGGCAATGGTCGCGGCGGCGTCCCTCGCTCTACCAGGTCTCGCAGGTGCTCGACGCGCGGCTGGCGAGCCAGGATCAGATCTCCACCGCAATCTACTTCCTGGAGGCGGAGCACCCGGCGGCGAGGGAGCAGCGGCGGGCGGCCGCCGCCCAGGCCGGCCGCTCCGGCATCGAGGAGGCGTTCCCGTTCACGCTGCCCCGCTCGGTCTACGGGTTGGCTTTGGTTTTCCTAATCGCCTCCGGGCTGTGGGCGATCCGGCACTGGCTCGAAAAGCCCATGCGCCTGGAGCATCCGCTGCCGCGAGTAATCCTCCAGGCCATTCGTGGCGAAGATCCGGCGAAGCCTGAGCCGCCCGTCGAGATCGCGGAAGCCGGGCGCGAGCTGTCCCAGACCAAGGCGCTGGGGTTGGAGGCCGAGGATGCCGAGCGCCGGGGCGAGCCCCAGGCGGGCCGGCAAGGCGCCACGCCGGCCCCGGAAGGGGCGTCCGACGCGGGCGATGATAGCCGCAAGGACGGCCAGGGTGAGGGTCCCGGCGACGGGCCGGGCGACGAGTTTGGCGATCCGATGTCGTCGGGCGACCAGCCCATTCAGTCTTACGAAGACATGCTCGACCGGGACGCCAAGTCGGGCCTGGCCAAGGGGGAGGGCAAACAGGATAAGGGCGGCGAGTCCAGCAGCGATAAGAAGGACGGCAGCGGCGGGTCGCCGGAGTCCAACAGCTTGTTGGCAAAGCTGCGGGACGCGATGAACAACATGCTGTCGCGGCTGCAGCAGAAGTCGCCCGGAGGCAGCCAGCAGCAGGCCGCCTCCGGATCGTCCAACAGCGGCGAGAAGCAGGACGGCCAGGGGGAAGGGCGCGCCGGCGCCGGCCAGCCGCAGCCCGGCGGCGAGGAGTCGGGCGAGGGCGAGGGCAGCGACGGCGACTCCAAGGACGGCACGCCCCAGAAGGCGGCCGGCAAGAACGGCGGCAAGAGCAGCGACGGCGGCTCCCGCGGCTCGAGCGGCGACGGCGCGGGCCAGCAGGAAGGCGACAAGGCCATCGCCGACGCCCAGCAGCAGGAAGTGCTGGGCAAGCTCTCCGAGCTCTACGGGCGGCGGGCGGCCAACGTCACCGGCGAGGTGACCGTCGAGGCTCAGCCCGGCAAGCAGACGCTGCGCACCCCGCAATCGGCCAAGCAGGGCAGCCACCAGGACTCCGGCGGCCAGATCAGCCGCGACGAAATCCCGCTGGCCTACCAGGCCTACGTGAAGGAATACTTCAACCGCTTGCGCCAGGGCGGCAAAAAACAATAACCTATAGGATTGTGTCTACGACAAACTCCATCGCAGCCGTAGCCGGAGAAATCGACCTCATCCGGCAGGAAATCGGAAAGATCATCGTGGGCCACCAGGAGGTGGTCGACGGGGTGCTGATCGCGTTGCTGGCCGGGGGCCACGTGCTGCTGGAGGGCGTTCCGGGGCTGGGCAAGACGACCCTGCTGCGCACCCTGGGCCGCGCGCTCCAGCTCAAGTACTCGCGCATCCAGTTCACGCCCGACCTGATGCCGGCCGACATCGTGGGCAGCATGGTCATGGAAACCCACGACGGCGGCATGAAGAGCCTGCGGTTCCAGCCCGGGCCGATCTTCGCTCACCTGGTGCTGGCCGACGAGATCAATCGGGCCACGCCCAAGACCCAATCGGCGCTGCTCGAGGCCATGCAGGAGCGCACCGTCACCGCCGGCACCGCGTCGCACGAGCTCGAGGAGCCGTTCCTGGTGATGGCCACGCAGAACCCGCTCGAGATGGAAGGGACGTATCCGCTGCCGGAGGCGCAGCTCGACCGCTTCCTGGTGAAGATCCTGGTAGGGTACCCGACGCGCGAGGAGCTGAACGTGATCGTGGAGCGTACCATGGCGGCCGAGCAGCCGCAGATCGACCGGGTGGTGGACCGCGACCAGATCCTGGGAATCCGGCGGGCGGCGCGGGAGGTGCTGGTGGCGCCGCACGTGCGCGATTTCGCCACCCACCTGGTGCTCGCCACCCAGCCCCAGCAGACCGAAGCGCATGCGCTGGCCAAGAAGTACTTCCGCTACGGCAGCTCCCCTCGCGGAGCGCAGGCCATGATTCACTGCGGGCGGATCATGGCCCTGATGCGCAGCCGCTGGAACGCCAGCATCGAGGACCTGCGGTCCATGGCGCTGCCCTGCCTGCGTCACCGCATTATCCTCAACTTCGACGCGCATGCCGAAGGCCGGACGCCGGACTCACTGCTGTCGGAGATCCTGGAGACGGTGCCGGTCGCGTCGGTGAGCTAGGTCCCATGCAACCGTTGCCGAGCCGCGACCAGAGGAAGCGGTGGGTGTAAGCTCTCATATGCCGGGGCGCGCGTTCCTGGTGTTGCTCACCGCCTCGGCGGCCTGGGCGGCGAACTGGCCGCACTGGCGTGGGCCGGCGGCCAACGGCGTTTCCGAGGAGTCCGCCGTTCCGGTGGAATGGGGGCCTGACCGGAACATCCTCTGGAAGGCGCCGCTGCGGGGTTTCGGTACCTCCACCCCGATCGTGTGGGGCGACCGCGTCTTCCTGACCTCCCAGATCGGCGACGGACCCTTCGAACAGCGCGGCCGCGACTTCGAGAACGCCAGCGTGGCGCGCCGCACCGGGCAGCGCGGGCTCGTCCAGTTCGTGGTCCAGGCCTTCGCCCGAGCCGACGGACGCCGCCTGTGGGAGTACGTCTTCGACGCCGACGGGGATTTGAACCCCGTCCACATGAAGCACAACCTGGCCAGCCCCAGTTGCGTCACCGACGGCGAGATGGTGTGGGCCTGGATGGGCACCGGCCAGATCGCCGCCCTCACCATGGACGGCAAGCTGGTGTGGAAGCGGCATATCGGCAGGGAGTACTCGCCGTTCCAGGTGATGTGGGGACACGGCAGCTCCCCGGTGCTGTACCGTGATACGGTGATCCTTTTGTGCGATCACCAGCAGGCCGCCTACCTGCTGGCGCTCGACAAGAAAACCGGCCGGCAGCGTTGGAAGGCGGACCGGGGCAAGGACATTCGTTCCTACACCACGCCGTTCGTGGTAATGGGCAAGGACCGCGATGAGCTGATCGTGAACTCGAGCCAGCGGATCGACGCCTACAACGCGGCGACGGGCGAGTTCCTGTGGCACGTTGGGGAGCCCAACCGGGTGCCGGTGCCAAGCCCGGTCCACCATGACGGTATTGTTTATGCCAACCGAGGCTACAACAGCAGCCCGTACCTGGCGGTGAAGACCGGCGGGCGCGGGGACGTGTCGGAAACGCACGTGCAGTGGCAGGTGAAGACCGGGGGGCCGTACGTATCATCACTGCTCTACTACGGCGGGCTGCTCTACATGGCGAACGAGATGGGCATCGCCGCCTGCGTCGACGCCGCCGACGGCAAGACCCTGTGGCGGGAGCGGTTCGGAGGCGTGTTCTCGGCCTCGCCGGTGGCGGCCGCCGGCAAAGTGTACCTGGTCAACGAAGGGGGCGAGGCTTGGGTGCTCGAAGCTGGCCGCGAGCTGAAGATCCTGCATCGCAACAAGCTTCCGGAACGGACGCTGGCCTCGCCGGCAATCTCCGGGGGGCGGATTTACCTGCGCACGGACCAGCATCTGGTGGCCATCGGGCGCCCTGAAAAACCAGGCGGCGCGCCCGCTCCCTGACGCTTACGGTGCCCCCTTCGGCGCCCCGCCGCACTCGCAGGTCCCCCCGGGGGCAGGCTGCCCACGTCGCGGCGTGAGCGGCGTTCCAAAAACCTGCCGGTCGCGGAATCACGCTATAATCGGCCCGGTGCTCTGATGACATTGGCGCCTGGCAACCGTCTGGGAGTCTACGAGATCCTTGCTCCGATTGGGGCGGGGGGGATGGGCGAGGTCTATCGCGCCGCTGACACCAGGCTCGGCCGGGAGGTGGCGATCAAGGTGCTGCCGGCGGAATTCGCCGGCGACCCGGAGCGGCTGGCGCGGTTCGAGCGCGAGGCGCGGGTGCTGGCGTCGCTCAACCATCCTGGCATTGCTGCGATCTATGGTTTCGAAAGGGGCTCCGAGCAGGCCGGCGGCGTGCCGTTCCTGGTGCTGGAGTACGTTCCGGGCGACATCCTGCGAGGCCCCATGCCGGTCGAAAACGCCGTGGGCATCGCCCGGCAGATGGCCGAAGCGATCGAGTACGCGCACGAAAAGGGCGTCCTCCACCGGGACCTGAAGCCGGCCAACATCAAGGTCACCCCCGAGGGCAAGGTGAAGGTCCTGGACTTCGGCCTCGCCAAGGCGTTTGCCGATGAGACGCTGGGGGCGGATCCGGGACGCTCGCCGACGATGTCGGCGGCGGCCACGCGGACCGGGGTGATCCTGGGCACGGCGGCGTACATGAGTCCGGAGCAGGCGCGAGCCAAGCCGCTCGATCACCGCACCGACATCTGGTCGTTCGGCTGCGTGCTCTACGAAATCCTCACGGGGCGGCTGGCGTTCGGCGGCGAGACGGTTCCGGACGTGATTGCGGCGGTGATCGGGCGGGAGCCGGACTGGGCGGCGCTGCCGGCAGCCTGTCCAGCGGGCGTGGTGAAGATGTTGCGGCGGTGCGTGGAGAAGGACCTGCATCGCCGGCTGCGGCACATCGCCGACGCTCGGTTCGAGCTGGAGGAGGCGCAGGCGGGCGTGAAGCCGGTGACGGTGGCCGCGGCGCCTGTGGCCGTGCAACAGCCGGCGCGGTGGCGGCGATGGCTGCTTCCGGCGCTGGCGGGTTCGCTCGCAGTGGCGGCCGCGGCGCTGGGCGTCGCGCTGTGGCGGGCACTGTCGGCGCCGCGTCCGGTCATCCGCGCCCTGGTGGCCGTCCCCGCGGGCGACAGAATCGCGATCCGGAATCAGCCTTCGGTGGCCCTCTCGCCCGACGGCAGCAAGCTGGCGTATGTGGCCACCCGCGGAGGCCGCACCCAGCTCTTCTTGCGGCGCGTCGATCAGTTCGATGCAGCGCCCGTCTCCGGCGCCGAGGACGCCAACGGGCCGTTCTTTTCCCCCGACGGTGAGTGGATCGGCTTCATGGCGAGCGGCAAACTGAAGAAGGTGCTGCTCAGCGGCGGTGCTGCCCTCACTCTGTGCGAAGCCCCCAACCCTCGCGGGGCCACCTGGGCGCCCGACGACACCATCATCTTCAGCCCTGACGCAACCCCGGGCCGCGGCCTGTCGCGCGTCTCCGCCAACGGCGGGACCCCGGAGCTGCTCACCAAGGCGGACCCTGCCAATCAAGAGTCCCATCGCTGGCCCCACATCCTGCCCGGCGGCAAGGCCGTGCTCTTCACGGCTTTGGGCTCCGGTGTGGAGAACCGCCGCCTGGAGGTGCTGTCGCTCGACACGGGAAAGCGCCGGAGCCTGGTGACCGGCGCCGGTCACGGCCAGTATCTTCCTTCCGGGCATGTCGTCTATTCACGGGGCGAGGCGCTTTTCGCAGCGCCGTTCGATCCCGGCAAGCTGGAGATCACCGGACGGCAGTTTCCCGTGCTGGAGGGCGTGTCGGGCAGCACGTTCGGCTACGCGCAGTTCAGCGTTTCCGGGACCGGCTCGCTCCTGTATGTCGCGGGCGGGTCCCAGTCGACCTACAGAACGTTGTTCTGGGTGGATCGCAAGGGAACGGCCAGCCCGGTCGCCCGGACCGGCAGCCTCTTGTATTCTCCGCGCGTCTCGCCCGATGGCCGGCTGGTGGCTATCAGCAGCGCCGAGGCGGGGAACATTGATGTGTGGATCCGCGAGCTCGCGCGCGACACGCACACCCGCCTGACCTTCGACGCGACCTCCGACGCCGTCCCGGTGTGGTCGCCCGATGGCAAACGGATCGTCTTTCGATGCGCCAAGGGGTTGTGCTCGAAACCCGCCGACGGCAGCGGCGTGCAGGAACAGCTCACCACCTCCGGCCAGTTGCAGATGCCGAGTTCGTGGTCGCCGGACGGCAAGTGGCTCGCCTACGACGAGCAGCACCCCTCCAACGCCACCGACATCTGGGTGCTGGCGATGGAAGGCGAGCGCAAGCCGCGTCCGTTCCTGCAGACCCAGTTCACCGAGTGGGGCGCGCGGTTCTCCCCGGACGGCCGCTGGCTGGCCTACAGCTCGAACGAGTCGGGCCGGTTCGACGTCTACGTGCAGCCATTCCCGGGACCGGGCGGCAAGCGGCAGGTCTCGACCGAGGGCGGCGTGGAGCCTGTCTGGTCGCGGAACGGCAAGGAGCTGTTCTACCGCAATGGCGACAAGCTGATGGTGATGGAGGCCACACCCGGCGGCGCGTCGTTCGTCGCCGGCAAGCCGCGGGTGCTGTTCGACAGCCCGTATTTCATCTTCTCCGGTTACCCCAACCTCGACGTGTCGGCCGACGGCCAGCGTTTCCTGATGATCCGGGAAGGCGGCACGGAGGATCTGACGGCGCAGTTGAACCTGGTGGTGAACTGGTTTGAGGAGCTGAAGGGCCGCAAGTGATTTGCCGTCACGGTTCGTAACGGCCTAGGTACAACAAGGACTTATAGTCGATCAGGGCGAGCCGCACGTGGTCCAGCCAGCCCCGCTGCCCGAGAACGTTGCGCGGGAACCGCTCGGGCTCCGCAAAATACACCATGGCTTCGCCGGCCACGCCCAGAGTCTCCAGCCGCACCGTGTGTCCGAACACCCAAAACGACCCCATCACCGTGGCGAGCTGCTGCCGGAGCCCGGCCTCGATCACCAGCCCGAGCTGTTCACCCACCTCCCTCTGAAAAACACAACAGGCGGCGCCGGTGTCCACCTTGGCGACCAGGTCAACCGAATGTCCGGCCAAAGATACGCGGACCGGAACGGTTATCCCGGACTCGCGGCCCGGGTAGCGGTACTGCAACGCGAACCGGAGCAGATGACCCATCGCTACCAGCCCGCGAATGGCAGGGCATCGGCCGGTTCGACAAGGTGGATCAGGGGATGGGGGACACCGGCGCGTTGGGCGGCGGCGAACACTTTCCGCGCGTCGGCGCCGCTCGAAATCAAGCGGTCCCCGTCCAGAGCCACCCATTGGCCGCCGTACCGTTCCCTATGGCGGGCGAGCCAGGCTAACTCTCGGGACCGGTCCGGGAGGCCGGAGGGGGGAATGCTGGAACTCTTCCTGCGCCCGGTCGCTCGAGCCGATTCGAGTTCCCCCAGGGCTTCGGCAAGGGCGGCCTCGACGCGCGCCGACCGGGCCTTGCCGTGAAATACGCGGCTCACCAGGGAAGGGTGCACGCGGCACCGCTCCGACACCTTCTGAAGTACGCCGCGGTGGCGGTGGAGCACAAGAAGCCTTTGAGCGCGCCTCATGAGTCATATTATGACTCATTTGGCGCCAGACGGCACGAGCGAAGATCAGGCGCGCGACACAAAAGTGGGCTGCGGCCGATTGGGCCGGTCTCGCGCCCTTGTCATCCCGAGCGAACCTCCGGGCAAATTTGCCCGGAGGTTCGCCCGCACCGGCATGGCCAAAAGGCTGTCTCTTGTCTCGGCGGTGAGTTCCCTTTGATACAGTAAGGCATGCGGCCCCCCGACCCGCTCATTGACCGGCGCCAGCTTGAGAAGCTGGAGCGGCTGGCGTTGCGCTGGCAGCGGTCCTTCACGGGCTTGTTCGGGGGACACAATCCGTCCCGGTTTCCGGGGCCGGGTCAGGAGTTTCTCGACCACCGCCACTTCCACCACGGCGACGATCTGCGGAGCGTGAACTGGCGCGCCTACATGCGGCTGGAACGCTTGTTCCTGAAGATGTTCCAGGTCGAGCCGCGGGTGCCGGTGCGGATCTTTATCGACACCAGTGAATCGATGGCCTGCGGGGCCTCCAACGGGGGACCGGGGGAGCCGAAGTTCGCCTATGGCTGCCGGCTGGCGGCGATGCTGTGCTACGTGGGGCTGGTGCGGCTGGACACGATCGTGCTGCAACCCTTCGGGGAGCGGCTGGCGGAAAACTACCGGGCGCAGGGGGGGCGGCACCGCTTCGCCCCGGCGCTGCAGTTTCTCATGAGCCTGGAGACCGGCGGGCGGTCGGATTTCCGCACCGTGATCCGGCAGTTCATCTCCGGCACCCCGGCCCGCGGCCTGGCGGTGGTGATTTCCGATTTCCTGGACCGGACCGAAAACGGGTGCGAGCAGCCGCTGCAGCACCTGGCCGATTTCGGGCACGAGCTGCTGCTGGTGCACGTGGCCGGACCGGAAGACCGCATGCCGCCGTGGCGAGGCGAGGTGGAGCTGGTGGATGCCGAGACCGGGGAAGAGCGGCGGATCGAGCTCGACCGCGCGAGCGGGGAAGAGTATGCGGCCGCCTACGACGCCTTCTGCGGACGGCTCCAGTACCTGGCGTTGCGGAACCGCGGCCGGTACGCGTCCCTGGGGTCGGACCTGCCGGTGGAGGAGGCCATGTTCGGACCGCTGGTGGCGCCGAGCGGGGTGCGGATGCGCTGATGTTGCTGCTGAATCTCAGCCTCGGGGAGTTGCTGGCGATCTTCCTGCCGGTGGCGGCGGGAGTGGTGGCTCTGTACTTATACGATCGTTCGCGGCGGCGGCAGGTGGTGTCGACGCTGCTGTTTTTCCCCCGGGAAAGCCGGGCGCCGGTGCTGGTGCGGCGAAAGAAAATCCAGCAGCCCTGGTCGCTGCTGCTGCAACTGGCATCGCTGGCGCTGCTGCTGGCGGCCATCGCGGAGCCGCAGTGGGGGCGGCGCGCCGAACAGGCTCGCGACCACGTGTTGATCCTGGAGACTTCGGCCTGGATGAGCTCGGGCGGCGGGAATCCGCTGATGGAGCAGGCGCGGCGCCGGGCGCTCGACTACCTCCGCGCAGTGCCGGGGAGGGATCGCGTGCTGCTGCTGCGAGCCGACGCGCTGCCCACGCCGGTGACGGCCTTCACCGCCAACCGGCGGGAGCTCGAGCAGGGCATCCGGGGGAGCCAGCCGGGCTCGACGGCGCTCGACTTGTCGGCAGCGCTGGAGCTGGCCGGCAGCCTGCAACGGGCGGGACCGGCTCGCTCGGGCGAGATCGCATTCGTCGGCAGCGGGCGGGTGATGCGGAGCGACCTCGACCGCGTCGAGAGCGCCGGCGCGGGGAACCTGCGGGCGATCCTGCTTGGCGCCGAGCCCAACGACTGCGGCATCCGGAAGCTGGCGGCGCGCCGCTCGCCCAACGATTTGCTGGAGTGGGAAATCGTGGCCGGCGCCCATAACTACGGGGCGGTGGAGCGCCGCCACACGGTGCGGCTGCGGTTCGCCGGGGCCCGCGCCGGCGCCCGGTCCATCACGCTCGCGCCGCACTCGACGGCCGAGGCGGCGTTCCGCCTACGCTCCAGTGACCCGGGGCTGCTCGAGGCGACCCTCGACGCCAGAGACGATTACCCGGCCGACAACCGCGCCGCCATCGAGCTGCCGGCCCTGGCGCCGCTCAAGGTTCAGGTATACACCACCCAGCCGGCGCGTTGGCAGCCGCTGCTCGCCACCAGCCGGTTCTTGGAGCCGGAGTTTCACGCGCCCGCCGATTACCGTACAACCGGCCCGGCGCGACGGCTGGTGGTGCTCGACGGCTGGACTCCCTCCGCCGCCCCCGACGCCGACTCGGTGTGGATCGCCGCCGCGGGGCCCGGCTCGTCCGGCAAAGTCGCCGTGGGGCGGTGGAACGCCATCCACCCCATCGCCGCGGGGTTGTTCAATAAGGATGTGCAGCTCGCCCGCGCCGGCGTGTTGACGGTGGGTGCGGGAGAGGTCGCGGTGGCCGAGTCGGCTGCGGGGCCGGTGCTGGTGGCTTCGACGGGCGGCGCGCACAAGAAGCTGCGCTTCGCATTCCACCCACTGGATGAAGGTACTGACAATCACCTGGCCATCCCGCTGCTGTTTGCCAACCTGGTGCGGTGGGTGTCGCCGGACCTGTTCCGGCTCTCGGAGGTGAGCGCCGGGCCGCCGGGACTGATCGAGATCGAAGTCCCGCCGGGGACGCGGCGCGACCAGGTGCAGGTGAAGTCGCCCCAGATCCGGGACCTGCCGTTCACGCTGACGGAGAACCGCATGCGGCTGTTCGCGGGCCGTCCGGGGACGGTGCGCGTGACGCTGCCGGAGCGGGAGATGGTCTACACGCTCAGCCAGCCGGAGGTGGGGGAGGTGCGGTGGCAGCCGCCGGCCGGCGTGCGCCAGGGAGTGCCGCCGCCGGCGGCAGCGACGCGCCTGGGAGCGGCTCTGTGGCCCTGGCTGGCGCTGGCCGGAGCGCTGGGCTTGCTGCTTGAGTGGGCCTGGTTCGGACGCAACCCGGCGGCGGCGGTGACGGCCGGACCGAAGCGGACACCGGTCGAGCCGGCGGAATCTTCCCAGCCGTCGCCCGCTGCTCAGGAGGTGACGCTGTGAGCTGGACGCACCCCTGGGTGCTGCTGCTGATTGCGGCGGTGGGGGCTTGGGTGGCTTGGGAGTGGCGCCGGACCCGCCGCCGCGGCGGGCTGGTGCTGAAGGCGCTGATGGCGGCCCTGGTGGCGGCCGCACTGGGCGATCCGAAGCTCACCGTATTCGAGCAAAAGGTGGCCCTGGGGGTGCTGGCCGACACCTCCGTCAGCATTCCCCCCGAGGATCTCCGGAAGCAGACCGAGCAGATCGCGCGGCTGGAGAGGGAGAGGGGGCGGAACAGCCTTCAGGTGATGGCCTTCGCCGGCCGAGCGCGTCCGGCCGCGGCCGGGGAGCTGCGCAGCGAGGGACGCGCTACCAACCTCGAAGCCGCGATCCGCACCGCGATCGGGGCCATGCCCCAGGGCCGCGTGCCTCGGGTATTGCTGATGTCGGATGGCCGGGAGAATCTGGGGAGCGTGGAGCGGGCGATGTACCAGGCCCGGTTGCTGGGGATTCCGGTGGACACGGTGGCACTGGAGGGCACACCGCGGCCGGCGCTCGAGCTCGAGTCGGTGTCGCTGCCGGCGCAAGCCTTCACGGGGGAGAGGTTCTACATCGAGCTGGTGGTGTCGAGTCCTGGGGCGGCCCTGGCGACGGTTGAGGTCACGGCGGAGGAGAAGCCCATCGGCCGGGCGGCGGTGAAGCTGGCCCAGGGTCAGAATACGCTGCGGGTGCGGGCGCAACTGGACACCGTCGGCGCCACCCACCTCAGCGGCGTGATCGCGGCAGGAGAACAGGGACGCCTACGATTCGACCGGGTGGTCTCGCTGGCCAAGCCGCGCCTGCTGCTGGTGACCCCGGAGCCGGCCGAAGCGACGCGGCATCTTCGGGGCGTGCTGGCGGCGGCCCGCTTCGACGTCGCCGAATCGGGGGGCGGGCTGCCGGCTTCGCTGCGCGATTACCAGGTGGTGGCAGCCAACAACCACGATGTGGAGTCCTGGCCGGTGCGGCAAAAAAAGCAGGTCGAGGAATACGTGCGCGACGGCGGCGGCTTCCTCCTCATCGGCGGCGAGAACAACGTGTATCTGGAGCACAAGCAGGACGACGATCCGCTGGTTCGGATGTTGCCGGCAAACCTCTCCCCGCCCCGCACTCCGGAGGGCACCACGGTCGTGCTGATCCTGGACAAGTCGTCGTCGATGGAAGGCAAGAAGATGGAGCTGGCGCGCCTCTCGGCAATCGGCGTGGTGGATAACCTGCGGCCCATTGACCAGGTGGGCGTGCTGATCTTCGACAACTCCTTCCAGTGGGCGGTGCCCATTCGCAAGGCCGACAACCCGGCCCAGATCAAGCGGCTCATCGCAGGCGTCACACCCGACGGCGGCACCCAGATCGCCCCGGCCCTCAGTGAAGCGTTCCGGCAGATCCGGCAGATCAAGTCTGTGTACCGGCACATCGTTCTGCTCACCGACGGCATTTCGGAGGAGGGCGACAGCATGGCCATCTCGCGCGAGGCGGTGAATGCCCAGGTGACGATTTCGACCGTCGGCCTGGGGCAGGACGTAAACCGGGCTTACCTGGAGAAGGTCGCCACGACCGCCAAGGGGAAGTCGTACTTCGTGCTGGAGATGAGCAACCTCGAGCAGTTGCTGCTGCGGGACGTGATGGAGCACACCGGCTCCTCGGCGGTGGAGAAGCCGGTGACGGTGGCGGTGGTGCGGCAGGCCGAGATGCTGGAGGATGCCGGCATAGCGAAAGCGCCGCCGCTGCTCGGCTACCTGAAGTTCATCGCCAAGGCGCAGGCCGAGACGCTGTTGCAGGTGGACGGCAAGGAACCGCTGCTGGTGAGGTGGCAGTACGGACTGGGACGGGCGGCGGTGTTCACCTCCGACGCCAAGGCTCGTTGGGCCTCCAACTGGGTCGACTGGCCGGGCTACGACCGTTTCTGGACGAACCTGCTGCGCGACCTGCTGCCCCGCGCCCACCAGACGGAAGCCTCCGCTGTCTTTGACCGGGCGGCAGGGGAGATTGTGGTCCACTACCGATTGCAGCCGGGGACCGAAGAACCGGCCGCGCTTCCCCAGCTCTACGTGGTCGGTCCGGACAATTTCCGCAAAGCGGTGCCGCTCAGCCGAACCGCTGCTTCGACCTACCAGGCCCGCGTGGGAATCGAGAACCGCCAGGGGCTGTTCCGGATCCGTCCGGCGGCGGAATCGAAGCTGTTTCCCGAGGCCGGGTTTTACCGGGAAGAGACGGAGCTCGGCCAGTACGGCTCGAATCCAGAGCTGCTGCGCCAAGTAGCCGAAGCCACCGGCGGCCGCTTTCATCCCACGCCCCGGCAGGCCTTCGATGCCGGCGCCCGCTCGGTCTCGACGACGATGGACCTTTGGCCAGGACTGCTGGCGCTGGCGGTGGCGCTGAATCTGCTCGAGCTGGCGGCGCGGAAGGGGTACGCGCTGCGGCGCTTGTGGGCGCGGGCGTGAGCCGGCGGCGTCTGGCATGGTCCGCGGCCACGCTGGCGATCCTGCCGGGTCAGGGCCAGCGGACCTGGATCCTCAGCGGCGAGGTGCTAGATTGGATGGGGGGGCCGGAGGGTGGATCGATCGGCGGACTGGCTGAAGCAGGCGGAGCGGGATCTCCAGGCGGCCGAGAATTCGGCAGCAGGTGGTTTCCATGAGTGGGCAGCCTTCGGGGCCCAGCAGTGCGCGGAGAAGGCGGTGAAGGCGCTGGTCGAGGCTCTGCACGGGGCCGAGCGCGGTCACTCTGTCACGGACCTGCTCGAGGGAATCCAGGTTTCGATCCGGGTCCCTGAAGACGTTCTGGATGCAGCGCGGGATCTCGATCAGGTCTATATCACCGCTCGGTACCCGAACGGATTCGCCTCCGGCGTGCCGGCAGACTACTTCACCGACAAAACCAGCCGCCGGTTACTGGCCCATGCCAAGATCATTCTCGAATTCTGCCGCGGTCAGGTTCCTTGACCGGGAGAAAGTGCTGACCGACCTGCGCCGGGCCGCTGCGGAAGCCCGGGCCGCACGGCCGGAGATCGTCCGGGTGCTCCTGTTTGGCTCTCTGGTGCGGGGGAATTGGACCGCCGATAGCGACGCTGACTTGATCGTCGTCGTTCGCCGGGAGTTTCCCGAGATTCTCGACCGCAGCTCGTACCAGATCCACACCCGGTCGATCCCGACCGACACGCTGGTGTATTCCGAGACCGAGTTCGCGGGGATGGCGGGGGACCCGCGGAGTTTCATCGGCCGCAATCTGGTTCATGCCATAGACCTGTAAGCCTAGCGTTTCCTTATCGTTTCGGCCTGGCCTTACAGGAAAACTTGAGGAACGCCTCGCCGCTGCGGTCGCCGTATTCCTGAATGGCGACGTCGAAGTTGGCGGTGATGCCGTAGAGCTTGGGCCACTGGAGGTCCTGGTTCCAGTAGAGGGCGGAGCGGGGGACGAAGGCGCGCTGGTGGGTGGGGTCTTGCCAGGCGGCCTGGGAGCGGCCGTCGGGGACGATCAGGGTGGCCAAGCCGCCGGGTTTGAGGACGCGATAGAGCTCGTTCAGCACGAAGATGAAGTCCTCGTTGGGGCCGATGTGCTCGAGGACGTTGTCGCAGAGGATCTCGTCGACCGAGGAGTCCTCGAAGGGCAGCCCGCGGGTGAGGTCACGGACTATGTCGGTGGCGGAGGTGCGGACCAGGTCGATGCCGATCCAGCCCGGCATGCGCTGGTTGCCGCAGCCGACGTTGAGACGGCGCGGGGCCGAAGGGGGGCTGGGGGGTTTGGGCAGGGACTTGGCCGGCCGCTGCCGCTCCCGAACGGCGGGCCGCGCGGCCGAAGCCTTGCGGCCGAGCACCATGTAGCTCAGCGCGGCGGCCGCAGAGGGGAACTGCTTCTCCTGGGCGAAGTGCAGCGTGAGCTGGGAGATGACCTCGAGCGAGGCATCCAGGCGCGCCTTCCAGTCCGGCGGCAGGCCTCCCACGCTGCGCAGGGCGTTGAGGTGCTTCACGGCCTCGTAGGCGATGGCGAATCCGACCGAGGAATCCGGCAGCACCTCGACCTCGTCGAAGCCGTTGTCCTCGAGCAGCGCGGCCGCGCCGAACCGGGTGAAGCGGTAGTAGTCGTTGGGGACCTGGTGCTCGTGCACCACGAACGGCACAAAGGCCAGGAACAGACCGCCGGGCTTGAGCAGGCGCGCGATCTCCCCAACCATGCTGACGGGGTCGCGGACGTGCTCGGCCACCCAGAAGTTGATAGCGGCGTCGAAGGTTCCGTCCGGGAAAGGCATGCGCAGGACGTTCGACACCACGTCGAGCTTGGAGTAGTCCCAGGCTGCGTCGCCGACCGCGGAGTCGGTTCCGAGGTAACGTAAGCCCTGGAAGAACTGGCGCATTTCGCACTGCCCGGCGCCCACGTCGAGCACACGGCCGCCGGCAGGCAACCGGGCGATGAACTTCCGCAGACACTCGAACTGGGTGGCGATGCGGACGTCCCAGGCGACGTAGCCGTGGGTCTTGGTCATGAACTCGACCCACTGGTTCCAGCCGGCGGCGACTTCGATCGGGGTGGTGGTGGTGGTCATTGGGGCAGCGACTCCAGCACGGGCTTGAGGTACTCGGTCATGGGGCGGCTCTGGAATGTGCGGTAGCCTTCTTCGGCCACGCGGCGGCGGGCCTCGGGATCGGCGAGGAACCGCTCACACAGCAGCGGCAGCTCGGCAACCGCGCCGCAAACGATGCCGCCGTTGAAAGGGTTCTGCGGGGCTTGCTCGGAAACGATGAAGCAGCGGTTGTTCAGCAGGTAGGAGAGCCGGACCTGCTCCAGAATCTGGGCCTGGTAGAAGTGCACGTTGAGCAGGATGCGGGCGCGGGCGATGAAGCGGTCGCGCGCCTCGCCGTAGACCCCGAACAGGGCCTCGGTGCGGCACATGCTCTTGAGACGGTCGAGCACCTCAGTCCGGCGCTGGTTCATGGAGCCGTAGAAGAGCACGTCGATGTCCTTGTCGGCTTCCGGGCGGTGTTCAATTCGCTCCAGGCCGGGGTGATAGCCGAGGGGGAGCAGTTGAATTTTTTCGAGGCCGCGCTGCCGCAAGAACGCCGCGTTCTGGGCCGAGTAGTCCCACACGGCCCAGGCCCGGCGGAGCACCGCCTCGCGCGCCGGGGTGAACCATCCTTCGCGGTCCGAGAGCTGCTCGAGCTGGTAGACCACCGGGTGGTGCGGGGCGAGCTCGGCCATGGCGGCGGGTTCCAGAAGCTGGTAGCCGACCACGATGTTCACCGCCCCGGGCTGCACCTGGTTGACCTGGAGGGTGGAGGAGTGGCCGAGCGAGGCGAGCGAACAGGAAAGGAGCTGGCAGGCCTCGAGCAGGGCCAGCGAGTGCAGGTAACCCGGAGGCTGGATGAGACAGACAGAGAAGTTCGCCAAGGTCCGAACGGCTCCTGATTCTAGAATCGACAGGCGGCGGCTCCTACATCACCTATTCCGCCCCGCCGATTCATAACCAGTGGGACCGAAGCCGCGGATCAGCCTGTGCATGATCGCCCGCGACGAGCAGGCCATGCTGCCCGGATGCCTGGAGTCGGTCCGCGGCGAGGTGGACGAGATCATTCTGGTGGACACCGGCAGCGGGGACCAAACGCCCGACCTGGCCCGGGCGCTGGGGGCGGTGGTGGAGTCCTTTCCCTGGACCGACGACTTCGCCGCGGCTCGCAATCACAGTCTCCGATACGCCACCGGCGACTGGATCCTGGTGCTCGATTGCGACGAGCGGCTCGATCCCTCCGGCCGGGGCCGCATCCGTGGGGCCGTCGCCGCCGCCCGCCAGGACGCTTTCCTGCTGCGATTGCGGTCCGCCACCGAAAGGGGCCCCACTGGGGAGCAGTGGTACGCCCTGCGTCTATACCGCCAACGCGCCGGGGTTCGGTACCAGGGGCGCATCCACGAGCAGTTGCGGTACC
>Ga0247727_10006782_pt1 | contig 22276 bp, 20 predicted proteins | sample WisWelCaveWW1625_FD_202498 | JGI IMG/M metagenome (GOLD analysis project Ga0247727, IMG submission 202498) | Biofilm microbial communities from Wishing Well Cave, Virginia, United States - WW16-25 | ecosystem: Environmental > Aquatic > Deep subsurface > Groundwater > Cave microbial mat | place...
ATTTCGCCTGATCGTTCCAACCGATCTCGGCATATTCGGGCTCGCAGATGCCGGTCGCGTTTGGGTGGACGGCAAAAGCGACGGCGCGTGGCACAAAGATTTTGGCGGCGGCCTCTGGCTCGCGCCGCTGCGCCGCGATTTCACCATCACGGTTGGCGCCGGTGTTTCGAACGAACGCACGGCGTTGGCAGCAGGATTGGGATTCGGTTTCTAAAATGAGGAGCAGAATTTTGCGACAGAATAAATGGCAACGCATTTTATCTTTGCACGCGCTAATTTTGAGCTTGTTGTTTTTTTCGCAGAAAGCTTGTGCGCAACGTTCAAATGACTCGAAAAGTCCAACCCACGAAACCTCGGGCTTCTCTCTCGTCGCCATCGGCGATGCGGGCGAGAAAAACGACATTCTCGAAAACAACGCCGAAACGATGACGGAACTTTTTCGCTCCGATCGTTTCAATCTGCTGCTTTTTTTAGGCGATAATTTTTACCGCACCGGACTCAACTTCGCCGCCGATAAAGACCCGCAAAAAGAAGTTCCCAAGAAAATTAAAAACGTGCTCGGCCCGTTTCGCGAGGTGATGCAGGCGCTGGGCCGGCAGAACGTTCATGCCATTGCCGGCAATCATGATTACTATTCGCATCTTATCGTTGATAAATCTTTTCTTCTCGGCTTATTTTCTTTCGAGGCGCTGCCGGTCGGCATCACCAACAAAGGCAATCAACGCGCCGATGCGATTTCGAGCTGGACGTATCATTACGGCTTGGCGGAACACGCATTCTTTCCAGTTGGCGGGGAGCCGCCTGATTCGCTGCAAATTATTTTTTTTGATTCGGCCATTTTGCTGCGCACCAAACCTCGCACGTGGCGGCCTTATTTGGCGCAATTGCAGCAACTGCTTGCCTCCACTAAAAATCGGCCGCTGGTGAAGTGGCGCATTATCGCGGCGCATCATCCTTTGTACAGCGTCGGCGAGCACGGCGGTTACAGTGAATGGGATCCGGAGACGCGCGCGGTGCAATATCTGAATCATTGCGACGCGGATTCCAACGCCGTGAATTATTTTTTCAATCTCGTCGATCCGGAAGATTTGTGCGCGGAACGTTATCGCGCCTATCGCGACTCGGTGTTGACGGCGATTCAACACGGCGGCGCGCCGGTGCAGCTTGTGCTGTCCGGGCACGATCACAGTTTGCAGCTTTTATCTTATCCGCATCTGCTTCAAAACTGTCCGAACTGTCCAAAAATTCATTTGATTTCCGGCGCCGGCGCGAAAGAGAATCCGGTGAAAACGCCGAATCCGGCGCGGGGCGAATACACCTGCCCCGACAACGATTCAAAACGACAGGGCAAAAGTCGCTCCGGTTTTGCGCGCTTGGATTTTCAAGGCGAGCGTCTGCGGGTGCGCTTTTTTAGCGGCCAGGATAACAAGGAGATCGATATGGGAGGGGGAAGGAAGGAGTTTTTGATCAAGTCGAATGGAACGCTCGAGGCGCAGTAGACTCATCCAAAGGCAGGGCCTATGGAACAACTGATTTGCCATCTCGTCGGCGACTATGTGTTGCAGACGAACTGGATGGCGCGTTATAAACACGAAAAGCTTGGCGTGGCTGCCGTTCATGCTTTGACCTACGTTTTGCCCTTCATTTTGATTACGCATTCATGGCCGGCGCTGGTGATTATTTTTACCACGCACACGATTATCGATCATTTCCGTCTCGCGCGTCAAGTAATTCGGCTGCGCAATTGGTGCTGGACCGACAATGGCTTTCCGACGGAAACGCCTTCGCACGTGGCGCAGGGAATCAGCATCGTCGTTGATAATACGATTCATTTGCTGATCAACTTCTTGGCGATTAAGTATTTTGGATAATCTTCCGTCGGGAAAAACGCGCGCAAAGGCGCGGAGGCGAAAAATTTTGTGGGTTTATCTGTTTATTGTTTATGTACGGAAAGAGTAAATGGGATTGTACGATTGTACGCGAACCGGAGGAAAAACTATCTGCTTTTCTCGGCGTAATCTTTGCGCCTCGGCGAGAAGTTTTTTTGGCTTTTTTTGCCACAGCGTAACGCGACTACCGCAACCTCAATTGATACTCGCTGATTTTTCTTGAGAGCGTCGAGCGGGGAATGCCAAGCTCGCGCGCGATGTCTTCCTGCGGCGACAAGGGGTTTTTGATCAACGCGCGAAAAATAATTTGCTTCTCGATGTATGAAAGATAATCCGGCAGCGAGAAGCGGCTGCTCTCGTCGCGGTCAAAATTCAGAATGGATTTGTACAACTCGACTTCGCGATCGACGATTTTTTTCAGTTCGCTGAAGCCGGTGGATTTGGTGAGAAACGCCTTCGCGCCTTTGCGCAAAAATCTTTCTTTCTCTTCGTCGGTGATCGGAAAGCCGGTCATCGCGATCACCGGCACGCCTCTCGCCTCGATATATTCGTTGTTCGTCAACAATTCCTCGAAAAACTGCATGCCGTCCATGCCGGGCAGGCGATAGTCGAGCACGATCAAGTGCACGCGATAATTGGCCAGCACCGCCAAACCTTCTTCGGCGCTGGCGGCCATCAACATTTCATATCCGGCGCTGCGAAAAACCACGGCGAGATTTTGCTGAAAACTGGCGTTGTCCTCGATCAACAAAATCGTGCCTTTGGGATGTGGGATCATGAGTTGCTCCTCCTGATGTCCGTTGCGATGAGGTGAAAGGGGATTTGTCATCAGCCATTAATTCGGGTTGTATTCAACGTTAAAAAATAAAATCGTTGTCTAATTTTCTACAGAAAGTATGCCATGATCTCATGGCGATTTTTAACCACAAGCGCGTTTCTGAAAAAACAAAGGCTTGTCATTTTTTGAAGCAATCATGCAGTGACTCAAGCGGATCAAGTGTCGCTACTTGAAACAGTTTTCGTTATGAGCCGATGTTCAAAAATGAACCTATTCAAGGCGAATTTCCTCCAACTGGCGCTGAATAATTTCCCACGCGCGGCGCACGTGACGCTCTTCGGTGCGCAAATTTCCAATAGCCAATCGCAGCACGTATTGCTCGCGCAATTTCGTGTGCGAGAGAAAAATTTCTCTTGTCGCGTTGACAGCTTCTAAGAGTTGTTCATTGAGGAGATTTAATTTTTCAACTTCAATTGTTTTTGGATGCGCGCGAAAACAAACCGTACTGAACGGCGCCGGCGCCATCCGCTCAAAATCCGGATGCGAATCAACCCAACCGGCAAATTGCTGCGCCAGACGAATGTGCGCGCGAATTCTCGCCGCGAGGCCGTCCCATCCGAAATAACGCAGCACGAACCACAGCTTCAGGGCGCGAAAACGCCGGCCAAGCTGCAGGCCGTAATCCATCAAATTCTCGACTTGATTATCCTGCGAAGTGCGCAAATATTCGGGCACGAGACTGAACGCGCGGCGCAGCACCTCCGGTTTGCGCGTGTAAAGCGCGCTGAAATCAAACGGCACGAACAACCATTTGTGCGGATTCATCACGATGGAATCGGCGCGGTCGCAGCCGTCGAAGAGGTGACGCATTTCCGGAACGACCGCCGCGGCGCCGCCATACGCCGCATCGACGTGCAGCCACAAATTCTCGCGCGCGCAAATATCGGCAATCGCCGGCACGGGATCGATGCTCGTCGTTGAAGTTGTGCCGACCGTTGCGACGACGCAGAAAGGCCGCCAGCCGCGGCGCCGATCTTCGGCTATCGCCTCGGCGAGCGCGCCGGAGCTCATGCGAAAATTTTCATCGGTTGGAATTTGGCGAACGCCGGCGATGCCCAAACCGAGCGCGATGGCGGCCTTCTCAATGGATGAATGCGTTTGTTCCGAAATGTAAAGCCGCAGGCGCGGCACATCGGCGCGACCGGCTAGTCCTTCTTCGCGAATGCGGAGATCGGTGAGCTGCTCGCGCGCCGCCGCAACCGCGTGCAAGCTGCTAATCGAAGCCGTGTCGTAAATAATGCCCGCAAAATTATTCGGCAAACCGATCATCTGACGCAGCCAATCCATTGTGACTTGCTCCAACTCGGTTGCCGACGGACAGGTTTTCCACAACATGCCGTTGATGTTAAACGCACCACTGAGCAGCTCGCCGAGAAGCCCCGGACCGCTGCCGGTAATTGCGAAATAGGCGAAAAAGTTCGGATGGTTCCAATGCGTCATGCCCGGCATGATGAGGCGGTCGACGTCAGGGAGAATGTTTTCCATCGGCTCGCCGGAAAGGGGAGGGGCGGTTGGAATTTTAGCGCGGATTTCTCCTGGCGCCACATCGGGAAGCACGGCATGCTGTTCGATGTTTTCAAAATAATCCGCAATCCAATCAACGAATTGATGGGTGTGGCGGCGGAAGTCGTTGGTGGGCATGTCGCCGAGGTTTTGGGATTGAGAATCTGTCGTGGTTGTTTTAGTCATTGGGTGGTATTGTTTTTATCAATCCGTGTAATCTGCGGGATCCATTGTTTAAAAATATGTCGCCACCCCGAACTGCACGTTCATGCTGTGGCCGCGATTGTTGAAGCGATCATCATCCCACTGCCGCCAATAGCTCAAACGAATCGCCGTATCGGACGTCGGGCGAAAAGCGAGGCCGGCGGTCAAGCGCCGCGTGGCGTCGCCGATGTTTTGGCCGGTTTTATCAAAACGGCCCACATTTAAATCAATAGCATCATACCGGCTGAATAAAATGACCGTGGCTTCGGGCATGCCGAGCAGGGCGTGACGGAGAAAAGTATAATTGCCTTCCAAATAAAATCCGCGTTGTTTCGCCGCGATGAAATCGTTGTCCACCTGATCGGTCGGCGTATCGATATGCGCGAGCGCCGCCTCGCCGCGAAAATGCCAGCGCCGCTGGCGATATTCGGCGTCGAACGCGAGCAGGCTCACGCGGCGCGGATCATCAATCGCGGCGCCCTCGATTTGATAGGTGTTGTAGCGTCCGGTATAAAATGAAACGCCAAATTCTCCGCCGAAACGCGGATTGTACGCCAGCCGTCCGGTGAAAGCCGGCGAGCCGTTGTTATCTTCGCCGAAGGCCTCCGCGGATTTTCCCATCGCAATGCGCGTGCCTTCGCCGCCGCCGAGCACCACGCCGTCGCTCAAGCCATTCACCGCATAAATTTCATAAGTCAAGCGATCAAACGGCGCGAGATAAAAGGCGCCAAAAAATCCCGCGCCCACTTCCGACAACGTCGCCGGAATAATCTGCGTCGAGACCAGAGGGCGATCAATGGCGTTGTAACGCGGGCTGTCATGCGCAATATTGAAGCGTCCAATCGGCGACAGCAAAATGCCGGCGCGCAGATTTAACGGCGTTGCCAACAGCACGTCGACCAGCGCGGTTTCCAACGCGATCTCTTCGGCGCCGTGCTCGAACTCCAGCTCGGAGGTTAGCTTGACGCGCTCGGAAATGGCCGAATAAAGAAAAATATTGAAGCGACGATTCTCAAATGAGAATCCCTCGGCGACGCCATCCTGGCGCACATAATTGGAATTCATTTCGGCATAGCCGCCGATCGCCGTGTTGCCGCCGAGTTTCAAAATGTAGGGACGGTCGTAAATCCCGCCGCGCGGAAACGGCGTGCGCGCGGTGTCTGGCGCGGCCGTTTGCGCCAGGAGTGGATTAACGCAAAATAGCATGAACACAGTTGTACAAATTTTTGTAGATCGTTTCATGATTTCACCGTGATGATAATTGCTTCGGAATTCTCCGTGACCGCAAAGCGCTGCAAGGGTTGCGAAGCCGGGCCTTCGGCAACGGCGCCGTCGGCGTGATAAGCCGAGCCATGACATGGACATTCAAAGGCGTTCGGCGTCACGCGCACTTCACAGCCTTTATGGGTGCAAACCGTGGAAAGCGCGATGAGCTCTTGGTTTTCGAGACGACGTAAAACTATCGGAACCGGGAAATTCCGCGCGCGCACCATCATGACGCCGTTCGGCGCGGTCAATGCGGCGGTCTCGCTTTTGGGAATGGTGATCGTTGTCCCGTCAAATTCGCCGCGAAAAGTGGCCAAGCCGGCGGCACAACCTTCGACAAACATGGGCGCCGCCGTTAATGTCACGGCGCCGCCAACGGCCTTGAGAAATTTTCTTCGCGTCAACATGAATTTTCCATTAAAGCCTGCAGATTACTGCAAACTGGTCACTGAACGCTAAATCAGAGCGATTTCAAAAACGCCAGCAACGCCGCTTTATCTCCAGCGCTCAAATTGGCAAAACGATCACGCGCTCTCGTCGCTTCGCCGCGATGCAGAAGAACAGCCTGGCTCAAGTCCGACGTGCGTCCGTCGTGCAAATAGAAAGGCGTACCGCCGAGTAGATTTTCTACAATGCCCAAACCCCATAACGGCGTGGTGCGCCATTCGGCGCCGGTCGCTTCGCCCTCGGGATAGTTGTCCGCCAACTCCGGTCCCATATCATGCAAAAGCAGATCGGAATAAAGCGGCGCTTTTTGAAAAGCCAACGGCGCAATCGCGCTCGGCCCGGTTTGCATTTCCGGAATATGGCAACCGGCGCAGCCGATTTGCGCGAAAATTTGTTCGCCCTGGCGCACGCCGGCGTCGGTGGCGTTGCGGCGCTGCGGAGCGCGCAACGTTTGCAAATAAATGACAGCGTTATTGATCGTCTCGGTTGAAACTTCCGGATCCGCCACGTTGTCGCCGACGCGATTTCCCAAAACCGGATTGAACAATTCCACCGGCTCAAACTCGCTCGTGACGCCAATGTCGTTGAGATAAGCGCCGGCGGTTTGTTGCAGCAAATTGATCGCAGTGGCTTTGCGGCCGAAACGGCCGAGATATTTGCCGTTGCGATTAATTTTATCAGCGCCGCCGGCAAAATAATCCGGCGGCAGGACGAAATTGGCGCGACCGGAAATGCCGTCGCCATTCGCATCGTTCGGGTCTTCATTTATGAGAATGGCCTGATCCGGAATCGCCTCGATAAAACCCAGCCCGACAGCGATCGGGCCGCCGCGTTCGGAAAGTCCGGTGATTCCGGCCGGCAACTTTTCCGCCGGATAGCCGGGGATGGAGCGATCTTGCAGTTGCGGGCCGCCTTGTTCGAGCAGATAATCAAATCCGTTTGCCGTCATTTTGCCGAAACGACGCAGATTGGTCGAGGGATGAGCACGACCCTCACCGGGATGGCAGCTTTCACAGGACGTTTGATTGAAAATCGGACCGAGCCCGGTTTGTGGAGTGAATAATTCTCCGAAAGCTTCGTCACCGGCAATGTGTGCCCGCTTTTGCGCCGGCGACAAGCCATCAAGCGGCGCATCAAAAACTTCATTGGGGTCCGGCGCTTCCGTAAGAAGATCGCTGCACCCGAGTGAGAATAGCAAGCTGTAAAATATAACTAACTTAGAGACTGGCATTTTTTGTTCCTTATAAAAATTAGGTACGCCTAAATATAAAATTAGTTTTACGAAATGTCAAGTCAAAATTACAAAATTTTATTTTGAAATAAAATCAAAAGGAGATGGCTTGAGAAAATTGATTTGGGAAGAGAAAGAAATTTAGACAAGCTGAAATCGCATTGTCGCTCGACCCGCATTCATCTCCAAACAAATTACCTGCACATTTTTTGGCGAATGATGAGGCGGAATTTTTTGTTCATCGATGCCTTCCATTCCAGAAGGGGAGACGAACAAGCGCAAATCGAGATCGAGAATTTGTAAAATGAGGCGCGGGCTGTGGCCTTGACTGCGGCCAATCGTCGCCCGAAACGTTTCGCCAAGATGTTGGCTGAGATAAACACACTTCCAATAAAAATCCGCGCGCGACTCCAGGCGTTGAATTCGGCGTGTCATTTCTTCGATCGCCAGCGCTCGCGCCCACAGATCGGTTTGCGAATATTGCGGCTTGCCGGTTTGCAAAAATGAAACGATCTGCCGCTGCATCACCAGATCGCCGTAACGCCGCAGCGGCGAAGTGATTTGCGTGTAACCGTCGACGCCGAGATCGCGATGCGGCGCGCGTTCCGGCTTGAGTTGAGCGCGCCCCGGGGCGCGGCCCGCTTCTTCATCTTCGGGTAAAAGTGTTTCTTGCACGCGATAAATGCACGGCAAATTATTCTCGTGACAAAATTGCGCCGCGGCTTGATTGGTTGCAATCATCCATTCCGCCACCATTTTATGCGCGACGCTATCGCGCGAAATATGACGCAGATGCACGACGCCATTGGCATCAACTCGAACATCGACGTCATCCCGCTTAAAAATTTTCGCGCCGTTGGCGAGACGTTGCTCCTCCAAAAGCACGGCAGCGTTGGCCCACGTTTGTAAAACCTCGCTCAAAGTGATGGACGCCGATGCTGCAAAACTCACTTCGCTTTCCGTCAATTTTTCCCACGAGGCTTCAGGCAACAATTTGTCGACGCTCTCATAATCGCTATTGATGCCAATTTGCATTTGCTCACAAACCACGCGCGAAAGACGCGGCGGATGCTCGTCACAGGTTTCAAAATAAAACGAGAGAACGGGCCGCTCTTGCCCGGCATTCAAGCTGCCGAGATCGCTTGAAATGTTTTCCGGCAGCATCGGCACTTTGCGATGCGGCAAATACGCGCTGGCGCCGACATCGTAAGCCCATTCGTCAAACAACGTTTTTCTCGGAACCAAGGCTTCGAGCAGCGGCGTGTGCACGCCGATTGCAATTCCATTTTCAGCGCGCCGAAAACTCAGCGCATCGTCGCGGTCGGTGGTTTCGGGGTTGTCGATGGTGATGACGAATTCTGGTTGTCCATTGTTCGTTTCTTGATTGCTGCTTACTGATAACAGATCGCCGAGCACCGGCTTCTGCAAGCGCCGTGCATGTTGCCGTAATACAGGTTCGGAAAAAATAAAAAGATCGGCGTCCGGCGGAATGCGCCCGATTTTTTGCAGCCAATTAAACAACAAATGTCTGGCCTCGCGATAGCCGGTGAGCGTGTTGAGTGAATGCAGATGCATGACAAATTCTTTGCGCCAAGTTTCCGGATAGCGGCGGCGCTGCTCCAAAGTCGCGCGTGCAAGCCGCGCCAAATTTTTGCCGAGCGGATGCGCATTGATTTCCGCCGCGCCCCAATCTTTCTGCAAGGCTTCGATCATCGTCGCGCGCAGCGACTCAAAAAGCTGCTGGCGTTCATGCTCGGTGCGTTTTCTCTTTGGCTTTTGCGATTGAGGCCGATATTGCGCTTTTTCTCCTGAGATGGTGAAGCGGTTATCGCGCTGCAAGGCGAGATATATTGCGGCTTCTTGTTGAAATTCTGCTGCTTTGCCAAAATACTCTTCGGCAATTGTGCTGATGAGAAGGCCCGAACTTTTCTGCCATTCCGGATGCGATTCCAACAGCAGCTTGAGATCAATTTCTCTCGCCATCTTTTCGATTTGTTGCTGCGCGCCCTTGAGGCCGTCTTTTGCCGCGCCGAGATTCAAAATTACGTCGCGAAACTTGATGCGACTCCGCGCGCCGCCGGCGTCTTGAACTTGCAGCTCTTCTTGCGCCGCAATCGGGTCGGCCAGCACTTCTCCCAAACGCACTTTTCCACTGCGGGCGACGAACAAAACGATGTGACCACGACGCGGGCGGTTTTGTATTAAATCAAATTTCTTGAACATGATAAACAAAATATACCACAAAATTGCGAGCGTGTCAAACTTATTCCAGCGGCGATGGTGTTGAATTAAATCTGTTCATGCCGGTCGAGCGCGTGCAGGCGCATCCGCAGGTGCGCCCGAATTGCGGGCGAAGCGCTTTGCAACGCGGGCCGTTGGTATATTGTCTCGAGGAAATTGACAACGACAAAAATCTAAATGATCTCGTGTTGCCTGGTGAAGAAAAACTTGCCATGAAATTTGAGCCGAATCTGCTCGGCGGGGTGAGCGTTGTCACCGGCTCGGCAAAAAGCCGCCGGTTTGAGCAATGGCAGGATCAACTCTATCGCGCCGGCATTTCTGAAACCGAAAATGTGTTTTTCACCGCCGTTCCCTATTTTGCCCGGGACAATCGCGCGCCCGGTGAAATGGTGGCGTGGGTTCGAGAAGAGTAGAGCGCGGCGCACTCTAAAACGATGAATTTTATCGAACCAAAATAAGTTTTTTCGTGATCGACTGATAGTTGAAGCGTAATCGATACAGATAAATTCCTCCCGCATATTTTTCGGCATTCCATTGCGCCTGATGTTCGCCCGCGCTGAATTTTCCATTCACGAATATTTCAAGCTCCCGTCCCGCCAGATCGAGAATCTGCAGCGTCACATGCGCCGTATTGGGAAGCTCGAACCGAATCGTCGTGCTGGGATTGAAAGGATTGGGATAATTTTGCGCAAGACTGAATGTCGTTGGCGAATTATTTTTTCTGTCCGCAACACGTGTCGTTGTATGATAAAAAACCGTCAGCACCGGACGATTGACGGGAGTGGAATGTTCCCGGCTGTCAAATCTTTTGGCCGTCGGGAATTTATTTTCATTACCCAACAACAACCAGCCAAAGTTACTAGCGGGGTTATTCAACCACATTTGAACATCAGCAACCATTTGCGGCGCCGAGCCCCAAACATAAAAACCGAAACTGCCGACGGTTCGACTCGCGCTGGCCGTCGTGACGAAATCGCCGCCGGCTTTTGTCCATAAACGCGTATTGAAAAAACGATGAATCCACGTCGCCTCATCGGGCGTTGCAGCGGCGCCGGCGCCTTCATTGCCGGAGGCATTTGAGGTGCCCTCGCCCCAATCCGCGAGAACGCGATGCAGCTCGATTCGTTGCGTATCGGCAATCGTTTGCGACATCGAGAGCTTGAGCTTGACGCTATCGATGATCGCGCTCGCCGGAATATTGCCGGCGACATCAAAAGCAATCAGGCCGCGGCGAAGTTTTTCGGCGTTGGTTTTGCCGACGAAGAAATATTCCCCCGCGCCGTTGCTGAACAAACCTGCCGTGTCCTCATATAGGGTGTTGTCTTTTTTTGCGCCGATAGTCGCTTGAAGCTGTGCCAAAGAATAATTATTTAAGAACACCATAACGCAAAACAATGGTGATAAGAGTTTGCCGGCATTCATATTTCCTCCGCGCGAAAAGAATTTTATGATCTATTTATTTTTACCAGCGAATTTCAGCCAAACGTTCGGCGGCTTGATAAGGAAGAATTTGCTCGACAACGCCACATGCGCATGTCCCATTTTCCCGATCGTTTCAAATATAGCATACAACATAATAAGCAATCACAAGTCAAAGGCAAGAAGTTTAAATAAGTGCCAAAAACGCTCTCGAGGGTTGCGGCGATTTTAGAAAATTTTAATTCGAGCAGGGAGAAGAAAGGTCGGCCGGATATGGAATAAAACCAAGTCGGACTTGCGTTGGTTACAAGTCCGACGAAGGCTTTTCATTTCACTCGCATTTCGCGCGGCGCATCGGAAAATCGATCTTCTTCAATTTTCCTTTGCTCATGCCTTCAATCGCTGCGGCAAGCGCGCCGTCTTTTTCCAGCTTATAAATGACGCGTTGCGGAAAATCGTGCTGCGGATTTTCAAACACCGCTTCCTGGTTGGCGTATTTGATGAGCTTGAAAGAAGCCTCGGCTTGTCCCGAAGGCTTGGCGGTATAAAAGACGTCGCCATTTTGTTCATGAATTTTTACAAATTCATACGCGACGGTTTTGCCGTTCGCCACCGTACGGCTCATGCCGAGCATTGTCTGCCCGGAAGGCTTCATCCATTGTTCCACATATTCGCGGCCGCCGCCGCTGCCATCCCAGCAGCCGGCGAGCCAAGCCAAAGCGGTTATGGTTGGTTTTTGGTCCTGGGCGAGGGCAATTCCGCGCAAAAACAGAAAAGCGCAAATCAACGAGCAATGTTTGATCTTCATAAATCAGCCTCCGTTTGATTGTTGGTGGTAATTGGTCGCGCTGACTTACAGCGTTTTTCGTCTGTATGAAGATTGCACGATTTTTAAACTGTCATTCCGGCCTCAAGGCGATAAAAATAAATGCCGCGGCGGATTGGTTCGCCGGCGTCGTTGCGACCATCCCACCCTAGAAAATGCTCGCCGGCATTTTTGACTTCGTTCTGTAACAAATCCCGAATTTTTTGTCCGAGTGAATTATAAATCGTCACGCGAACAGCAGCGAGCTCCGGCAATAATAACGAATCGCCGTTTGAGGAAATTGCGCGCCGCGCGGCCATGGATTAGGATAATTTTGATGTAACCGAAAATTTTTCATAGAGACGCGGCTAAGCGAGAGGAGTATTAAACATCCGGGAAGACGGCGCTCGGAACAGTTTATTCTCTTTCACTTTTCGCTTTACGGTCGATATGATCCACCACAATCATATCCGCCAATTCACGGCCTAAGTGGTGGGAGGTTTCATTGATACGAACGTGCATCGGGCCGTTGAAGGGCGCTTTGTCGATCACAACGATTTCGACATTTGGAAACAAGCCGATTTTGCCGAGATAACGCAGCTTTTCGGCGTCGCGGTCCGAAACCATGCGCACGATCACGTGATCGCCGGCCTCGGCTTGGGAGAGCGCGAAACCCTGAAACGCCGGCATCTGGCCGTCTTTGGTCGGAATCGGCGCGCCGTGCGGATCGGCGGTCGGGCGCCCGAGGAACTCATCGATTTTATCTTCAAATTCTTCGGAAATGACGTGCTCGAGTTTTTCGGCCTCGTCGTGAACTTTATCCCAACTGTATCCCATCGCTTCGGCCAAATACAACTCGAGCAAACGGTGATGGCGAATGATTTCAAGCGCGATTTTTTCACCCGCCGCGGTAAGCTCGACCCCCTGATATGGCGAGTGTTCCACCAATTTCATCTCCGCCATTTTTTTAATCATGCCGGTCACCGAAGCCTGCGCGACGCCGAGGCGTTCCGCAATCGCGGAGGTCGACACCTTTTTGTCCGTGATCTGCAAAAAGTGAATGGCCTTCAAATAATCTTCGCTGGCCCGGCTCAACATCGTCTCGCGCATCTCGCGTTGGGTTTTGGTGTTTGATTAAAATTTTTTTATTTTGGGCGATTGCCCTTGCGTCAAAATAGCATCTTGCCGTCTAACAAGCAAGCAAAATTTTCCCTGAAAAGGTTGACGTTCGGCCGATTTTTGCCTATAGTGACATGAAAATCATCGAACTATTGCCGATTTGAAGCGTCTTATGTTTTCAGAAACCGGAAAAGCGCTCGGCGGCAAAGCGCTCATTTAAAAGGCCTTTTCTAATTTTTTTGAGAAATCTCTTTTTGAGGAGTTGGAGGCAATGAAAAAGAATCATATAATTTTACTCGGTATTTTTGCCCTGGTTTTCGCCGGCGGTTATTATTTTTGGCCGCGAAAATCGGCGGAGAAATCAACGGCGATGGCCGTCATGTCGCAGCGCCTCGTGGCGGTTAAACGCGGCGACTTGGCGGCGTTGGTTTCCGCCACCGGCAAAGTCGAGCCGATTCAAAAGGTCGAGGTGAAAAGCAAAGCCTCGGGGCAAATTCTGACGATGCCGGTCGAGGAAGGCGACCGCGTGCAAAAGGGCGCGCTGATCGCGCGCATTGACGAAACCGATTTGCGCAACGATTACGAGCAGGCGGTGGCCGATCTGGAAGTGGCAAAGGCCGCGGTCGCGCAGGCGGCGAGTAACTTCAACCGCCAGACCGAGCTTTTCAAACGCGGTTTGCTGTCACAAGCCGAGTTCGATCAGGTCAAGCTCGAAGAAGTGCGCGCCAAAGCCCAACAAGTGAAAGCCGCGGCCCAGTTGGTGACGATGGATATCCGGCTGAAAGATGCGGTGGTGCGCTCGCCGATCAACGGCATCATTTTGCAAAAGAATGTTGAAGCGGGTCAAATCATTTCTTCCGGAACCAATTCAGTCAGCGGCGGCACGCTGATCACGACCGTGGCAAATCTGGACAGTGTTTATATTTTTGCCGAAGTCGATGAAGTCGATATCGGCCAGGTTCATATCGGACAAAAGGCCAAGGTCGTGCCCGATGCGTTTGCCGACGACGTTTTTTATGGCCACGTTCTGCGCGTCGCGCCGTTGGCGAAGGTCGAGCAAAACGTCACGACGTTCAACGTCACCGTCGTGGTGCAAAATACGAATGCCAAATTGAAAGCCGGCATGAATACGACGGTCGATTTGACCGTAGCCGATCGGCAGGATATATTGTTGGTGTCCAAGCAGGCGGTGAAAGAGTTCAGCGAGATTTCTGCTCAATTGGCGATGATGTACGGCAATGATTCGACGGTGGCCGGGCCGCCGCGGCGCAATCTTCCCGATTCGGCGCGCGCCGGAATGCCTCGGCAATTTGCCAACAGCGGCAACGGCGGCATGTTCGCCTCGGGTCATGAGGGCGAAGCGAGCAACGGACAAGGGCCGAGACGATTTGTTTTGGTAAAAAATAATGAAGAACGTTTCGTGCCGCGCCGCGTGCAAATCGGCGTGAGCAATTTTGATCTTGCCGAAGTCACCAGCGGTTTGCAAGAAGGGGATAGCGTGCTGGTGTTTAGCAGCAGCCGCGCCGCGGCAGACCGGCAGCGAATGATGGATCGCATGCGCGGCATGAGCGGTTTTGGCGGCTTTAGCGGCGGCAGCAGCGGCGGACAACGCCCAGCGGGTGGAACTCGGTAGAAAGTTTGCCGGTTGGCCAGTTTTCCAATTAGCCTGTTAAAACATAACTTCTAACCGGAAAACAGGCTACGCGGATTTATAGCCAAGCTGCACATCAAAGCTTCTTTGAAACAGCAAAACAATAAATTTTTGGAGCAATATTACCATGGACCTGCAAGAAGGAATTGGCGTCGCTTTCGATTCCGTGCTGGCGAATAAAATGCGCGCCGCGCTCACCATGCTCGGCATCATCATTGGTGTCGGCGCGGTGATCACGATGGTCGCGCTTGGTCAAGGCGCTCAGAAAGCGGTCATGGAACGGATTCAAGCGCTGGGCTCCAATTTACTTTCCGTCGAGTCGGGTTCGTCGCGCTCGGGGCCGGTCATGGCGGCGGCAGGCAGCAGCACCAAGCTGACGCGCAAAGATATCGAAGCCGTGCATGCGCAATGCGAAGAAATCGTCGACGTCGTGCCGACGTTCAGGCGCGGCGCGCAAGTTAAATACGGCAATCGCAACTGGAACACCCGTATCGTCGGCACCACACCCAACTACGGCGAGGTGCGCAACGTCAAGGCCGTTGCCGGGCGTTATTTCACCGCATCCGAAGAGGCCGCGCGCGCCCGCGTCTGTCTAATTGGTTCGACAGTTCGTGATAATCTGTTTGAACCGGGCGACGATCCGGTTGGCAAGACCCTGCGCATCAGCCGAATGAATTTTCAGATTCTCGGCGTGCTCGAAACCAAGGGCCAGGCGGTGTGGGAGAATCCGGACGATCAGGTTTTGATTCCTCTTTCCACCGCGCAAATGCGTTTGTTCGGCGTCGATTACATTAACGGCGCGTCGCTGCAAGTGGCTGACGCCGCGCTCATGGAAAAAGCCTTTTACGAAGTCGAGCGCGTGTTGCGCCACCAACATCGTTTGCGCGACAATCAGGACAATGATTTTAACATTCGCAACCAAGCCGACATCATTGCCACTTTTCAGGAGACCTCGAAGACATTTACCACATTGCTCGCCGGCATCGCCGTCGTGTCGCTGATCGTCGGCGGCATCGGCATCATGAACATCATGCTGGTTTCGGTGACCGAACGCACGCGCGAGATCGGCATTCGCAAAGCCATCGGCGCGAAACGGCGCGATATTCTCATTCAATTTTTAATGGAAGCGTTGGCCATTTCACTCACCGGCGGCATCATCGGCGTGCTGACCGGCGTCGGCGTTTCTAAAATGATGGCAAATTGGGCCGGTTGGAATACGTTGATTTCCGTCCAACCGATTTTAGTTAGTTTCTGTTTTGCGGCTGCCGTCGGCATTGTCTTCGGCCTCTATCCCGCTTATCGCGCGGCGCGGCAAGATGTCATTGAGGCGCTGCGGTATGAGTAGGCGAGAACGAGTTCATAAATTGCGTTTATAAATTTTAAACGCCCGAGCCTGTGTTCGGGCGTTTTTGTTTGGTGGTTCATGAGAAAATGAGTTGCATTTTGCCGAGGCAATCTTTATACTTTGTTTGAAAATTAAACGCGTCATCGAAATTTTATCTTTTGCGCAAAACCCCTCATGCGCGCCTGTTTCATCTGCGACAGCGCAGTAAACGTCGATCAATACGCCAGCGTCGCTTCGCAAGATTATCTGCGTTGCTCGCATTGCGGCCTTATTTTTGTCGATCGCATTAAACCGCCGGACAAGCTTTATCATGCCTACGACGGCGGTTTTTTGAAAGCCTGGCGGCGCAAGCTCGTCGCCCCATTTCGCGGCTTCACGCTGGTCCGCAATTTCGACAAATCGATGGCGCGCGCCAATCGCATTTTTGATTTTGTGGTTTCGCTTCATCATGTTCCATCGCAGACTGGAAGTCTGCACTACGCCAGTCCCACGTGGCTCGACATCGGCTGCAACAAGGGCTTTCTGCTCGCGGCCGCCGTGACGCACGGCTGGCAGGTTTACGGCGTCGAACTGGTGCCGGAGTTGATGATTCCCCTTCAAAGAAAATTCAAACAATTTGCCGGCAATATTTTTTCCAAACGTTTCATCGACGTGCAAGCCAATTTTACCGGCAACACGTTTGACGTCATTTCCGCCATCGACGTGCTCGAGCATTTTGAAGAGCCGCGCCGCGATGCGAGCGCCATTTATCGCCTCTTGAAACCCGGCGGCCTGTTTGTCGCGCAAACGCCGGACGGCGCTGTCAAACAAGCCGGAGAATTGCGCGAGCGCTGGGGCGCGTTGAAACCGCTGGAACATTTGCATCTCTTTAATGCGATGAATCTCGAAATTTTTTCCAACCAACTCGGCTTCGCCGGAATAAAATTTTTTGCGCCGTTTGATCAAGCCGATGGCAATTTGGTGGCAGTGATGAGAAAGTGAAATCTCGGCCAAATATAATTTGCATTTTGCTGGGACAATGATAGCATATCCGTCCCCTTCGGGGACTTGTACGGTTAGATCGACGAGCCGTGCAAGAGAAATGGGAAAGTTATTTAATCGTCAATTCTAAGCAAGAATTTCAGCAGAGAATTTGTGCAAACCCATTCGATGGATATTGAAGATAATAACAAGCTTCCTCGCTGGCTCTTTCTCGACTTGAATTCTTATTTTGCCTCAATCGAGCAAGAACTGCGGCCTGAATTACGCGGCAAGCCCGTTGCCGTCGTGCCGGTGATGACGAAGTCCACCTGTTGTATTGCAGTGAGCTACGAGGCTAAAGCGTTCGGCGTCAAAACCGGCACGATGGTCGCCGACGCCAAAAAGCTTTGCCCGGCCATGCAATTCATCGAAGCGCGGCATCAGCTTTATGTGGAATATCATCACGCCATCGTGCAAGCGGTGGAATCCTGCCTGCCGGTCGCCGTCGTGATGTCGATCGATGAAATGGCGTGCCGATTGATGGGCAGCGAGAAGAATATCGACAAAGCCGCACGCATCGCGAAAAATATGAAACAGGCCATCCGCGACAAAGTCGGGAAAACGTTGCGCTGCTCAATTGGCCTCGCGCCGAATCGTTTTTTGGCGAAAGTCGCGAGCGACATGCAAAAGCCCGACGGTTTGGTGGTGATTCGAGATCAGGATTTGCCGCAGATTTTATATTCGCTCAAATTGGAAGATTTCCCCGGCGTCGGCCCGCGGATGCACAAACGCTTGCTGCTGCACGGCATTCAAACCGTCGAGCAGCTTTGCGCATTGCCGAAAGCGCATCTGAAAAAGGTTTGGGAGGGCATTGTCGGCGAGCGTTTCTGGCATTGGCTGCGCGGCGATGATATTGCCGAGGCGCCCACGCAAAAAGGCACCGTCGGCCACTCGCACATTTTGCCGCCGGATCTGCGCTCCGAAGAGGCGGCGTTCGCCGTCGCGCAAAAGCTCGTGCAGAAAGCCGCGATGCGTTTGCGCAAAATGCGCTACTACGCCGGCGGCTTGCAGCTCTGGCTGCGTTTCGTCGGCGAGCAGAGTTGGACAACGAAAACCACGATGGTGGAGTGCCAAGACACCTTGACGATGCTCGAAGCGCTGCAGGTTTTGTGGCAACAACGTCCAGCGGGCAAGCCGCTCGGCGTCGGCGCGACGTTATTCGATCTCGTGCCCGCGTACTTGCACAATCTCTCGCTTTTTGAAGATCCCAAACGCGACAAGCTCATGCAAGCGATGGACGCGATCAACCTGAAATTCGGCACGGACAAAGTTTATTTCGGCGGCATTCACGGCGTCAAACAAGCCGCGCCGACGCGCATTGCGTTTACGAGTATTCCCGATTTGTTTTGATGCGGTTGAGCGGGTTACTAAAACTTTGCCTATATTATGCTTATGGTTGGCTTAAGAAAAGTCAGGCAAAAACTTGAACTTTTCAAATGGTTTTGTTATATTACTACAACCAGACAATTTACCAAGTGAACACAACATAGAAAACCAATCTTACGAGGTGTATTTATGAGAACTTGGGCAGTAGCTGATGTGAAAGATCGTTTTACGGAAATTATGCGTGCGTGTTTGCATGAACCGCAAGTCGTTTATGATCAAAACAAACCGGTAGGCGTTGTGGTTGACATCAACTTTTTTAATCAACTGATGACCCTTCGCGCACGGCAAGCTCGACCGACCATAGCAGCACTTCTGGACGAGTTGAGCGAAATCCATAAATCTGAGCCTGTCGAGATTGAAACGCCAACCCGGCAAGATCGACCTAATGCCATACTCGAGATAGCCGAATGAATTATCTTTGCGATACTAATATTCTCAGCGAAGCGATGAAGCGCCGGCCGGACCCCAAGGTCACCCAATGGTTGAGCGTGCAGGAATTGGTTTATGTGAGTGTGATCACCGCTGAAGAAATCTATTTTGGGCTGACCTACAAAGAAGCGCCGAAACAACGCGAATGGTTTGAAAAATTTCTGCACTTGGGCAGTGAAGTCTTTCCCGTTACTTTGGCGATTGCGAAGCGCTGTGGTGAAATGCGTGGAAATTTTCGAAAAAAGGGCGTTATCAGAACTCAGGCCGACCTCTTGATTGCTGCCACAGCTTATGAACATAATCTGACCCTTGCGACGCGAAATACTCGTGATTTCGAGGATTGTGATATTCAGTTGTTCAATCCGTTTGAATGAGAGGGCTTCCTTGAACCTTTTATATTGGGGTTGTCATCACACGCCAAGCGACAGTGCCCTATACCGTCTATTTCTGTTTCGGAAAACGAAGTAGCCAAGCTGATTTGTGGCAAAATAGGTACGTAAAATTTTAAAAGGTAACAAAGCAGCTATGCCATCTCGCCTCAACAAACAACTTAACTTGTTCAGATCCTGCTTGTATTGTGGAAGTCAGGCTGATAGTAAAGACCATGTTCCTCCGAAATTGCTGCTTGAGCGCCCTTTTCCTCTGAATCTGTATACTGTTCCGAGTTGTCGTTCGTGTAATAGCGGATTTGCCAAAGACGAAGAGTATTTTCTGGTGGCAATGAGTCAGACAGGTTTTGTCAAGAGTTTGTCGTCAAAGGTGAGCGAAGGCGGTATTGTAGATCGAGCCTTGTCGCATTCACCCAAACTCGATGATCGAATTAACCAAACCCTCGTAGCCGGAGAAGATGGTCGTGTCTATTTATCTCCGGAATGGGATAGGTTGAATCGTGTTGCTGAAAAGATTGCTCACGGTCTGTATTTCGTTTGTTATGGTCAGTACCCGCACTCCAAGTTTAACCCAGTAGGTATTTACCACTCGCACCAACTGCCGCGAGAACTTCTTGAATTAATCGGAGATCTTGTTCTTTTGCCTGAGGTAGGTAGCCGTGCGCTTGAACGGATGGTAAAGAGCTTCCCACATCAAACATCAAAACAATCGAAACGATGGCAAGTGATTCAAGAATACATCTTTGAGTACATGTTTGTAAGATCACGAGCGGGTTCTCCAAGCTTGCAATGCGTCATGAAGTTTCATAACACTTTGTTGGCGGTTGTTGGATGTCCTCAGCCTCGTCGTGTACAGATACGGCTTTAATAAAGTCTCTCAAATAAAAAAAAGTTAAACCGGATGCGGGGAGCCGGTATGATTTTCACGACTGTACTGCACTCACTTTTCTTTGGCATTTCGAACGTACTCCATGCGAATCCCTACGCCGGTTGATTTTGGCTGGCGAATTTTACTTCAAATTCTCCTCAAACAGCTTCAAAATCCTTTTATACTCATCCGTCCACGAGCTCGGCTCGCGGAAGCCGTGATCTTCCATCGGATATATCGCCGTTTCCCAATTGTCTTTTCCCAATTCGATCAAGCGCTGTGTCAATCGCACAGTGTCTTGAAAATGCACGTTCACATCAACCATGCCGTGGCAGATGAGCAGCGCGCCTTTCAAATTTTCGGCAAAATAAATCGGCGAACTGCGGCGATACGAGAGCGTGTCGGCAGGAGGGATGTTGAGAATATTTGAAGTGTATCCATGATTGTAATGCGCCCAATCCGTCACCGGACGCAGCGAAGCTCCGGCGGCAAACACGTCGGGCGTTGTGAACATCGCCATCAGCGTGATAAAACCGCCATAACTGCCGCCGTAAACACCGACGCGTTTGGAATTGACGCCGCATTTTTCGGCGAGAAATTTGGCGCCATCGACGACGTCTTCCAAATCTTTGCCGCCCATGTGGCGATAGATCGCTGTGCGCCAATCGCGGCCGTAACCCGCGCTGGCGCGATAATCCGGATCGAGCACCGTGTAGCCGCGATCCGCGAGCAGGTTGTGAAACATGTACTCGCGAAAATAACTCGACCACCACTTGTGCGCGTTCTGCAAATAGCCCGCGCCATGCACGAAAACGACGCCCGCGCCATTCGGCTTTTCGGGGCGATACAGCCGCGCATAAACTTGCGCCCCGTCGCGCGCCGAGTACGTAATCAACTCCGGCACGCGCCACGGATAACTTTTGAACTCTGCGGTTGTTGAAAAAGTAACGCGCTGCGATTTCGCGCCGGATTTATTTTCCTGCAAATAAATTTCCCACGGCGCGTTGAAAGAGGAGTAGCGAATCGCCAGCATGGTTTCATCCGGCGAAAGCGACACCTCGTTGTTGCCCTCCATAAAAGTGAGCCGCGTGCGTGGGCCGCCTGCGACTGGCATCGTATAAAAATGCTTCTCGCCCGGATGCCTCTCGTTGCTGGTGAAATACCAGTTCTTTTTGTCGCGCGAAATGAACGGCCGTTCGATCTCAAACTTGCCGCTGGTGAGCGCCTGCTTTTGCCGCGTGTTGATGTCGACCGTGTAGAGATGCGAATAACCGCTCGCTTCCGAACAGAACCACACGCGCCGATTGTCCGGCATCCAACCGGCCGCGGCCGCGCCGCCGAAGAATCCGATGCCCGGCCCGCCGATCCACGCGTCATCGTGCTGGCGATCCAAGCTCGTCAATTTGCCCGAAGGCAAATCGAGCTGCGCAATCCAGCGATCTTTGTTGTCTTGCGCGCCCGCGACGACGAAAGCATTCTTGCCATCGGCGCTCCAATACGGGCCGCTCCAAATCACGTCGCGCACTTTTGTTTTTTTGTTTTCTCGCGCGATCTTCGATGTGTCTTTTTTCATTGGAATCGAGGTGAACGCGAGATTCTCCATAATGCCGGGCAAGCTGTCGGGCTTGACATAAAGCACGGTGTCGGCCGCCATATCCCAATAGCCGAACTCAAACGCCGTCTGCGGCTCGCCGACTTTGAGCCGCGTGTTGATATCTTCGGTAAAAGCCGTTTCGGTCACGTAATTCGGCACGATCGCGGTGCGCGCCTCTTTCGCGCGTTGGGAGAGAAGAAACGTCACGAATTTTTCATCCGGCGAAAGCTGGATTTGCTGCACCTCTTTTTCGCCGAGATAAATTTTCTTCGGACGTTTCCGCTCTATATTTTCGCGAAATTTTTTCGCCCGCTCGGCTTTTTCTTTTCTCTCTTTTAACGCGGCGATCAAACGCAATTCTTCTTGCGCGAGATATTTTTGTTGCTCGGTGTTCGGTTTGCTCTCTTTCGGCGTTTGGCCTTTGCGAAAATCCGTCCGTTGCGCGATCGCGCCGGTCGCCATATCCCAAGCAAAAAGATTGTTGTCGCGAACGAACAAAACCTGTTTTTCGGAAAACGAGAAACGCGGCTGGCTTTCGGCATCAACCGTGTTGGTAATCTGCGTGATGCGGCCGGTTTTGATGTCGAGCCAGAAAATATCGCCGTCACGCTCGAAAATTTTTTTGCTGTAAT
>Ga0247727_10006783_pt1 | contig 22272 bp, 19 predicted proteins | sample WisWelCaveWW1625_FD_202498 | JGI IMG/M metagenome (GOLD analysis project Ga0247727, IMG submission 202498) | Biofilm microbial communities from Wishing Well Cave, Virginia, United States - WW16-25 | ecosystem: Environmental > Aquatic > Deep subsurface > Groundwater > Cave microbial mat | place...
GTGCCGGCCGTAAGACGACGCCCTCTGGCACCACGCCATCTCGCACGAAGTGCCACAGGGCGATCAGAAGCTTACGCGCCAAGGCGACGATCATGGTCTTGCGCGTGCCGCGGGCGTTCTCGGTGCGGGCTCGATACCACTGTGCCAATGCGCTGTCTTTTTGGAACATGAGAAAGCGCCACGCCAATTGGATCATTCCCCGCCGCACCCGAGCATTGCCGGATCGGGCCAGCCCTTTTTCGCGGCGCTTCTTTCCGCTCTCGTCGGGCGAGCCCGTGAGGCCCGCGTAACGCGCGACGGCTCGTCGGTCGCGTAAGTTTCGTGACAACACCTCCTGAACCAGCATGTCCGCCGTCTCGATGCCAACCCCGATCACGCGCGCCAAAAGCCGAACCATCGCGTGTGGCCCATTGCTGGGGGCCTGCTCGAGACGCTCCAGGCGAGCATCCTCGATCTGCCGTATATGGTCGATGAGGAGCCGCCGGCGCTGCATGTCGCGACGTAACTCGGACAACGTGTTGGGCGGGATCGGCTCACCCTCGGGTGTGCGCAAGCCTTGGAGGCGATCAGCGGCCTTCTTCAGCTTAGGATTGAATCCGCGGATGCCAAGCCGCGCCAATGCCGCCTTCATTCGGTTGACGATGCGACTTTGCTCGCCAACGAGGTTTTCCCGTTCTCGGCTAGGTCGCTTGGCGTCTTCGTCAGTGATCGTCGGGATGGCGACCATCTTGCAGTGATCGCGCTCTCCACGCAGCCAGCCGAGAAAGGCGCGTTTGAGTAGTTCGGTGTCGAGCCGGTCGGTCTTCGCGCGCCGGTGCTCCCGCGACACCGCTACACTCGATGCGTGAATGACGTGGACCTCGATGCCGTGCGCTCTGAGCCATCGCGCGAGCCAGAAGCCATCCCGGCCGGCTTCGAAGGCCACCGCAATGCGTCTGATCTTGTGTCCTGCCCTCTCCGCTTCCCTTCGCCACCTCTCCAGAAGCTTCAACAATGCATTCTCGTCGGTTTCGAGTTTCTTCAACGGCTGGCGCTCGACGCCAGGAACGATCCCGGCTACGACCCAGCTCGACAGGCTCATTTCGATCACGGCGATTAACGTGTGATGCACGTCGAGGGTTCTAAGGGATCGGCTCAGATCATTCAGCTTGTGCTGCTTTGGCTTTCGCATGGGGGGGCTCCATCGGTCGCTCAACTTCAGCGCCGATGGGTGCCATCGCTCGGTTAACATCAGTCTGCCGATGGATGCAGCTTCCTCGCCGCTCGCCCCATAGCATCTACCCCGGCGGATCGAGCGGGTGCGCGTGTCGATTGCTTCCCCGCTCATGCAGCCTTCCCCAAATGGCAGGAGGGTCGGCATCCGCATTGACTCTTTCGAGGCCTGCTCAGGCTTCACACATGTTACGGCCCGCCGGATCGCTCAGCCACCCAAGGTGACCTTTGTCGCGAGGCTCCGACCCGACCAGTCACCCGACCGAGCCGCTCGCCAGCTTCCGGACCTATCGACAATTATCCGAGTGGAACCCTCCTCCACTGGTGATTCGCGCCGTCAGGGCGCACTGCCAGATTCAGACGCGCCAGCTGAGATTTAGTGTGTTGGCTGGTTACCAGATTACAACACGTTCGGGCGATCGCCGCCCGCAAGTTCGTCTTGCGTGCATCGGGAGGAGCCGATCGAAAGAAAAGGTCCTCATCACCGTGTTCGCGCTCTTGAGCGCCGCCGACAGGCCGATCTATCCTTCTATCGGGCGAGACCTGACAGCTGACCACGTAGAATCCCATGCAAGTCGTTATTGTGGGCGGAGGTATCGGCGGGTTCACGCTCGCGCTGATGCTGCATGCGCGCGGCATCAAGTGCCAGATTTATGAGGCATCGCCGAAGATCCGGGAACTTGGGGTCGGGATCAACGTCCTGCCGCACGCCATTGCCGAGCTGGCCGAGCTTGGTCTCCTTGGGCGGCTCGACGACGTGGCGATCCGTACGCGCGAGCTGATCTACGCCAACCGCTTCGGCCAGGAGATCTGGCGCGAGCCGCGCGGGCTGGAGGCCGGCTACAAGGTGCCGCAATTCTCTATTCATCGCGGCCGGTTGCAAGGCGTTCTGCGCGATGCGGTGATCGATCGGCTGGGGCGCTCAGCCGTGCACACAGGCCACGCGTTCATGCGGTTCGCGCAGGATGAGGGCGCCGTCAAAGCCCGGTTCAAGAAGCTCTCCGACAGCTCCCGCACAACGGTGTCCGGCGACATTCTGGTCGGTTGCGACGGCATCCATTCGACGGTACGGCGGCAGCTTTATCAAGATGAGGCCGGGCTCAAGTGGAACGGGGTCTTGATGTGGCGTGGCGCCACCGTCGCCAAGGGTTTCCTCGACGGGCGCACCATGATCGTCGGCGGCGGCTTCGAAAACAAGCTGGTGCTGTACCCGATCGCGCCTGCCAAGAACGGCAAGCAGTTGATCAACTGGGTCGTGACCTACCGCATGGGCGACGGCTCGAAACCGCCGCCGCGGCGGGAGGACTGGAACCGGCACGGCACGCTCGACGAGCTCATGCCGCACGTGCGCCGCTTCAGCACGCCGCATCTCGATCTCGCCAAGCTCGTGAAGGGCGCGCCCACGTTCTACGAATACCCGATGGCCGACCGCGACCCGCTGCCGCGCTGGACGCACGGGCGGGTGACGCTGCTCGGCGACGCGGCGCACCCCATGTACCCGGTGGGCTCGAACGGCGCCAGCCAGGCGATCCTCGATGCGCGCTGCCTGTCCGATCTATTGGTCTCGAGCGAGCACGCCCGCAGTGCTCTAGTTGCCTACGAGGCGGACCGGCTCCCGAAGACGGCGGACATCGTGCGCAACAATCGCAAGGGCGGGCCAGAGGGCGTGATCGACGAGGTTGAGCGCCGCGCGCCCGACGGCTTCGGCGACATCGACGATGTGCTTAGCCATGCCGAGCGCGAGGCGATCGTGAAGGGCTACGCGCAGCTTGCGGGGTTTGCGAAGGAGCAGGTGAACAGGCGCGCCAAGGCGAGCGAGACTGCCGGCACCAGTCAGAGAGCAGAAACATTGCGGAGGCGACGCACGTGACCCGCCCACGTTGCCTCACCTTCAGAATGCAAGGCCTACGCATCACAAAGGTCGGATCGAGCGGGGCAAGGATCCGATGCCGGCCACTCGCGCCTGCGGCCGTCCCGGTCAGCGCTGACGCTCGACCCACCCGAGGGGCCGGCCGGCGAGGCTATAATCACGATGTCAAAGAGCGCAGCGCCTAAGCGCCGATCGCCTGCCACGCCAGGCGCCGTTATCCGGCGCCCATCGCGGCCAGCGACGAGCGAATAGTAACGAAGGCCGGGGGCACGGAGATAAGGCCGCCCCCGTACCCGTTAGCGATCAGCCATCAACCTTAATGGTGGGAATTCGAGAGGCGACCAGGCCGGTCGCCTTCTGAAGCAGAAAGGCCACGCTGACGCGGCAACCCGACCTACGAGCCTCACGCGCGATCGTAGGCGCCTGCGATCGCATCGACATAGCGTTCGATCGATGCCTGCAGGATGCGTTTGCCGCCGGTCGGGATGACCCGGTCGAAGAAGTGGCCGTAGATGGTGTCGAACGCGAACGGCTCCAGCGCCGCGCCGATGGCCGTCACTTGCTTGGCGGACAGCGGAATGAGGTTCGGGTAACTGCGCATGAACGTGAGGAATTTCCGGTCCGTTGTGACCGTGGCGATGTCGGACGAGCACAGCACACCCCGGCCGCCGGCGCCGTCTGCCCAGTGCAGCATGGCGCCGCCGGCAAAGTGACCGCCGCCGCGAATGAGCGTCACGCCGGGCAGCAGCTCCAGCGTTTCGCCCTTCCAAAGCTTGATGGCCGGATCGCGCCGCACGATCCAGCGTTCGTCGTCGGCATGAACGTGCACCGGAATGTCGCCGAACGCCCGGCTCCACTCCACCATGGTGGTGTAGAAGTGGGGATGGGATATGCCGATCGCCTTCGGGCCGCCGAGTCCGTTGATCAGGGTGATGGTTGCCGGGTCCAGCAGCGAGATGCAGTCCCACAGGACATTGCCGCCGGGCGTGCAAATGATCAGTGCGCATTGGCCGATGGCGAAAGTGGGCTGCGTGCCGATGCCGATCACACCCGGCTCGTGCTGGCGGTAGGCGTTGAAAGCTCCGGCAGCCAACGCCGGCAATGTCGTCCAGGTTTGTCCGGCCGGCGGCACGAATTGTCGCTCGTCTTCGCAAATCGCGCACTGCGATGGAGGACCTTGGCTCGGCGCGTACTGGGTTCCGCAGGCGGTGCAGATATAGGCGTGCATCCCCTCAGCCTTTGCCGGGAGGTGGCGGCAGGAAGTTCACGTCGTGCAGGGCGGCGAGGCGCGTTACCTCGGCGGGGTCTGGCACGTTGTGGATCTTCTTGAAGAGCTCGAACAACTTGCCGGTCGGTGACACCCACAACAAGCATTTGATCGGCTGGTCGCTCTTGTTGAAGAGGCCGTGCATGATCTTCATCGGCAGCCGGATGAAATCGCCGGCCGTGGCGGTCGACTCCTTGCCGTCGAGGACAAGATCGAATTTGCCTTCGAGCACGTAGATGAACTCGTCCTGATTGGTGTGAATGTGCGGCGGCACGAAGGTGCCGGGCGGAAGCAGCGCGTGCCAGGAGAAGGCCGTCTCAGTGAGCGCCTTGGGCACGTAGGTCTGGCCGAGGATGTTCCAGGTCAGGCTGTCGATGCCTTTCCCCGACTTGGTGACGCCTGCCTTCATGGGTTTCATGGAGTTCCTCCGTTGATCGAGACGCCTGATCGGTGCGGCGGGAGCGTGTAGCTGCCCCTCACCCCGCACCCCCCGGCAAGCGGGAAGGGAGCTTACACCGAAAGATAGCGGTCGCGGATGGCAGGGTCGGCGGCAAGAGCTTCCGAATTGCCCTGCCACACGATCCGTCCCTTTTCCAGAATGAGATGCCGGTCAGCCAGGTGCAACAAGGCTTCTACATTCTTGTCGATCACCAGAATTGAGAGGCCATCTCGCTTGAGCGAGCCGAGCCGGTCCCAGATCTCCTGCCGGATCAGGGGCGCAAGGCCTTCGGTGGCCTCGTCGAGCACCAGGAGCTTGGGGTTGGTCATGAGGGCGCGGCCAATGGCCAGCATCTGCTGCTCGCCGCCGGAGATCTGGTCGCCAAAGTGGCGCCGGCGCTCGGCCAGGCGCGGCAAGAAGGCATATGTGCGATCCAGCGTCCAGACATGGGCCGCGGCGTTGCGGGAAGCAGTGGCGATCAGATTTTCCTCCACCGTCAGTGTCGGAAATATTTGCCGGCCCTCCGGCACGAGCCCGATGCCGGCCTGGGCCATGCGGAACGGCGATGCGCCGGCCATCGACCGCCCCTCGAACCGGATCTCACCCGCCGTGACCGGCAACAGGCCCATCAGGGCGCGAACGGTGGTGGTCTTACCCATGCCGTTGCGTCCCATCAGGCTGACGACCTCGCCTCGGCCGACCGCGAGATCGACGCCGAACAGAACCTGCGCCTCGCCGTAGCCCGACTCCAGCCCCGAGATGGCGAGCAGCGGTGCTCTCATGCCGCCTCTCCGAGATAGGCGGCCCGCACTCGAGGGTTTGTGCGCACCGCTTGCGGGCAGCCGGTGGCGATGATGCGGCCCTCGACCAGGACCGAGATGCGGTCGGCCAGCGCGAACACGGCCTGCATGTCGTGCTCGATGAGGATGATCGTGTATTGCCGCTTCAGACCGTTGAGCGTCCCGATCAGATGGCGCGTCTCCTCGGCCCCCGCTCCCGCCGTGGGCTCGTCGAGCAGCAGGAGTTTGGGCGCCTGTGCGAGTGCAATCGCCAGCTCGAGCCGCCGCTTTTCCCCATGCGAGAGGGAACCCGCCAGTGTGTGGGCCCGGGAGGCCAGCTCCGCGACCTGTAGCGCCTTCTCGGCAGGCGCGTTCAGGGCATCCTCTGGTCCCGCCGGCTGCCAGAAGCGGAAGCTGGAACCCGAGCAAGCCTGCACGGCGAGCGCCACGTTTTCCAATACCGTAAAGCGGGGCAGAACCTGGGTGATCTGAAACGATCGCGCCAGGCCGAGGTGGGCCCGGGCGGGCATCGGCAACGCAGTCACGTCGCGGCCGTCGAACATGATGCGGCCGGCATCGGGGGCAACCGCGCCGGAAATCTGGTTGACGAGGGTGGTCTTGCCGGCGCCGTTGGGACCGATGATGGCGTGCGTCTCGCCGGCCAGGATTTCGAGATCGACGGCATCGGTGACCTTGAGCGCGCCGAACGATTTGCTGAGATGCCGCAGATGCAGGATTGCCTTGCTCATCGCCGCCTCCAGCGATCGAGCGCAGCGGCAATGCCCCGCTCGGCAGACAACACCACCGACTCGAGCAGACGCCACAACGCTCTCTTCCACGGTTCTGCACGGATACCCACCTCCGCGGCGCCGCGCCTGGCCAGCAATATCAGTGCGTCGAGCCAACGACGCAGAACCGCTACCCACTGGCGCAAGCGGGCGCTGCCACTGGCCGCCAGTCGGCGTGCAAACTGGCGGGAGGCGGCTGTGACTTCCCGTACGAAATGACCGGCACGAGCGATGGCCTCGCGTGCGCGGCGCCCGAGCTCCGCCAACAGCTGCGCCGGGGTCATTTTCCGCCGTCGCCAGGCTTCGATCGCCCCCGCGATGCCGCCTTTGGCGAACAGCACCACCAGCACCAGCAGCGGGCCCACAATCGCCTTCCAGTGCTCGGTGAGCCGCGAAAGCGTCTCCTCCAGCATCAGGAAGGCGAGCGCGCCAACGATCGGACCATAGACCGTACCGGTGCCGCCCAGAAGCACCATCACGATCAGCTCGCCCGAGCGCTGCCAATGCATGTAGGCAGGGCTGACGAACTCGACCTGGTTGCCGAGCAGGAAGCCGGCAAGTCCGCATATGGTGCAGGCGATGATGTAGGCCGCCAGCCGGTAGGGATACGGCGCGAAACCGATCGCCTGCATGCGTGTTTCACTGTCCGTAAGCCCACGCAGAACACGGCCGAAGCGCGAGGCGATGAGACGGCTCACAAGCACATATGTGGCGGCGGCAAAGACCAGGGTGGCATAGAAAAAGGCCGTCCTGCTCTCCAAGAGGCGCGTGCCGAGCACGAGCGTGCGCCCCGGCCAAGTGAGGCCGTCGTCCCCGCCGTAGGGAGCAAGCGAGATGGCGACAAAGTAGGCCATCTGCCCGAAGGCCAGTGTGATCATGATAAAATAAACGCCGCGCGTGCGCACGGCGATGGCGCCGGTAAGGGCCGCGAACAGCGCGGAGGCGGCAAGGGCGGCGGGAAGGGCAACGGACAGGGTACCGAGGCCGTGGCTGGCGGCGATGCCGGCCGCGTAGGCGCCGATGCCCAAAAAGGCCGCGTGCCCGAAGGAGACCAGGCCGCCGGCACCGATGAGCAATTCCAGCGAGATGGCGGCGATGGCGAAGATCATCGCACGCTCGCCGACGAGCAGCAGATAGCTGCCGCCGAAAACCGGGCTCAGCAGAGGCAGCAGGGCCATCGCAGCAAACAGACCCGCGGCCATGCGCTGGTCGAAAGACAGGGCGCGCAGTGCGTTGGCCGCGGCATCGATGGCGAAACGCACCGCCCGTGCCATCAAGCGCGCCCCCTGGCCGGGAACAGGCCGGCGGGGCGCACGGCCAGCACGACAGCCATCAACAGATACATCGTCATGGAGGCAAGTGCCGGGCCGATCGCGCGTGCTGTGCCAGGGGCCAGCACGAGGCGCAAGGCATCGGTCATGAAGGAACGGCCGAGCGTGTCGATGACACCGACGAGGAGGGCGGCGATGAAGGCGCCGCGGATCGAGCCGATGCCGCCGATGACGATCACGACGAACGCCAGAATCAGAATCTGGTCGCCCATACCCGGCTCAACGGAGAGGATCGGCGCCACCAGAGCGCCGGCGAAGCCGGCCAGCATGGCGCCGAAGCCGAACACGATCATGAACAGCCGCCTGATGTCGACACCGAGCGCCGAGACCATGGGCGCGTTGGTGGCGCCGGCCCGTACCAGCATGCCAATCCTGGTATGCTTGACGAACAGGTAGAGCCCGGTCGCCACCAGCAGACCTGCAGCGATGATGGCGAAGCGATAGATCGGATAGCGCAGCCCATCCATCAGCTGGATCGAGCCCGACAGCAGCTCAGGCACGGGCATATGGAGAGGCGCGGCACCCCAAATGATCTTCACCGCCTGGTTGAGAAACAGGATGATGCCGAAGGTCGCCAGCACCTGCTCCAGGTGATCGCGCTCGTAGAGATGCCGGAACACCAGAACTTCCAGAGCCAGGCCGAACAGCATGGAAGCCGGCAGTGCCAGCGCTACGGCCAGGAAGACGTTGCCGGTGAGCTGGTAGAACGCCACCGCCAGATAGGCGCCCAGCATGTACTGAACGCCATGGGCGAGGTTTATGAAATCCATCACGCCGAATACCAGCGTCAATCCGCCCGCCACCAGGAACAGCAGGATGCCCAGCTGCAGGCCATTGAAAAGCTGCACAACGAACAGGGCCGTGGACATGTGCCTACGGGTGTCATCCCGAAATTCGCGCCAGCAAATATCCGGGATCCAGTGGAAGGGATGGGGTCAGACCCCTCGCAACAACGCTCGAGATGCTACCAGGGTGGTGTCGGCGAGGGGTCTGACCCCGTTCTCCTGCTCATTTCAGCGGGCAGTCGGCGGCGTGGCTGTCGCCATAGTTCTGGAAGACCTTCTGCACGATCTCGGTTTGGAACTTGCCATCGGTGCGCTTGGCCACCTTCACCAGATAGAAGTCCTGGATCGGAAAGCCATTGCTGTTGAACTTGAACGCCCCACGCACCGACTTGAAGTCCGCCTTCTTGATGGCAGCCCGCAACGCGTCCTTGTCGGAGAGCTTGCCGCCCACCGCCTTCACCGCACTGCCTATCAGCACGGCAGTGTCGTAGGCCTGCATGGCGTAGCTGCCCGGCACGTATCCGTATTCTTTCTCGAAGTCCGCAACGAACTTCTTGTTCTCGGGCGTACCGGCGTTGGGCGCCCAGGTCATGCCTGAGAAGAAGCCGACTGCCGCATCCTTTTGCGCGGGAAGCGTGGACTCGTCCACCGTGAACACGGAGAGAAACGGAACCGCCTCGAGTCCGGCCTGGCGGTACTGCTTGACCAGGTTCACACCCATGCCCCCCGGCATGAACACGAAGAATGCATCGGGCTTGGCGGCAGCAATCCTGGCAAGCTCCGCCGAGAAGTCGAGCTGGCCTAGGGGCGTGTACACCTCGTCGGCGATCTCGCCTTTGAAGTGCTTCTTGAAGCCGCCGATCATGTCCTTGCCGGCTTGATAGTTGGGCGCCAGCAGGAAGGCCTTCTTGAAGCCCTTGTCCTGCGCGTACTTGCCGAGCACCTCGGGCGGCTGGTCGTTCTGGTAGGAGGTCACGAAGAAGAACGGGCTGCAGCCCTTGCCGGCGAGCGTCGAGGTGCCCGCGTTTGGGCTGATCAGGAACACCTTGGCTTCGGTGATCGGCCTGACGATCGCCATCAGGATGGTGGAGAAGATCGGCCCGACGACGAAATCGACTTTGTCGCGCTCGATGAGCTGCTTGGCTTTGACAACCGCCACGTCGGGCTTGAGCTCGTCATCCTGCACAGTCACCGTGGTCTGCAGCCCGCCGAGCTTGCCGTCGGCGTGCTTGACGCCCAGCATGAAGCCGTCGCGGAGCTGACCGCCGAGCACCGCCTGCGGGCCCGACAGCACGGCCATGATCCCGATCTTCAGCTCCTGCGCCTGTGCCGAGGCGGCGAGCAGCGCCGCGACCGCCAGGCTGCCGATGGCGGCAGGCCACTTTATCCCTGTCATGTGTTCACAACCCCCAATCCACGCGGTCCCGTCTTGTCGTGCCGGTGCGCTAGGTTATTGCACCGCCAGGCGACTTTACGGACACTGCCTGATCTCGGCAACCTGCGTCCCTACCCGCCTTCCCGGCCGGAGCGATGCGAGCCATCGGCGAGCAGCTGCTCCGAGCCGGGACCTTGCCGGGTCGGTCTTGTTGAGGGAGGTCCCGGATAGTCTCGGCTGCGCCTCGACTTCCGGGATGACGGGTGGATTCGCCGACTAGCCGGTGTGATGGCTCGCTGGAGATTAGGGCCCGGGAGCCACCGCCGTCGCCTCGATCTCGACCTTGGCGCGATCCTCTACTAGCGCCGCCACCTGCACCAGCGTCATGGCCGGAAAATGCCGGCCGATGACGCGGCGATAGGCCTGGCCCACCTCACCGAGGCGCGAGAGATATTCGCTCTTGTCGGTGACGTACCAGGTCAGGCGTACGAGGTGCTCAGGCCCCGCACCGGCCTCTGCCAGCACGGCGACGATATTGGCGAGCGCCTGCTCGACCTGGGCGACGAAATCATCGCTCTCGAGCCGCTGCTCAGCGTTCCAGCCAACTTGGCCGGCAACGAAAATCTGGCGGCCCTCGGCGGCGATACCGTTGGCGAAGCCCTTGGCGGGTGCCCAGTGCTTGGGGTGGAGGAGCTGCATGTCCTATGCCTTGAGCCTGAAGCGCTGGATCTTGCCGGTCTGGGTCTTGGGGAGGGCGGTGACGAACTTGACGGAGCGGGGGTACTTGTAGGGGGCGATCTTCGCCTTCACGTGCTCCTGCAGGGCCTTGATGCAGGCCTCGCCACCGGCCACGCCTTCGCGCAGGACCACGTGCGCCTCAACGATCTGGCCGCGTTCAACGTCGGGCGCACCCACCACCGCGCACTCGGCGACCGCGGCGTGAGAAAGCAGAGCCGCCTCCACCTCGGGGCCGGCGATGTTGTAGCCCGAGGAGATGATCATGTCGTCGGCGCGGGCGCAGAAGTGGAACACGCCGTCCTTGTCCCTGATGAAATCGTCGCCGGTGAGGTTCCAGCCGTCGCGCACGTACTTGGTCTGGCGGTCGTCGGCGAGGTAACGGCAGCCCGTGGGGCCGCGCACGGCGAGATGGCCGACGGTGCCGTCGGGCACATCCTTCATGTCGTCGTCGACGATCCTGGCTTCGTAGCCGGCGACCGGCTTGCCGGTGGCGCCGGGGGCGGCGTCGCCGAGCCGGTTGGTGATGAAGATGTGCAGCAGCTCGGTGGAGCCGATGCCGTCGAGGATCGGCTTGCCTGTCTTCTTCGTCCAGTCCTCGAACACCGGCGCGGGCAGGGTCTCGCCGGCGGAGACGGCCATGCGCAGCGAGGAGAGATCGGCGCCATTGTCCATGGCGGCCATCATGGCGCGATAGGCGGTGGGCGAGGTGAAGCTGATGGTGGCTTTGTAGGTTTCGATGATCTCGATCATGTTGGCGGGCGAGGCATTCTCCAGCAAGGTCGCCGTGGCGCCGAAGCGTAGGGGGAAGATCGCGAGCCCGCCCAAGCCGAACGTGAAAGCGAGCGGCGGCGAGCCCACGAACACGTCGTCGGGCGTGACGCCTAGCACCTCCCTGGCGTAGCCGTCGGCGATGATCAGCAGGTCGCGGTGGAAGTGCATGGTTCCCTTCGGCTCGCCGGTGGTGCCAGACGTGAAGCCCAGCAGGGCCACGTCATCGCGGCCCGTCTTTACCGCGTCGAACCTGACCGGCTTGCTCAAGGCGACGCGGTCGAGCTCGGCGTCGTGGCTGGCGGTGCCGTCGAAGTTGATCACCTTCTTCAGGAAGCGGCTATCCTTGGCGCAGGCGACCAGCTCGTCGGCGATGCGGCTGTCGCAGAGCGCGAGGGAGACCTCGGCTTTGTCGACAATTCTGCCGAGCTCGCCCGCCCGCAGCTGCGGCATGGTGTTGACGGCGACGGCGCCGACCTTGGTGACCGCCAGCCACGCCGCCACCATGGCAGGGTTGTTGCCGGACCGAAGCAGCACGCGGTTGCCGGACCTGACGCCGAAGTCCTCCACCAGCGCGTGCGCCAGCCGGCTCGACCAGTCGGCCAGCTCCTTGTAGGTGCGGCGGCGGCCGTTGCCGATCAGCGCCGTGTGATCGCCGAAGCCCCTCTCGACCATGCGGTCGGTGAGCTCGACGGCGGAGTTGAGATGCTCTGGGTACTGGAACTCCGGGCGGTCGAGCAGGAGATCGGGCCACTGGTCGGCGGGCGGAAGATTGTCGCGCGTGAAGGTGTCGACGTGGGCGCTGGGACCCAGTGCGCCCGCGCCTTTGGGTGCCGAGGTGCGAGGCCGGCTGCTGCGCTCCTCGCGCGAGAACATGCGTGTGAACATGGTGGCCTCCTATGTCCTCCCTCTCCCCGTTCCTACGGGGAGAGGGCCGGGGTGAGGGGCAGCACCAAACTCGCCGTTCAGCCTGCGGCTGCCCCTCACCCTAACCCTCTCCCCATGCTGAAGGGGGGGGAGAGGGAATCTAGTCCCCAACGAATTTGGGCTTCTGCTTGCCGACAAAGGCCTCGTAGGCGCGTCTGAAGTCGCGCGTCTGCATGCAGATGGCTTGTGCCTGGGCTTCCGCCTCGATCGCCTGGTCGAGGCTCATCGACCATTCCTGGTTGAGCATAGTCTTGGTCATCATGTGCGCGAACGTGGGGCCCTCGGCCAATCGCGTGGCGAGCGCGTTGGCCTCGGCTTCGAGCGCCTCCGGTGCCACCAGCCGACTGAAGAAACCCCAACGCTCGCCTTCCTCGGCGCTCATAGTGCGGCCCGTGAGCAACAGTTCGGCGGCGCGACCTTGGCCTATCAGCCGGGGTAGCATGGCGCAGGCGCCCATGTCGCAGCCGGCCAAGCCGACGCGGGTGAACAGGAAGGCCGTCTTCGCATTCGGCGTGCCGATCCTAAGGTCGGCGGCAAGCGCGATCATGGCGCCGGCGCCGGCGCAAACGCCGTCGACCGCAGCAATCACCGGCTGTGGGCAGGCCCTGATCGCCTTCACCAGATCGCCGGTCATGCGCGTGAAGGCAATGAGGCCCTTCATGTCGCGCTGCAAGAGCGGGCCGATGATGTCGTGCACGTCGCCGCCGGAGCAGAAGTTGCCGCCGTTGGAGGCGATGAGCACGGCTTTCACATCGTCCGCTGCAGTGAGGACCCGGAACGTGTCGCGCAGCTCGGCGTAGGAGTCGAAGGTGAGAGGGTTCTTGCGCTCGGGCCGGCCTAGCGAGATGACGGCCACACCGTTGGCGAGGCGCCAGTTGAAGTGACGGGGCACGATAGTGGGGGTCGTTGTCATGACGTTCGCTCTCCCGCGCGCGTCGCGGCCCTCAGATCGTCGAGAAGGCCAAGCAGGGCCTCGCTCTGCTCGCAGCTGAAGGAGGCCAGGATCTCGTTGATCCAGCGCTCGTGCGCCCTCGCCATGCTCGTGAACAGGCGCAGGCCCTTGCGGGTCAGCCGCACGAAGGTGGCGCGCCGATCCCGCTCATTGGCGATGCGCACCACCAGGCCCTCGGCCACCAGGCGGTCGATCAGCCCCGTGACATTGCCGTTGGACACCATCAAGAAGCGGGAAACCTCCGTCATCGTCATGCCGGCCGCGCGCCGCGCCAGCGCCGCCATGACGTCGAACTTGGGCAGCGTCACGCCAAACTCGCGGGCAAGACGCCGCCGCAGCTCGACCTCGATGGGCCGGGCGGCCCTGAGCAACCGCACCCACAGCCTGAGCTTGACGAGGCTCGCCGGCTCGGGGCCCGGCTGCGGCGCAACGGTCATACCTCTCCTCCCGAGACCGAGATGGCCTGTCCGGTGATCGCCTGTGCCGCCGGTGTGCAGAGCCACAGCACGGTGCCGGCGACCTCCTCGGGACTGATTAGGCGGCGCTGCGGATTGACGCGCTCGAGCTCGGTTCTGGCCTGAGCCCGGGTGCGCCCGGTCTTGTCGGAAATATTGGCGAGCGCCGCCTCCAGGAGCGGCGTCTCGGTGTAGCCGGGGCAGACGGCGTTGACTGTCACGCCACGCGGCGCCAGCTCGACGGCCAGCGCTCGCGCCAGGCCGACGACGCCGTGCTTGGCGGCGCAGTAGGCAGCCACATACGGGTAGCCCTTGAGGCCAGCGGTGGAGGCGATGAACACGATCCGGCTCGCCTGGGCCTCCGGCCTGATGAGATCGGGCAGCGCCGCCTTCATCGAGAGGAACGCGCCGGTTAGGTTTACCTCCAGCATGCGTCGCCAGTGGGCGAGGTCGACGTGGGCGACGGGGGCGCTCTCCGCCGCCCCGGCGTTGGCGACCAGAATGTCGATCGGCCCGTGCGCTTTTCGCGCGGCCTGCACCATGGCGGCGGCATCCGCCTCGCGCGTGATGTCGGCAACGATGGCGCAGGCCTTCGGCAGTGCCGCCCGGACCTCTTCGATGGGACCGGACCGGCGCCCCGCCAGGGAGATAGCGGCGCCGGCCCCCGCGAGGCTGCGGGCGACGGCGGCACCGATTCCCGTGCCGCCTCCGGTGATCAGGGCATGCTTGCCAGCCAGCGATCCCGGCATCACACGCGCTCCGATGCGGCATCGGCCCGCGCGGCGAGCCGGTAGAGCTGGTCGCGGCCCGCCAGGTAGGGCTTCGGCCATGTCACCTGCGAGTAGCCGTGCCGGGCCGCAGCATGCAGGGTCCAATAGGGATCGGCTAGGTGCGGGCGCGCCAGGCAGCAAAGGTCGGCCCGGCCCGCCATCAGAATCGAGTTCACGTGATCGGGCTCGGTGATGTTGCCGACGGCCATGGTGGCGATGCCCACCTCGTTGCGGATGCGGTCCGAGAACGGCGTCTGGAACATGCGGCCGTACATCGGGCGCGCCTCGATCGAGGTCTGGCCTGCGGACACATCGACAATATCGACGCCCTCCTGCTTGAGCATGCGCGCGATCTCCACGGCGTCCGCGGGCGTGATGCCGTGGCTGCCCACCCAGTCGTGGGCGGATATGCGCACGGAGATCGGCTTCGCTTCAGGCCACACGGCGCGCACAGCCCGGTACACCTCCAGCGGGAAGCGCATGCGGTTCTCGAGCGAGCCGCCGTAGGCGTCGCGGCGGTGATTGGTGAGCGGCGTGATGAACGCCGACATGAGATAGCCGTGCGCGTAGTGCAGCTCCAGCAAGTCGAAGCCGGCCCGCTCGGCCATCCGCGCGGCACCAACGTACTGGTCACGCACCTCGTCCATGTCGGCGCGCGTCATCTCGCGGGGGGGCTGGTTGCGCGGGGACCACGGCACCGGCGAAGGGCCCATCACGTTCCAATTGCCGCTCTCCAGGGGCGCATCCATCGTCTCCCAGCCGAGCTGGGTGGAGCCCTTGGGCCCGGAGTGGCCGAGCTGGATGGCAATCTTGGCGTCGGTCTCGGCGTGCACGAAAACGACGATGCGCTTCCAGGCGGCTTCGTGCTCGGGCGTATACAGACCGGTGCAGCCGGGCGTGATGCGGCCATCCGGCGAGACGCAGGTCATCTCGGTGAAGACGAGGCCCGCCCCGCCCTTGGCCCGCTCGGCGAGATGCACGAGATGCCAGTCGGTCGGCGTGCCGTCGACCGCGCGATACTGCGCCATTGGCGACACGACGATGCGATTCTGGAGATGCAACTCGCGCAAGGAGAACGGCGTGAACATCGGCGGGCGCGAACGGCTCGGCCGCTCACCCGTCGCCCGCTCCTCGAACCACATCTCGGCACCTTCGAGCCAGTTAGGATCGCGGGTGCGCAGGTTCTCGTGGCTGATGCGCTGCGAGCGCGTGAGCAGCGAATAGTTGAGCTGCACCGGGTCGAGATGGAGGTAGCGCTCGACCTCCTCGAACCACTCGGTGGAGTTGCGCGCCGCGCTCTGCAACCTGAGCACCTCGGTGCGGCGCTCCTCCTCGTAGCGCTGGAAAGCCGCCTGCATGTTGGGCTCGGTGTGCAGGTATTCGGCGAGAGCGACGGCGCTTTCGAGCGCGAGCTTGGTGCCCGAGCCGACGGAGAAGTGGGCGGTGGCGGCGGCGTCGCCGAGCAGCACGACGTTGCCGTGCGACCACCGCTCGCACAGCACCCGGTTGAAATTGAGCCAGGCCGAGCCGCGCAGGTGGCGCGCGTTGGTCATCAGTGCATTGCCGCCGAGGTTGCGGGCGAAGATGCGCTCGCAGGCGGCAATCGTCTGCTTCTGGCTCATGCGGTCGAAGCCTGCCCGCCGCCAGGTCGCCTGCGAGCACTCGACGATGAACGTCGCCGTGTCGGCATCGAACTGGTAGGCATGGGCCCAGATCCAGCCGTGCTGCGTCTCCTCGAACACGAAGGTGAAGGCGTCGTCGAACTTCGCCCTTGTGCCGAGCCAGATGTACTTGGTGAGCCGCACATCGATGTCCGGCCGGAAGGCATGCGCCAGCACGCTGCGCACCTTCGAGTTGGCGCCGTCGGCGGCGACGATTAGGTCGTACCCGCGATAAGGCTCGAGGCTGTCGACTTCGGTCTCGAACTCGAGCTCGACGCCGAGCGAGCGGGCGCGGTCCTGCAGAATATTGAGCAGGCGCTTGCGGCCGATGCCGCAGAAGCCGTGCCCCGTCGAGCGCGTGACGGTGCCGCGGTAGAAGGTGGCGATGTCGTCCCAGTAGACGAATTCCTGCCGGGATGCCTCCGCGCTCTCGGGGTCGGCGTCCTTCAGGTTGGCAAGCGTCTCGTCGGACAGCACCACGCCCCAGCCGAAGGTGTCGTAGGCGCGGTTGCGCTCGATCACCACGACCTCGTGGCGGGGATCGCGCAGCTTCATGGCGATGGCGAAGGTGAGTCCGGCCGGCCCTCCACCCAGACAGGCAACGCGCATGGCCCGGGGCCTCCGTCATCGGCAGTTCGGCAAGCGAGTAGCCTGCCCTACCCTCGAGATTATTTCAAGTATGAAGAAGCTTCCGCGCGCTGGAACGGCTTGCCGCGTCGACACTCCGTGCAGCATCGCCCAACCGGACAAGTAGGGTCGTAGTCGGGCGACCAGGTTTCCCCCCTCGGCGCCAAGCGGGGCGACCGGCGACCGGCCGCCTGATCTGGCCACAGCCGAGACGCTCGACAAAGGTCACGGCCGCATCGAGACGCGAACGATCGCGGTGAGTGCCGAAGTGGTCCCGCATCTCGACTGGCCCGGCGCCGCCCAGGTCGCACGCATCGAGCGCACGCGCCAAATCGGCGACAAGGTCAGCACCGAGGTCGCCTACATTGTCACCAGCCTCTCTGCCGCCGAGGCAGAACCGGCACGCTTGCTCGAGCTGTCACGCAGCCATTGGGCGATCGAGAACAAGCTCCACTGGGTCCGCGATGTAACGATGAACGAAGATCGCTGCCGCGTCCGCGCCAGTGCCCGCGCGCTCGCCGCCATCCGCAACCTCGTGCTTTCTCTGATCCGCGCCCGCGGCTGGTCCGTGCCCGAGGCGCGCGAGAACCTCCGCGAGGATCGGGCCGAGCCCATCGCCATCGTCACAGGCCGGATTCTTTGAATGGCCCTGGACTCCCCGTCAGACTGCGGCCTCGGCGACGGAAGGTCTACACCCGATACCCGCAGGTCGAGGAACAGAGGTCGAACGAGTCCGCTTGCCGCCCGATGGTGAGTGCCTTGCACCGTACGCGTCCGGAGGTTCCGTGCCAGCTTCGGAACAAGGTGATAGCGGTTCATCTGCCGCGGGGTGTTTTCGATGCAACGCAATTCTCATTCGACGGTGCACCAAATCCGGCTTGCATGAGCGATGAGCTAGCTGGCGCACCTGCTTTCCTTTGCCCATCCCCCTGGGTCGCAGTCCGCGCTGTTCACTCCAGAGTGAGCCGCGTGGCAAGCGCATATGCCCCTGTTTCAAAGAGATTGGCGGCCCTGCGGGCAGCTTTCAGAGACAAAGGACGAGTGCGCCCCATGCGGCGCTATCCGAATTCATTGAAGCGTCTCGAACAAGCCCTGCATGAGCCGCGTGCCGCGCTCGATTGAGGACACGAGCAGGTGCTCCTCGTGTGTGTGAGCGCCGTCGCCGTCTACGCCGAGACCGTCGAGCGTCGGCAGCCCCAAGGCGGCGGTGAAGTTGCCGTCCGAGCCCCCGCCGGTGCGCGGGCCGCTCTCCAGCGGGAAACCCAGGCTGTTGGCCACCGCTGCGGCCTTCTCGAACAGCAGGTTAACTTGCGCATTCCGTTCGAACGGTGGTCGGGTCATCCCACCCGTGACCTTGATCTCGACGTCCGGGTCGGGCGACCTGAGCGCGCGAAACCGCGCCTCCGTCTCTACTGCCGCCTGCAGGTCGAGGAAGCGCATGTCGGCGTTGATGCGGCAGTACTCCGGGATCACGTTGACGGCGCTGCCGCCGCCGACCAGCCCGACATTGGTGGTGAGGCCGCGCGCGTAGTCGGTGAAGCCTTCGATCTCGAGGATGATCCTAGCCATCGCCCGGATCGCGCTTCGCCCCTTGTCATGCGCGACGCCTGAATGCGCCGGACGGCCGCGCGCCTCGATCAGAAACCGCCCGCTGCCCTTGCGCGCGATGACCACCTTGCCACCGTTGCGCTTGGGCTCGGTGACGAGCACGTACTTGTTCCGTTGAGCTTCGGCCTCGATATGCTGCCTCGATGCGACGCTGCCGACCTCTTCGTCCGGGGTGAACATGAAGGTCACAGGCAACGGACAGGCGACCTTTGCCTGCGCGAGCCGCCGGAACGCGGCGACCGCCAAGGTCAGGCCGCCTTTCATGTCGTAGACGCCGGGGCCGTAGAATTTGTCGCCCTCCCGGCGAAACGGCAGCGGCCCGGCGAGCGTGCCAATTGGGTGCACGGTATCGACGTGGCTCAGCACCAGGATGCCGGCAGTTGGTGTCAGACCCTGCGGGTCTGACACCATTGCACGACCAGGCGTTGGAGCCATGGTGTCAGACCCGGAGGGTCTGACACCTCTGGCGCACACCTTCAGGATATCCCCGAACCTGTCGTCGATCTTGAACCGTTCGAGGCTCGCATCAGTCCCCTCGAACCAGCTCGCGATGATGTCGAGCACGCGGTTGACACCCGCAGGATGGCTGGTCGGGCTCTCGACCACCGCAAGGCGGCGTATGTCTTCGAGGATCGCATCGCTGTCGATGTGCGCATCACGGTAGGTTGTCATGGCATTGCCCGTCGCAATCAGTTGTCGTTCAAGTGGCAGGCCGAGAGCCAACCGCTCTCAATGGGCTTGAGCTTGGGTGCCTCGGCGCGGCAGCGGGGCATGGCGTGGGGGCAGCGCGGGTGGAAGTGGCAGCCGGGCGGCGGGGCCAGCGGGGAGGGGATCTCGCCCTTGATGGGCTCGAAGGTGCGCTTTCTGGTGTCGAGGCGGGGCACCTCTGCGAGCAGGGCCCGGGCGTAGGGGTGGTTGGGTTGGGCGAACAGCTTCGCCGTGGGGGCCATCTCCACCACGCGGCCCAGATACATGATGACGACGCGGTCGGAGATGTGCTCGACCACGCCGAGGTCGTGGCTGATGAAGAGGTAGGTAAGGTCGAGGGAGGCGCGCAGATCCATGAACAGGTTGAGGATCTGCGCCTGGATCGAGACGTCGAGGGCGGCGATGGCCTCGTCGCACACCAGAACCTCGGGCTGGACCGCAAGGGCCCGGGCAATGCCGATGCGGCTTCTCTGGCCGCCGGAGAACTGGTGCGGGTAGCGGCGCTTGAAATCGGGATCGAGGCCGACGCGCAGCAGCAAGTCATCGATGTAGGTTGCAAGCTTGGCGCGCGGCACGAGGCCGTGCACGCGCGGCGCCTCGCCGACGATGGTTTCGACGCGGGCGCGGGGGTTGAGCGAGGCATAGGGGTCCTGGAAGATCATCTGCACGGCCAGGTGCGCCGCTCTTGCTTCGGTACTACTGAGGGCCGCCCGGCTCTTGTCCTTGAAAAGGACCTCGCCCTCGGTGGGCTCGAGCAGCCCGGCGATCATTCGCCCGAGAGTCGACTTGCCGCAACCCGACTCGCCGACCAGCCCGACAACCTCGCCTCTGGCGATCGCCAGGTCGACGCCGTCGACGGCGTGCACGGTCTCCTCGCGCACATCCGCCCCGAGGCGGCCGGCGATGCGGCCAGCGAGGTCCGGCCGCTTCACGAACCGCTTGGTTAGCCCGCGCGCCTCGACCAACGCTATCACGGTGCCGCCTCCAGCAAGGGGTGGAAGCAGCGAAACAGCCGGCCGTTGCCGTCGATACTCTCCGCCGGCTCGGTGCGGCAGCGCTCGCTCGCCCGCTCGCAGCGCTGGCGGAACGCGCAGCCTGCGGGGAGATTCAACAGCGAGGGGGTCATGCCGGGAATCTGCGCCAACCGGGCGCCGCGCTTATTGTGGCTCGGCACCGAGCCGATCAGCCCGCGCGTATAGGGATGCAGCGGCCGGTCGATGACATCGTCGGTGCGGCCGGTCTCGACGATGCGGCCGGCGTACATGACGGCGATCCGGTCGGCCAGCGCCGCAACCACGGCGAGGTCGTGCGTGATCCAGATCATCGCCGTCCCGGTCTTGCGGCAGAGATCCTGCACCTCGTGCAGGATCTGGGCCTGGATGGTGACGTCGAGCGCCGTGGTCGGCTCGTCGGCGATGATGAGATCCGGCTTGTTGAGGAAGGCGATGGCGATGGCGACCCGCTGGCGCATGCCGCCGGACAGCTCGTGCGGGTAGGCCTTGAGCCGGCGCTCGGGCGAGGGCATACCGACCTGCACCAGCGCCTCGCGCGCCAGCGCCAGCGCCGCGCCGCAATCGAGCGCGCGATGCGCCCGCACCGCCTCGACCATCTGCGTATCGACCCGCAGCACCGGGTTCAAGGTCATCATCGGGTCCTGGAAGATCATGGCGATGCGATCGCCTCTCAGCGCCCGCATTCGCTCATGGCCCGCCTTGGCCAAATCCTCGCCCTTGAACCGCACGGCGCCGGAGACGATGCGGCCCGGCGGATCGACGAGGCCGATGATCGAGAAGCCCGTCACCGTCTTGCCGCAGCCCGACTCGCCGACGAGACCCAGCACCTCGCCGGACGCGACCTCGAGGCTCACCCCGTCCACGGCCCTGACGGTGCCCCGCTTGGTGAAGAAGTGCGTGCGCAGGTTCTCGACCTCGAGAGTCTTTGGCAAGGTCGCGCTCGCCTTACCGGCGATAGGTTGCGCCGCCGCGCTGGTGCCGTCGCAAGAGGCACGCGTCATCGCCGCAGTCTCGGGTTCAGTGTGTCGCGCAGCTGGTCGCCGACGAGGTTGATGGTCACGATCGTGACCAGCAACGCAATGCCGGGGAAGGTGCTGATCCAATAGCGGCCCGACAGCATGTACTCGAAGCCGTTGGCGATCAGCACGCCGAGCGAGGGCTCCGTCTGGGGCATGCCCACGCCCAGAAACGAGAGCGTCGCCTCCAGCGCAATGGCGTGCGCGGTCTGCACGGTGCCGACGACGATCAGCGGCGCCATGCAATTGGGCAGGATGTGGCGCAGCATGATGCGAACGGGGCCCAGCGCCAGACCGCGGGCCGCCTCGACGTATTCCTTGCGCCTCTCCACCAGGGCCGAGGCGCGGATCGTGCGCGCGTAGTAGGCCCACTGCACCGCCACCAACGCCAGCATGATCTTGTCGACGCCCTTGCCGACCACCGCGACCAGCATCAGGGCGATGAGAATGGCCGGGAAGGAGAGCTGCAGGTCGACGATGCGCATGATGAGGGACTCGGTGCGCCCGCCGACATAGGCGGCAACGAGGCCGGCGCACATGCCGATCAACAGGGCAATGACGCCGGACGCGATGCCGACGAACAACGAGATCCTGAGGCCGTAGACGATCGCCGAGTAGAGGTCGCGGCCGAGCCCGTCTGAGCCCAGCAGCATCGTAAAGCCGGCCGTCGCTACGGCGCCCGGAGGCTTCCGGCTGTCGATGATGTCGAGCGAGCCCAGATCATACGGGTTTTGCGGAGTGATCCACGGCGCCGCTACCGCGAGGCATATGAGCAGCACCAGCACGACCAGCGCGGCCGCAGCCACGCGACTTTCCAGGAACTCGGCGATGAAATGGCGGAGCGGGGTCTCGACAGGGGCTGCCGGCGGCGTGAAGGGGTCAGACCCCTCGCGCAGATGGGGGTCAGACCCCTCGCCACCGACGTCGGAGTTCCGCACCAAGGTCTGCGCGAGGGGTCTGCCCCCCTCCGCCGCGGCGACCCCTGCTGCGTCGCGTGGCAGAACGTCCGTCATGAGCCGACATCCCTCAGCCGCACGCGTGGATCGAGCACCGAGTACAGCACGTCGACCACGAAGTTGATGATGAGGAAGACCAGGACGATGATGATGAGGTAGGCGACGACCACCGGGCGGTCGAGCAGCAGGATCGAGTCGATCAGCAACTTGCCCATGCCGGGCCAGGC
>Ga0247727_10006784_pt1 | contig 22271 bp, 17 predicted proteins | sample WisWelCaveWW1625_FD_202498 | JGI IMG/M metagenome (GOLD analysis project Ga0247727, IMG submission 202498) | Biofilm microbial communities from Wishing Well Cave, Virginia, United States - WW16-25 | ecosystem: Environmental > Aquatic > Deep subsurface > Groundwater > Cave microbial mat | place...
CAACCATTCGCAGTGAACATATAGTTTTTAAACCGATTTTGTCCAATTATTCACGCTTTTCGCTTCAAACCCTTGTCAAATGCGGCTCAAACAACAATTCTAAAAACGAATCTGACGAGGTCTGAACTTAGGGAATCAGCAAACAGAGTTCATATCTTAGAGCTTGAAAGAGAAAGTCTTGTCCAAATACGAGAGAGATATTTTGATCTCATAATAGCGCTGGCAGAGGGTGGGAAAATAAGCGCAAAAGATATTTCATCCTTTCTTCCTGAAAAGGAAGCAGAGAAAGTAGGTAATCGACTCGCATCAAAATCTTCGTTGTCATTTCCAGTTAACGTCGACAAACATTTTCACCCCTCTGGATGGATGGGGGACGGTGAACATGGAACGACATATATCACGTTTCTTCGCTCAGACTCTTTCATAAAAATAAGCTATAAGTTTGGGCCAAAAGGATGGGCAGGAATTTGTTGGCAATACCCACACAATAACTGGGGCGATCATGCCGGACATAATTTGATAAGTGCAAAAAGGGTAAGATTTTTAGCAAAGGGTGAAAAGGGAAATGAAATAGTGGAATTCAAAGCAGGAGGAATTCGAGGTAAAAAATATGAAGATTCTTTTGAGAAATCATTAGAAAAAGTTCAGCTATCGGTAGAATGGACACGATATGAAATCAATCTTACCGACCAAGATCTTTCAAATGTAATAGGAGCTTTTGCGTGGCTTGTTTCAAAGGAAGGAAATCAAAGCGTTATAACATTCTACTTGAGAGAAACTTATTTTGATTGAACGGAATAAAAGCTGATGATGAATACAAAGCTTCGAAGAGTCAAAAGCAAGTTCGTGGAAGAGACAAACTCTGTCTTTTAATTCGGGCATAAAGATCGTGGTAAATGGCAAGCTATTTTTGCTAACGCCGTGCTGCAGCCGACGCGAAAAGCTGCGTGCTGGCTTCGCGAACGATCTCGGCGCGCGGCTGAGCAACGGTGTTAGGCATCACCGAAGACGAACGAATGCGTCCACCCCGATCTGAAGACCATAGCCCTTTTCAAACGTTAACCGCAACTCGAACCCTTTACACACATGCCCTCACTTGTGACTGGCGCCACCGGACTGGTTGGCTTTCACATCGTCGAAGCGCTTCTCCGGGCAGGGGATAGGCCGCGAGTTCTGGTTCGCAACCCGGACAGGGCGCGTGCGCTCTTCGGTGAGAGTGTGGAGTTGGTCTTGGGAGATGTCACCGATGAAGCAACCGTGCTTGCAGCCCTGCCTGGCGTGGACACGGTCTTCCACGTCGCAGGGCACCCGGAGCAATGGCTGAAAGACATCGGCGCATTCGAACGCGTCAATGTAGGCGGCACGCGCAATGTGGTGAGCGCGTGCCGGCGCGCTGACGTGCAACGACTCGTCTATACGAGTACCATCGACGTGTTCGAGGCGGCCCATGGCAAGCGGTTCAACGAGGACGTCTTGGCCACCCAGCCGAAGGGCACCCCTTACGAGCGCTCCAAGCAGAAAGCAGACCAGGTCGTTGCACAGGCGGTAGCCGAAGGGCTGGATGCAGTTTTCATTCATCCCGCCGCCGTATACGGACCCGGACCCGCGCAGTCACGAGGCATCAATGACTTCGTGAAAGACCTCAAGGCAGGCAAGATTCCTGCGTTATTGCCGGGGGGAATGCCGGTCGTGTTCGCGAGTGATGTCGGCGAGGCCCAAGTGCGGGCATCACGACGCGCTTGCGCGGGCGACCGATTCATCCTGAGCGAACGCTTCGTGACATTGCGGGACCTGGCGGTCGCCGCCACTGCGGTACTTGGAATAAGCCGCGTCCCGATGGTGATGCCACTGAAGCTGGCGCGGGCGATGTCTGCCGTCACCGAGGCGGCAGCCAATCTCGTTGGACGCCCTCCGTTGATACCTGCAGGGCAACTACACTTCCTGCAATGGGGCGCCATTCCTGACGCTCAACGGGCCCGACAGAAACTGGGGATCGAGTTCACGACTTTGGACGCTGGGCTGGCGGCACTGGTGGCTAGTTGGTGAAGCCACCCGAGCCCTCGAGGTGCATTTGGTAGCCGCGGCGGAGATGGAGCAGCCGCTCTGTCGAGGAAGCTTCATAGCGTGCAATACTCTTCACGAACAACTTGAACTTGTAATCTCAAATAATCGCCATTCCATCTTCTTTCATTCCTTCAACCTCTCCAACTCCTGCACGGCCTGCGAGCAAAACACTTTCGAACTGACGCGAAGAAGGTTTTTTTAAAATGATGATCTCAGCTCACCGTGTCGTATCCGCTTACGCCAAGTTTTTACCGGGCGCAGTTGTAAAAATACTTGCAAGTGTTAAGCGCTCTGCTATATTCAAAGAGTAAAAGGCAAGCGCTAAAACGACGTGTGAAAGCCATTTCAACTCTAATGAGAAGGGCTGCTATGATAACGAAAGAACTGCTCCATTCGAAAATCGACAATGTGAGCGACGAATACGTTGACGGGCTGTAAGGCAGTTTGAATTTTTGATTTTTTCATTCGACTCGCTTCTCGCCACTCGCTCGCTTCGCCATCATCTTCGCCTCTTCCCCCAAATACCCTTTTGCCACGAGCAGCTCGGCATTGAGCAAACTGCCGCCGGCTGCGCCTCGAATCGTATTGTGCCCGAGTACGATAAATTTGTAGTGGAGAATCGCATCTTTGCGCAAGCGGCCGATAACGGTTGCCATGCCCGGAATGCTGCCGGCCATGCGATCTAAACGCGGCTGCGGGCGATTCTCACCGGCGTTGTAAATGATCGCGGGCTTCGGTGCAGAGGGCAGATCGAGTTGTTGCGGCAACGGCGAATAGCTTTGCCACGCTTCCAACACCTCTTCCAAATGCGGCTCTCTTTCAAATTCCACACTCACGGCTTCAAGATGGCCGTTGCGTACCGGCACGCGATTGCAATGCGCGCTGACGACAAACTCCGCGGGCCGCACTTTTTCGCCTTCAAGAGTCCCCAATAATTTATGCGGCTCGCGCTGCTCGACTTTTTCTTCCTCGCCGGGAATGAAGGGAACCACGTTATCGAGAATGTCCATGCTGCTGACGCCGGGATAACCCGCGCCGCTAATGGCTTGCATGGAAACCACGAACAACTTGCGAATGCGAAAACGTTGGTGCAAAGGGTGCAAGGCGCAAATCAAATGCGTAGTCGTGCAGTTGGGGTTCGTGATGATGAACCCCGGCCACGAGCGGTTGCGTTTTTGCGTCTCAATCAAAGCGAGATGCTCGGGATTGACTTCGGGAATGAGCAAGGGCACGTCTTCATCATAACGATGCGCGCTCGCGTTGCTGCACACGATGTAACCTGCGGCGGCAAAAACCTTTTCCGTCTCGCGCGCGATGTTGGCGGGCAGCGCGCTAAAGAGAATTTGACAATCCACGCCGGGCCGGCCTTCCACGAGCACGTGATCCTTCAAATGCTCCGGCATGTTGCCGCGCAGAATCCAATTGCACGCCTCCGCATAACGTTTGCCCGCGCTGCGCTTCGACGCGCCCAATACCGTCAATTCGAACCAGGGATGACCTTGCAGCAATTGCACGAAACGCTGGCCGACCGCGCCGGTCGCACCTAAAACGCCGACTTTTATTTTTGCTTGAGATTTCATCGTGTGACTTGAAACTCCGTTTTTAAAAGATAAAAGAATTCAGTGAGGCTTCACCTCAAAACGACAAAAAATTCCCAACGGATAGAAACAACGCAACGGATAAACAGAAGGGCGAATCAGAGAATCAAATTCAAAAAAACCTTGAGCACACACGAAACAAAAGCACACGCAGAAAAAGCATTAAAGCAATAGCCGACGCAAAGAATTCGCAAAGCTTTTCAATTCCAAACTATGACGATCTTGTCTAGTTGCTACTCCGAGCACAAAATAGGTTACACTCCGCACCTCTATTACTGTCATTCAGGAGGAATCTTTTTAAGCAGTGGGCAGCATCTCCAGCACGTAAAAAGTTTCCTTCTGAATGACATGCAAGGAGGGAGAAGTGTAACCTATATTTCGCTCTGAGTAATAAATGCTTTTCTTTGCGGAACCTTTGCGACTTGGCGTCTCTGCGTGAGTGCTTTTTGCTTTTAAATGGTTTTGCCGGAAATCGTTTTGTCTTTAAGTCCGAACTTGCCCATCACCGCGCACGAGGTATTTGTACGTCGTCAAAGCTTCCAAACCCATCGGGCCGCGCGCGTGCAGCTTCTGCGTGGCGATTCCAATCTCCGCACCGAATCCAAATTCAAAGCCGTCGGTGAAGCGCGTGCTCGCGTTGATAAAGAGCGCCGCGGCATCGAGTACGTTGACGAAGCGTTCCGCGTTGGCATAGTTCTGCGTGATGATAGCTTCAGAGTGCTTCGACGAATACTCGCGGATGTGCGCTAGGGCCGCATCGAGCGAAGGCACGACGCGAACCGCCAACTTGAGCGCAAGATATTCCGTGCGCCAATCTTCCTCGGTGGCTGGAATGGCCTCCGCAAAAATCTTACACGTCTCGTGACAGCCGCGAATTTCCACAGCCGCCGCAGAGAGTTTGCGCAACAACTCGGGCAAGAGTTTGTTCAAATGCGACTCGTGAACCAGCAATGTCTCAATCGCATTACACACGCCCGGACGTTGCGTCTTCGCATTCATCGCGATTTGTATCGCCATTTCATGATCGGCGCTTTCATCAATATACAAGTGGCAATTGCCAATGCCGGTTTCAATCACCGGCACGCCGGCATTTTTCACCACACTTTGAATCAAGCCCGCGCCGCCGCGAGGAATGAGCACGTCGATCAAGCCGTGCGCTTGCATCATGTCGTGCGCGACTTGACGCTCGGCGCTCGCGATCAATTGAATGCTGTGCTGGGGCAAACCGGCCTTATCGCCGGCCTCCGCCAAAACTTCTGCGAGCTTGAGATTGGAATGAATCGCCTCTTTGCCGCCGCGCAGAATCACCGCATTGCCGGCTTTGAGGCACAGCCCCGCCGCATCGACCGTGACGTTCGGCCGCGCTTCATAAATGATGCCGATCACGCCGAGCGGCACGCGCTTCTGCGTGATATGCAATCCGTTCGGACGAGTCCAACCTTTCAAAATATCTCCAATTGGATCGGGCAGTTCGATGATCTGCCGCAGGCCGTGCGCCATGGACTCGATGCGTTTCTGATTCAAAAGCAAACGATCGAGCAAGGCTTCACTCAACCCCTCGCGTTTGCCGTTTTCAATGTCTTGCGCATTGGCAACGAGAAGTTTTTCCTGCTGCGCCAACAACGCTTCCGCCATCGCAGCCAAAGCCTCGTTCTTTGCAGTCGTTGAAAGCAGCGCGAGCGCCTCGGCAGCGCGCCGGGCTTTCGCGCCTAGATCTATGATGCTGTTTAAAACGTTTGGGCGCTCTACAATTCCCCCCTTGAGGGGGGCCAGGGGGGTGTTATCTAACACGAGTATGCTCCTCAAAAATTCTACACGCAACCAGAACTCATACCCCGGCCCCCATATGTGTCAAGCTAAGGCGAGCACCCGCGCAATTCCCCCCTTGAGGGGGGTTAGGGGGGTGTTCTTGAGGGCGACGATGCAATTCAAATTTATCGTGACATGCTTTAATGCTTTTTAAACTGCTCTTTACTCTACTCCCGATACCGTGTGACACCCCCCTGGCCCCCCTCAAGGGGGAATTGTTTGGTGAATGCACCCTTAGCTTGACACCTATGCCCCCGGCCCCTTCGTTCTTAAAAAGAGAAGGGGAGAAAAGCCTGTTCGAGCAGTGAAAGTCCCTTTTTTCCTATAAGGAATAGGGTTTTAGAACTCGGCTCTCCCCCTTCTCTTCCCAAGAGAAGGGGGCAGGGGGGATGAGTTCCATTGACACAAAACTCTTGCCTTGACACGTATAGGGGCTGGGGCATGAGTTTAGTTGCTTTGGAAAATGAAATCGAAAATAAGAAAGTTATTTGGTCGACGATCCCAAAACATTCCTCGGCGAGCAAAGCTTCATTCCTTCCTGCCTTTGAACGTGAACATGTTGTTGCGATGCACGACTTCGGGGTCGCCGCAGTAACCTAAAATCTGCGGGAAGTGGCGGCTATGAAGGCCTTTGATTTTCGCGATTTCTTCGGCGTTATAATTCGAAAGCCCGCGGCCGATTTCATGATCATCGCCATCGATGATGCGAACCACGTCGCCCGCGCGAAATTCGCCCGAGACTTCTATGATGCCGATTGCCAACAAGCTAACGCTCTCTGCGATGAGCCTTTTGCCCGCGCCAACATCTACTTTGAGAGTGCCTGCGTCCGAACTGCTCATGCCGATCCAACGTTTGCGGCTATCCAACCAATCGGTTTGCGGATGAAAATGCGTACCCACGTCTTCGCCCTCGAGCAATCTCTGCAGAATATTTTTATCACGGCCATTGGCAATATAAACGTGCGCACCGCCTTCAATGGCAATGCGAGCGCCGTTGATTTTCGTAATCATGCCGCCGCGGCTGTGCTTCGATCCTGCGGCGCCGGCGAGCGCTTCAATCTCCGGCGTGATGCGATGTACCTGTCCGATTCTTTCAGTGAGCTTGTTATTTGTGCGCGCATGCAGACCGTCGATATCGGAAAGAAAGACGAGCGTTCCGGCGTTGATCAAACCCGTGACTTGCGCCGCGAGATTGTCGTTATCGCCGAACTTGATTTCATCAACGGCCACGGTGTCATTCTCATTGATGATCGGCAGCGCTTTTTGTTCGAACAAAGTAAAGAACGTGTTGCGCGCATTGAGATAGCGCCGGCGGTCGCGAAAGTCTTGCGCGCTGAGGAGAATCTGTGCAACCGTCATGTCGTGTTGCTGAAACAGCTCGTGATAAAGATGCATCAACAGTCCTTGCCCGACCGCTTCCGCGGCTTGACTTTCGCGCAAGCTGTGAATGGCGGTCAAGCCTAACCGGGCCATGCCCGCGCGAATCGCGCCGGAACTGACCAATGCGATTTCATATCCCAGTTCGACAAGCGCAGCGATTTGCTCGCTCACGTTTTTGAGCTGCGCGCTATCGAGCAGGCCGTCGGATTTCGTCAATGTGGACGTTCCGACTTTGATGACGATGCGTCTTTCGCTTCCTGTTTTCATATCGCTAGCTAGACGTGCTGATCGATCAGGATCGGGTTTCCATCCGGATCCATTAACATAAAACTGGCAGGTCCAGAAGTTCCCTCCTCAACCTCGTTCATGATTTCAACCCCCTGCGCTTTAAAATGGCGTTGCAATTCCCGAATGTCCGCAAACGTATCTAGGGGTTGAGCGTTGTTGTCCCAGCCGGGATTAAAGGTCAACGTGTTGGCGGGAAACATGCCTTGAAACAAGCCGATGACGTGCGGACCGTTTTTCATGATGAGCCAGTTCCGGGTAATGTCGCCGCCAAATACACGAAAGCCGATTTTCTCGTAGAAGGCTTTCGAAGCTGCAATATCTTTAACCGTCAAGCTGATAGAAAATGCGCCGAGTTCCATACTTTACTCCTTTTGAGGTTGTGACCGAGTAACGTTGTGCGGCTTGGCTAATCAAACAATCATTCGATGCAACTCGAAAGCCTCATGAATCGCGCGCACGGCCTCATCGGCATCTTTTTCCGCGACCACGAGGCTGATGTTGGCTTCGCTCGAGCCTTGCGCGATCGCGATGACGTTGATACTCTTATTCGCCAAAGCGGTGAAAACCTTTGCGGCGATCCCGGGCGTGCCTTTCATGCTGCTTCCCACGGCGGCGACGATCACAATGCCGGCCTGTCCGGAAATCTGATGGATGAAATTGTGGTGCAATTCGCGCTCAAACTCTTTGTGCAATGCCGCAACGACCGGTGCGCTGATATTCTGCGGCACCACGAAGCAAATGTTTTGCTCGCTGCTGCTTTGGCTGATCATCAACACGTTGGCGTCAGCGCGCGCCACGCTGCTGAACGCGCGCGCGGCAATGCCCGGGCACGCCGATCATGCCGCGCCCTTCAATCGTGACCAGATTCATATTGCGAATGGCGGTAATGGCCTTGACTGCGCCTTTACTGCCCTCGTTTGATTTTTGAACGATGCGCGTGCCGGGATGCTCGGGATTGAACGTGTTGAGCACGAGCAACGGGATGTTGCCTTGCAACGCGGGCGCGACGGTTTTCGGGTGCAATACCTTCGCGCCAAAATAAGCCAGCTCGGCGACTTCTTCGTAAGTGATCTCCGACAAAGTGCGCGCGCCGTCCACGATGCGCGGATCGGCCGTCATCACGCCATTGACGTCCGTCCAAATCTGAATCTCATCGGCCTTGAGTGCCGCGCCAATGATCGCCGCCGAATAATCCGAGCCGCCGCGGCCCAATGTGGTGAGCACACCCGCTTCGGTCGCACCGATAAAACCGCTGACCACAGGAATGATTTCGTTTTCGATTAGCGGTGGAATGAACTCTCGGCAACGTTGATTCGTCACTTCCCAAAGCGGTGTTGCATCGCCGTGTGTTTGATCGGTGATGATAAGTTGGCGGGCGTCAACCAATTGCCCGTTGAGCCCCTGTGTGCGCAACACTGCTGCGAGCAATGGCGCGCTCATTCTTTCGCCGAGGCTGCTGACAACATCCAATCCGCGCGCGGTCAATTCGCCGAGCACGGCAATGCTATGGCAGAGACGCTCGAACTCTTTCAAATGGTCTTCAATGATTTTTCCCAACTCGTTGCGCTCGCCCTCATTCTTCACGAGTTGCCCGGCAACGGATAAATGTTGAACTAAAAGCCGGCTGCGCGCTTCGCGATACGGCGCTTCGTTGCCTGCGGCTGCGGCGCGCGCGGCTGCAATCAAAGTATTGGTGACGCCCGCCATCGCGCTCACCACCACGAAGATGCCGGGTCGTTTGCTACCGGCTTGTTTTATAATCTCAGCAACGCGCGCAAAACTTTCGGCGTTACCCACTGAAGTCCCCCCGAATTTCATAACTGTCATTCGCTTGCAGTCTCCGTTTGTGATACCGCTCATAGCCGCTCTTTTGAGTTAATCGTTGGCCAAAATAACGTTTGACTCGCAACGATGCAATGTGAATTTCTCAAACGCGTCTATCTTTTTCCTCGAGCATTGAACTTTGGGCGCGCGCCTCCTCGTCAAAGAAGGCGGCACTCGTTTAAATCTTTTCACTGAGATTTTTTTTGAGGGTAGCGCAAGAAAGGCAGGGGAACACCGGGAGGAAAATGCTCGAGGAAATCGCAGGAAGCGTTATCTTGTGAATGTCCGATCAAAAGGTATTTCCATACCTTTTAGACGAGCCGGTGCGAGCGCCAGCTCTCATCGGGCTTTTTGTTTTAATACAAAACTTGTTTGTTGAAGATGAAAGACCTTGTTTACTCGTTGCGATTTCTGCTCTGAAAATTTTTCTGCTTGAGCGCCTCGCTTGCGTTTTTCAGCTGCAGCTTTTCATCTTCAGAAAGGTTCTCATAACCCACCTCGGAGATTTTGTCGAGCAGGCTGTCGAGATCATCGCGGAAGTGCGCCTCTTGCTGGCGTTGCCGTATCCAGCCCTGCTGTTGCGCATTTTCTTTGCGCGTGCGCAGCCATTTACCGAGCACGGACTCGTGTGCTCTTCCGGAATCGCCCCAACGCAAGCTCGGCTTGAAAAATGTCATGTACACGAATCCCACCGCCATGCCGCCGAGATGCGCGAAGTGCCCGACGCCGTCGGCCACGCGCGACAAACCGGAATAGAGCGCAATCAACCCGAGTCCGATGACGAGATATTTCACTTTGATGGTCACCGGCAGGAAGAACCCCAAGAGCAGCGTGATGTAACGGTTCCAAAAGATAATGCCGAATGCGATGAGCAAGCCATAAATCGCGCCGGAAGCGCCGAGCATCGGCACCGCCGGATTTTGGGTATAATAAAAGCTGATGGGAAGATTCAAGAGCGCGGCGCCGATACCGCAGGCAAAGTAGAAACGCAAGAACTCGCGTTGGCCCCAATAAAACTCCAACTCGCGGCCGAGCACCCACAACATGAGCATGTTGAAAACAAGGTGCCACACGTCGCCGTGCATGAACATGTACGTGACCAATTGCCAAACCGCGAATTGCTGCACGGCCGCTTCAGGCACGAGCATGAACCATTTTTGCGCTTCGTCTGAGAGCAAGAGGTGCTGCACGCAGAAGCAAACGACATTGGCAATGACGAGCCACTTCACCGTGGGCGTCAAATCTCCACCGAGCTGGAGGGGTTCACGATCTTCGTAAATGCTCATGATTTAATCCTTGCTCCATCAAAACACGTTGTAGCTTTCCGCACGAACACGTTGTGCCGATGAAAACGCCCGAGCAATTCTGCTATGATTTCCTTTAACCCTTGAAGCCGGCGGCTAGTTTCTGCTTTTTTCGCACTGATTTTACTCTTTAGAATGCCATTGCAGATACTCATGCGGTTAATGGTCGCACAGACGACGAGCATATTCGTGTTGGAAATCGCCGCACCGTGCTTTATATTTCACGCGCGCGGGAAAACATTAGTCGTCACTCGCGCAAACCGTTAAGGCGTTTTGAGCCATCAACATCAACCATGGAAGGATTACGACATGCCGGTTCAACGTAAACGAATCATCGAGCTTGCTTTGGAGAATTTGTTGGGAGAGAAGAGCCGCATCGATGCGGAGATAGCAGAACTGCGAAGCCAGCTTCGAGATGAAGAACCTTCTTCTAAGAGAACGACGTCGCTGACTAAGACGAAATCCGCGCAAAGCAAGAAGGGCAAGCAAAACCTCAAAACCTCTTCGAAGATGAAGCAGCTTTGGGCAAAAGCTCGAAAAGCGGGTTTTACCAATCTAAAGGATTATAAAGCGAGCTTGGGCCAGTAATAGCCCTTTGCCGATTCACTCAAAAAGAAAAACCCAGTATTGAACTGGGTTTTTCTTTTTTGATCTACATAAGTGACCGGCACTTTTAAAGTGCCGGTCACTTTTTTTATTTCACAAAGAGCATTTCGGAATATACCGGCAAGGGCCAGTAATCATCCGGCAAAGCTTTTTCGAGTTTGGCGGCAATTGCGCTCACGTTGCGCATTTCTGGAATCACTTTGTCGCGCATATGATACGCTTTTTGATGCACGGTGTCGCCGCCCAAATCTGCGTTGACGGCGTGCAAGCGTTGCAGCGCCTCGCGGAAATCATTCACCAAAGCATTGACTTCCTGCAAGGTTTTGGATACTCCCGTTGGCTCGGCGCCGCTGCGTTTGATGGCTTCGATCGTCGTGGCCAGCTCGTGCAGATAGCGAATTGCCGCGGGCAGAATCATGGTTTGCGCGAGATTCGCGGTGGCCTCGCCTTCGATGTTCACGGTTTTGAAGTATTGATCGAAGAAAATTTCCGCGCGCGCTTCCAACTCCCGCTCGTTGAGCACTTCATACTTGGCGAACACGGCAATGTTCTTCTTGTCGTGTAAACGCTCGAAAGCATCGAGCGAGTTGCGCAAGTTGAACAGGCCGCGACGCTCGGCTTCTTTGTGCCACTCTTCGGAATAGTTGTCGCCGTTGAAGATGACGCGCTTGTGCTGTTTCATCACGCCCTGCAAAATTTCGTGCAGCGCTTGCTCGAACGCGACGTTCGCCTTCAAGCGCGTTTCGATGGTGGTGAGCAATTCATCGAGTGCAGCCGCGACGATGGTATTGAGTACCGTGTTGGGGAAAGAGATGGACTGGCTCGAGCCCACGGCGCGGAACTCGAATTTGTTGCCGGTGAAGGCAAACGGCGAAGTGCGGTTGCGATCGCCCGCATGGCGCGGCAAGTGCGGCAAAACCGGCGAGCCGAGACCGAGCAGGTCTTTCGATTTGCTGCTCTCAGGTTTGCCCTTTTCAATTTGATTGAAAATATCTTCCAACTGATCGCCGAGGAAAATCGAGATAATCGCAGGCGGCGCCTCATTCGCGCCGAGACGATGGTCGTTGCCCGCATGCGCCACGCTCACGCGCAGCAAGTCTTGATATTGATCCACGGCTTTGATCACCGCGGCGCAAAAGAAGAGGAACTGCATGTTGTCGTGCGGCGTCTCGCCCGGCTCGAGCAGGTTCATGCCGGTGTCCGTGGACATGGACCAGTTGTTGTGCTTGCCGCTGCCGTTGATGCCCGCAAACGGTTTCTCGTGCAGCAGACATACCAAGCCGAATTTGCGCGCGGTGTTCCGCATGATTTGCATGGTCATCTGTTGATGATCCGCGGCGAGATTGCAATTCTCAAAAATCGGCGCGATCTCGAACTGGCTGGGCGCGACTTCGTTGTGGCGCGTTTTGATCGGCACGCCCAAACGATAGAGTTGATATTCGACGTCGGTCATATACGCGAGCACGCGCTCGGGAATCGAGCCGAAGTAGTGATCTTCAAGCTCCTGGCCGCGCGCCGGCTTTGCGCCGAACAACGTTTTGCCCGTCGTCACCAAGTCCGGACGGCGGTAGAAAAATTCTTCATCAATCAAAAAGTACTCTTGTTCCGAGCCGACGGTGGCGTAGACTTTATGCGCGTTCTTCACTCCGAACAATGCCAGCGCGCGCAAGGCCTGCTTGCTCAACGCCTCCATTGAGCGCAGCAACGGCGTTTTCGTGTCGAGCGCTTCGCCAGTCCATGAAGCAAAAGCCGTCGGAATACACAACGTCGCGCCGTTGTGGTTTTTAATAATGAATGCGGGCGAAGTGGGATCCCACGCCGTATAGCCGCGCGCTTCGAACGTGGCGCGAATACCACCGCTCGGAAACGAGGAGGCATCCGGTTCGCCTTGAATCAAATCTTTGCCGGAAAATTTTGAAGTCGCGCCGCCGCCCGCGTTTGGGGTGACGAAGCTGTCGTGCTTCTCTGCGGTGCTGCCGGTGAGCGGTTGGAACCAGTGCGTGAAATGCGTGGCGCCGTGTTCGACCGCCCATTCTTTCATTGCGAGCGCGACCACGTCTGCGATCTTGGCGTCGAGCGGCTGGCCTTTGTCAATCGTCGCCAAGATCGCCTGCAAAATTTCTTTAGGAAGCTTTTCGCGCATGACCTCGAGGTTGAAGGTGTGCTCGCCGAAGATCGCATTGATGTCCGCGGGCAATTGCTGCGGCGCTTCGCGCAAATGCCAGTTCTTTGCCGCGGCCACAACGTCATAACGCCGAGAGGAGTTTTTGGACATGGGTGATGTTCCTCCTAAAAAGATTCACGGGGTACGTCAAATCCTAGCGCGAAATGCAATTGCAAGCGCAGGAAAAGCGGATTTATTTTTAGAATTGACGGCAAATATAGAAATAGTTTTTAATTTTGAAAGATTTTTTTAAATAATTTTTTAAAAATTTAGGAATGAATAATCATCCAAAACATCTTATGAATGTAAAACCTGGTTCGGCGACGGCAGCAATTTTCCGAGCGTGGCGCGCGCGAGACGTATTGCGCTTTGTTTTTGGCGGTTTCCGCACATCGTGAAGATAGAAGATAATGAAAGGAGAGTCATTGGCTACGTGGGTGCTTTTTTATTGTCCGGCATGAATCCCTGAGCTTGGAAAATTTTCCCGTGACGTGCTTTCAAGGCAGCAAGACAAAACGCGCGCTCATGGCCGAAATCAAGCGTGAGTTGAACCGGCTCGAATGCATCGCGCAGCAGATCGAGGTGAATCAAAACCGCCTCCCTGAAAGATATGAGTTGGAGATTTCGAGCGCGTTGCTCCAAAACTTCTATAAATGTTGTGAGCGAATTTTGCGTTTGCTGGCGTGGGAAATACGCGGAACCAAAGCGCGAGGAATAAATTGGCGGCAACGTTTATTGCAGGAAGTCACGCAGCAAAGCAAAGGCCTCCGTCCGCCGATCATCTCCGGGGCGACACGGGAGGCATTACACCAGCTGTTGGCGCTTCGCAATCTGATCAGGAATATTTATGGTTATCAACTCAATCCTCGCGATTTGAAAACGCTCGCTCATTCCATCATCACGCTGTATCCGCGAGTGACGCAAGAAATCGAGCATTACAAAAAACTGCAATTGCAAAAGTGCCGGTGTCATCGCGAACCGGCGTGAAGCGTGCATTGCAGGCTCTCTGCAATTCGCAAAATCGTATCATTCTCCCTCGTGACTGCCCTCCCAAATCCCCAACACATTGCCATCAGGGTCTGAAAAAAGCGCGAAGCTTCCTCTTTCGTCGACCGGCGTTTTTGCGACGACCGTTGCGCCGCCGCGCTCATTGATGCTCACCAACGTGTCTTTAATATCTTTGACTTCAACATACACCACCACGCCTTGCCGTCCCGCGTGTTGCGGCGAGTGATAGAAAGCGCCATTGATACTGCCCCCGGTTTCGAAGAGCATATAATCCGCTTCCGTCACATAGTTCATCTCCCAGCCGAAAACCTCGTGATAAAAAGCGCCTGCGCGCTGCAGATCGGCGCTGGGAATTTCAACATGAATGAAATCGTGGGGCATGACGCCTCCTGCGAAAACGTGCTCAATTTAAAAGCTAAAGCTTCTGTTTGTGCATGTGTACTTTGCCAATGCCCGCTCATCATTGGGAATTGTGCGGCGTGAGAGGCGGTTTGCAGAGGTGGGAAGATGCCCTCGGCATTGGTGCCGCATATAAAAAGTTCGATTGCCGAGGGCGATGTGGGTCACGCCGATTCCGGTGCTTTGCGTAAACGGCGGTGTCGCGTCGCAATTTTATTGCGCAAGCGCAACGCGGCAAATTCCAAAATGCGGTGCGCCACTTCGCCGTATTCAAAGCCAAGTGTTTTTGCCGCGCTCGGTATCACCGATTCGGGATCGAGATCGGCGTTGGGGTTGACGTCGAGCACCATCGGCGTACCGTTCAACAAACGAATATCCATACGCGCATAATCGCGGCAGCGGATCGCGCGGTACGCCATGATCGCCACGTTTTGAATTTCCTGACTCAACTCCGCATCGGCCGGCGCTGGGCACAGCCAACCGATGCCGTTCCAGCCTTCGGATTGCGGGTTGAATTTCGATTCAAACGTGTAGAGGCGATCGTGAATATCGGAATAGCGGGAATAATCCAACTCTACAAGAGGCAATGTTTCGGGTTTGCGATTGCCCCACACGCCCACGTGAAATTCGCGTCCGTTGATGAAAGGCTCGACCAACGCCTTGCCGCCAAATTCTTTTTCAAGACGGCGAATTTGCCGCACCAACTCGGCTTGCGATTCCACGACGGAAGCTCGTGAAACGCCGAAGCTGCAATGCTGGCCCGCGGGCTTCACCATCGCCGGAAACACGTGCCAGTCTTTGGCTTGATCGTGGTGCAGAGCACGTCCCGGCGGCGTGGACACGCCGGCTTCGAACAGCGTTTTTTTGATGACTTCTTTATTGACTGTTTTGCGCAGCGTGCGCGAACTGGCGCCGGTATAAATGAAGCCGCGCGCTTCCAGCTCTTTTGCCACTAAGAAATCAGACCATGGCATGCCAACGAAACCTTCACACCAATTGAAGATCAACGTTTCGTCGGGATCATACCGGTTCAAAGGCTCCAAGCTGTCTTGAATCTCGACGACCTCGGCCTCGACCTTCAAGCGTTCCAGACCCGAAAGCATGAGCGCAATCAAGCGCTCGACATTATCTTGATCTGCTCTGGGCCAGGTGCGATCCAAATTATAAATCACCGCAACGGGACCGAGTGCAACACGCTTGTGATTTGCCATGTTTTCTCCACTGCTATTTCCGAGACGACGATTAATGGCCATTCGCGTTGAACTGCGCTGCGATTTCGCAAACGGTTTTGCCTCTGCGAATAGCCTGCGCTTGCTTCGTGCAGCATGCAACAAGAATTTATGCGCATGCAAACGCACTTATGATAAAGAGCACAAAGGAAAATTGCAAGCGATAAAATGATAGAAGAAGAATCTCAACGAGAACAGCTTCAACGTGCCGCCGCAATCCATAAATTCGCTCGCGCGCTCCGGAAAAACTTCATCTCCGAATTTATTAGTAGACTGCGCCGCTGCGATCGAGACGCGGTTGTTTCAAGCCTCTTCAAGATATTCCGAATTCCTTGCGTGTATCTTTGAATTTCACCATCTGTGTTTTCTTTATCTTCCGCTGAATTTTTTCTGTTCGATGGCGACGGCTTAGTTTTTTGGCCAGCGCTTCAAATTAAAAGAGCGCAAAACTTTCGTCCGAACATGAAGAAAAAGCCGCTCCGTTTGAAAATCTTCCACAAGCTGATTGCCTCGTGTATAATGATGAAAGAAGTTCGTTGATTTTGCGTCAGGAAATTTGACTCATCTGCTCGCCAAGTGCTCATTTGATGTGACAAATCCGCCGAAATTTCGGTTGACAAAGTTATAGTCCCGTCTTATATTTGCCGCACTTCTTTGGGGTAGTCTCTTCGGGTAGCTCTGCGCGAAAAGAGCGAAGGAGACTCCCAATTCTCCTACCAAACGGTTGTCGAGCAGCGTTCATTTTGACCGCAGCGAAGGAAAATTTATGATGACAACCTCACCATCTATGCAAACGCCACAGGAGGCGAACGCATTCAGCCTATCTCCGACTAGGCGGATTCTTTTCTTCCCAGTTTAGCCACTTTGAAAAACGTCGTGGATGGAATCGCCCGGCTTGATGATTGAGCCGGGCCAGAGTTACTATTCTCTTTTATGAAAAAACTGAGCCAATTTCTATTGAGCCTTGGCGCTCTTCCTTTTCTCTTGCCCTGGTACGTTTCGGAGCGGCTGTTCGAGTTTATCTTGCTCCCGTTGATCTTCAAACGCTTTCGCCTCGACCTCGATAAACGCAAGCGTTCGTATTTGCGCATTGCGATCGTCGCACTCGGCGCTGTGCTCGTGCTCTATCTAGTTTACAAGATTTATGCTTTCACAAAATTCTTCCCAACCACCGCGCAGGCTCTGATTCATAGCAAAGGCTTCTTTTTCTTCGTGCTCAATGATCTGATTCGCGTCGTGCAGACTTTGTTGTGGCCGGTCAACGTGATGATGGTATATTGGCAAGGCAGCGCGGTGCAGTGGCAGCATCTCTTGCTTGCGGCATATTGTTGTTTCTTGCCCCTGCTCTTTTTAGTCAATTTGATGTTTCGCTTGTTGAGCACGACGCATTCTCTCAACAAAGCCGTGAAGCTGCGCAATCGTGCGGTGCGGGATGTTGACCTCGTGCATTACTCCGAACAAGCCAAGCCCGACCAAATCTTTTTGGGGCTTGATTTGAGTCGTGACAACACGCCGTTTTACGTAAAACGCGAATGGCTCAAAGGCCACGCGCAAATTCTTGGTTCCGCTGGCAGCGGCAAAACCGAGAGCATCGTGCAGCCCATTTGGTTTCAGGAAGTGCGGCGCAACGTCGCCACGTTCATGCTCGATGGCAAAGGCTCGCGCAAAAATTTGGAGAAGTTTTACACCATCGCCACTTCGCTCGCGCAAGGCCATGAGGTCATCTATTTCAACCCTTCGGACTCCAGCAGCTCCGCGACCTACAATCCCGTCTTGCAAGGCAGTGTCACTGAAATTCGGCAAAAAATTGTTGCGAGTTTAGACGGCTTGAGCGCCACTAACCATAACCAGAAAGAACGCACCTCACATTATCTCGATTTGATTCTCCGGGCCATCAAAGAGTCCGGTCACTTCTTCAGCCTGGATATCATCTTTCAATATTTGAGTTCCAAAACTTATTTGCAGCAACAGCTTCGCCGTCTCCGTGATCGGCACCTTTACGAAGGCTTGATGGAAGCCGTGGACAATTTTCAGCGGTTTCAAGCGGACACCGAGGCGCTTACTTCCGCCTTGCGGGAAATCTGTAGCTCAGATTACGCCTGGCTTTTGGATACAAACGAGCCGGAGATCGACATCGCCACGATCTATCGCGAGCGCAAAGATTGCTATTTCACTTTGCCCATGCATGGCGGCATGCCGGCCATGCGCTTTCTCGGCCAGCTCATTTTGCAGGACATGATGATGAGCTTCGCACAAGTTTCGTTGCAAAGCGCGCACGGTGATGAAGGCAAAGAAGGACTGCTCATCATCGACGAGTTCGCCAATTTTGCGAGCGCGTCTTCCATCGAGTTGCTGCGCGTGTGCAAGAACGCGGGCGTGAGCGTGTGTTACACGGATCAATCTTTCACGGAGTTGAACAATCCCGCTTTGCATCTGCCCGAAAACTTTTTGGATGAATTGGCCAATCACACCAACGCGATCTTTTGCTTTCAACTCGGCAGCCCGGAAAGCGTGCGCATGGTGATGGAGCGCATGGGCGCGAGCGGCAATGGCGAAGCGCCGAAGCCCAAAACTAAAACCGAAGGCAAGCCCGCGCCGCCACAAAAAAGTGCAGAAGAAATCAATGCGGAAATGTTGAAGCATCTCGAAGTCGGACGCTGCGTCGCGTTTTTCCGGCAGCCGCGTGTGCGGGCGATTTTGAAGACCGGCTATTTCAAATTCGACAACCCACTGAAATTCGAGCCGCAAACCGCGAGACGAAAAACCGTCGCGGCGTGAAGGATTGTCCCTTGCTTGCGTATGTTGGTTCTCAACGGTAAAAATTCATTTCATCACAACTGATTTCGGTGAAGGTCTATGAAGCACATCATTTCTCTTTTGATGCTGCTCGTTACAGAGCTTGCCGCCCAATGGTCGAACGACCCGCGTGTAAACACCGTCTGGGAACAAAATGAAAACCAGGGCGCGCCGGTGATTTGTACCGACGGCAACGGCGGCGCGATTGTGGCGTGGGGCTCTGAGCGTGGCATTTTTGCCAATCGCGTGGATAAATTTGGCTATCGCCAATGGGGCAACAATGGCGTACAGGTTTCTCCGCTGCGCGGCTTTCGCACGCCCACTAATATCATTACTGATGGGCAAGGCGGAGCGATTGTCGTATGGGAAGATTTCACCAAAAGCTTTGAAGCGGGCGAGCAGCAGCGACCTGAAAATGAAATGTATGTACAACGGATTGATCGACAAGGTAAAAGGCTTTGGGATTCGAGTGGGGTGGTGATTCGCGAGCGTATCGTTGGAACTCGCATCGGAGATTTTCAAATTTTGAGTGATGATTATCTGACTTTTATGTTGACTTGGTTTGATGAACGTCAATCGGGTCAATGGTATGTGCAACGTATCGATTTGAAGGGGCAAATTGCGTTTGAACTGACTGGCCGTCTTATACCGACAGAAAGCAAAATAGATAATGGCCGCCGAATTGTCGTTTCAGATGGAAACAAAGGGATGTTAATGGCTCGTTTTCGACAAAATGCAGATCAAACTACGGTGGTTGATAAAATTACCGCAGATGGTGAATTCCCTTGGCCCCAAGACGGTATCTCAGTTAATACTGGCGGGGCCTTTGCCATGACCTCAGACGGTCAAGGCGGTGCTATTATTGCAGGAATTTACAGAATTTCAGACCCGCCTAATAGTATTTGGGAAGGCCGAATTCAGCATATTGATTCTATCGGGCAATTGCTGTGGGGAGAATCCGGTAAAATCTTCACTCCTGCTGCGGATGTTAAAACCATACCTTTCATTGTAGAAGATGGTGATAGTGGTGCCATAGTGACTTGGGATGACACAACTGGCGTTAAGCGACAACGTTTCATTGCACGTTTTGACCAAAACGGAACATTGAAATGGAAAACCGATGGTTTTCGGCTTTGGTATCATTCAACAATCGATCCCCTTGTAATGAGTGCCTTAAACGGCACCATGATCTGGCTCATAAACGATTTTGATACGCCCCTAGGCGATCTTTACGCTTTCACAGTCGATTCTAGTGGCGTTGTTCGTTGGGGGTTAGATGGAGTTTTAATTCGTTATCGCAATTTTGAAGAATGGCCTTATTTTTTGGAAGCCACTTATGATGGACAAGGTGGATTTGTAGCCGTGTGGAGCGAAAGAAGAACCTCCGGCTGGCAGAATTTGGTCGTGCAACAAGTAAGTGTTCATGGCAGGCTTGGGGAGGTTATTACCTCTGTTGAAGAAGTTGGCGGCGTCCGGAATCAACCCGCAGGCTTTTTTCTACATCCTCCTTTCCCCAACCCTTTGCAGCCGATAACCAGAATAAATTTTTTCTTGCACGAGCCGTCACATGTGTCGTTACGAATCGTCAGTCTTACAGGTCGAGAGGTCATAAGGCTTGTTGAACGACCGTTGGCGCAGGGCAATCATACTATAAGCTGGGAAGGACGTGATCAAAGCGGCAAGGAGGTGGTGAATGGCATTTATTTTTGTCAATTGATGGTGGGAACCATATCGCAAGTACGCAAAATCTTGGTAATTCATTATAAGGAATGAACCTCAACTTGGAGATACCAAATCATGAAAAAGCAATGGATGGTTTTCCTGATCACGTTGATGGTTTTGACGAATGCCCGTCAAAATGGCCGCGCGCAAGAAATCATGTGCCAGATGGGTGCTTCTGGATCTGCAATCACACCCCCGCCGCCGTCGTTTCATGTCGGTGTCATCCTGGTGCAATTCAGTGACGAGGCAACAAATCCTGATGCTCGTGGTGGTCGCTGTCATATTCATCAGGCCGACGATGAATACACCTACCTAATGTACTACGACCACCTTTTCAGCACCAACTATCGTTCACCTTCCATAAGAACACATGATGACGAAGCGATTTTTGGCAGCATGAAAGAGTACTTTGAAGAAATGTCATACGGCAATTTCACCATCACGGGTGACATCATCAATCCTCATCCCAATCCCAATGCCACGCCACCCTTTGTCACCTTGGGGAGAGACAAAGCTTGGTGGAAAGTAAATGGCTGGCCGGATCGCTTGCTCGATTCCACTTTGGCGGTGAGCGGTTACAGTACGAGCGGCTACGATAAGATTGTGATCATTTATGCCGGTAAAGACCCATCAGATGCTTCAGGAACAGGCCTGGTGCCTGCAGCAGATGGCATCAACGGCTATGTTTATATGATGAACGAAAAAATCAGCACGCCGCGTGGCCGCACCCAAACGCTCGGCCCCTTCGAAGGTATCGGCACGCATTGCCATGAGTTTGGTCATATTCTCGGATTGCCGGATTTGCAAATTGATTTTGCGGCTTGGCGTGGCGGCCTGCGCGAATTTGAATTGATGGCGACGGGCAATCAAGGCTTCATGGATGGCAATTATTTGAATAGCGCCATTGGGGGCTTTCACGCGCCGACTCCTTTGAGTGGCTGGAGCAAGTTGTCCCTGGGCTGGGCAAATTACACCGAGATCACAGCCGATCAATCCATAAATTTTCCCTCATTTGAAGAGACCAATAACATTTACGTTCGCTTTATTAACGACGCGGATCATAGCAACTGGGAGGAAGGAGAATATTTCATCATCGAAAACAGACGTCCGGCATTTGCCAGCGGCAAACGCACATATGACGGCGATATGATCAACGGCCTGCTCATTTTTCATCGTGCGAACACTCTCCATCCGAATACCCAGCTCAATCTTGACGTTGTCGAGGCCAATGGCATTGACGAGGTTGGCTCTTATATTGGCAGTTGTAAGAATGCTCATCTTTTTCCCGGCACCACGAATAATACGGCTTTCACACCCTTGAGTAACCCCAGCAGCAATGTTAGAAATGGGCCACGCTCCGGCTTTGCTTTAACCAATATTACCGTGAATGGCAGCGGCATCAGCGCGAATGCTTATGTCAATTATTTGATAAGCAACAGCACGGACGCCACTGCTTCCAACAGCGGCCGCAAGCTTGTGCGCGAGTCCAATGGAAAATACCATCTTGTCTATGAAAGCGAAGGCGAGATTTATTATCAGTATTCCACAACGGGCAATGGCAATTGGCTGGGACTGATGCGTCTCAGCGCCGGCAACGGCAGCAACAAATTTCCATGCATTGCCGAACGCTCCGGCAAGCTGTATGTCGTTTGGCAGCGCAAACTGACGGCTTCGACTTATGATCTTCATTTTCGTTACTATACTGGTTCCAATTGGGAAACCACCATTCGCAAAATCAACAGCAGTGCGCTCACTTCGGGCGTGGATCTCACGCCAGTAATTGCGGCGAGCATGCCTTCTGCCGGCTTTGAAATGATGGTGGTTTATTGTCAAGGCGGCGATATCAACTCCCGGCGCACTACCAGCGCCAACGGTGCGAGTTGGGAAAACCCTGTAACTGTTGCCACCGGTAGCGCTCCCAGCTTGGTGTATAGGCCCAACGACTTTGGATATTTTAACGTGACCTACCAGAGTAACGGTCACGTGCATCATCGACAGTATTATAGCAGCACGTGGGGCTCGGCTACGACACTGAGTTCGGGCTTGCCGGCTTTCAGCCATCAATACACTTCCTATGCTT
>Ga0247727_10006785_pt1 | contig 22271 bp, 31 predicted proteins | sample WisWelCaveWW1625_FD_202498 | JGI IMG/M metagenome (GOLD analysis project Ga0247727, IMG submission 202498) | Biofilm microbial communities from Wishing Well Cave, Virginia, United States - WW16-25 | ecosystem: Environmental > Aquatic > Deep subsurface > Groundwater > Cave microbial mat | place...
GGTAATGATCTCTCGTACCAGATGTGGTACGGACAGGCTAGCTAGTCTCATAAAATGATTATATATAGTCAGTTATAATAACATTATGTAATATTTATAAATAATAATCAAAATATTTATATAATGTAATGTATATTACATATAGTAAGTGATTATGACACTGTTTATTGATGACGGATTTGACAGATTCTTCAAAAAAATGTCAAGATCCTTTATGGATTTAGACGACATTTTTGAAGACAAGAACATACACAACCTCCAAACATTTGGGCCGGTATATTATGGATATACAATGACTATCGGGCCAGATGGCAAGCCAATAGTTAAGGAATACGGAAACGTAAAACCTGGACTTCTTCCAACATCTGAAACAAGAGAACCACTAGTTGATACACTTGTTGATGAAAAGGAAAATCTAGTCAAACTAGTAGCTGAAATGCCAGGTGTTGAAAAAAAAGACATTAAAGTTGTGGTACAAGATAAGGTAGTACAAATAGACGCCGAACATGGTGATAAAAAATACCATGTGAAAGTACCAATAAAACCCAAATTTGATGAAAACACGGCTAAAGCTAGCTATACTAACGGAATACTAGAACTTGTATTCAAGTTAAAAGAGGATCCAAAACCAAAAGGTAAAACAGTGGAGGTTGAATAAACCTCTTTTTTTATGGGTGATAAAATGAAGGAAATTACATTAAAAATAGATGAAATCTCACAACGACATGTTGGAAAGGCAATTGCGATTGTAGATCCTAAAGTCGTAGAAGAGAACAATCTCCAAAGCGGTGACATTCTTGAGATTATAGCTAATAGAAAAAGTCATGTAAAGTTATGGCCAGGTTCAACAGAAGACTATGGAACAGGCATTATACGAATAGATGGTTCAACACGACATAATATTGGAGCCAGTATTGGGGAAAAAATATCTGTTAAAAAAGTTGAAGCGAGCGAAGCTGACGAAATAATCATATCACCAACTGAAAAACTAGCAGTAGAAGGTCTTCATGAATACATGTTAACAAATTATGAAGGACACGTTTTTACAACTGGTGATACAATAATCGTAAACACACTTGGTGGTAAAATACAATTAATAGTTACTAGCGCCAAACCATCAAAAGCTGTTATCGTAACAACAAAAACTAAATTCAAACTTGGTTTAATGACAAAAGCAGTAGAAAACTCTATTCCTCGTGTTACTTATGACGATTTAGGTGGTTTGAAAAAAGAAATACAAAAAGTTCGTGAAATGATTGAACTTCCTATGAGACATCCGGAGCTATTTGAAAAAATAGGTGTTGAAGCACCAAAAGGAGTTTTGTTATATGGGCCGCCTGGAACTGGAAAAACATTGATTGCAAAGGCAGTTGCTGGTGAAACTAATGCACACTTTACTACAATAAGTGGGCCTGAAATCATAAGCAAGTATTATGGTGAAAGTGAGGAAAGACTCCGTGAAATATTCAAGCAGGCAGAAGAAAACGTTCCAAGCATAATCTTCATTGATGAAATTGATTCAATTGCACCAAAACGTGATGAAGTATCTGGTGAAGTAGAAAAGAGAGTAGTATCGCAACTTCTTTCACTTATGGATGGAATGAAAAGTAGAGGCAAAGTTGTAGTCATTGCTGCAACAAATAGACCTGACTTAATTGATCCTGCATTACGTCGACCAGGAAGATTTGATCGAGAAATTGAGATAGGAATTCCTGATGATGAGGGAAGATACGAGATCCTTAACATTCACACACGTGGAATGCCACTAGATGACAAAGTTGATCTTCAACAAATCTCAAAAGTAACACATGGATTTGTAGGTGCTGATCTGGAATTCCTTGCAAAGGAATCAGCAATGAGATCCTTGCGGAGAATTCTACCAGAAATTGATCTTGAACAGGATAAAATATCATCTGAAATACTACAGAAAATCAAAATAACAAGAGAAGACTTTAGAGAGGCACTAAAAGAGGTAAGACCATCTGCATTAAGAGAAGTATTAGTGCAAGTTCCTAATGTTACGTGGGATGACATAGGTGGACTAGAGTCACTCAAAGAAGAGCTCCGTGAGGCAATAGAGTGGCCATTAAAGCATAAAGAAGCTTTTGATCACTTGGATGTAACTTCACCAAAAGGTATTCTATTACATGGACCTCCAGGAACTGGAAAAACATTGATCGCAAAAGCAGTTGCAAAAATGACAGAAACAAACTTCATCAGCATTAAAGGACCTGAATTACTATCAAAGTGGGTTGGTGAATCAGAAAAAGGTGTAAGAGAAATATTTAGAAAAGCAAGACAAGCTGCACCATGTATAATATTCTTTGATGAACTTGATTCCATTGTTCCACGAAGAGGTAGTAACTCTGATTCACATGTAACAGAAAATGTTGTATCACAAATACTAACAGAGATAGACGGTCTTGAAGAACTTCATAATGTATTGATAATTGCTGCAACAAACAGACTAGATATTATTGATCCTGCATTATTACGTCCTGGAAGATTTGACAGGATTATTGAAGTGCCACAACCAGATGCGAAAAGCCGCGAGCACATCTTTAGGATACATACAAAAAAGAAACCACTTGTAGATGATGTTAACTTTACAAAACTAGTTGAACTTACAGAAGGGTTTACTGGTGCAGATATTGCAGAGGCATGTAACAGAGCTGCATTAATCGGACTGAAAAGATACGTGGGAGGAAAAACACAGTCAATAAAAGATGTTAGGATTACTCAGGCTGATCTAGTTGAAGCAATACAAAAGATCAAACCAACAACACGAACACTAGAACCTATAACACAATATCAGTAAATAATAAAAAGAATTTCTGACTGGACTTAATCGATTAATTCAGTCCAGCCTTTTACGAATACGGAGTTTTTGTAGAGTGGTACTGGTTGACCTACGGTAAAGTCCATTGGTCTCATCCAAAAGATTGCCTTTGTTGGGCAAACACCGATGCATGCTCCATCTGAGATGCATCTTTCAGGATAAAAGACAAATGCCTTACCTCTTTTCCAGCCTTCAACCGGCTTTACTCTAAGTACATCTGGTCCCAGTGTTGTGCATATTTCAACGCATAGTGCGCAACCAATACACATCTGTTCACCAATGTCTGGTAAAATTGCTACTGGCATTTCAATCCAATTTTATTGTCGGATCTTAATATAACTTACCCAAAAACTGCAAATTATAACGGCGTTAGCACATTTTATAACAATGTTAAGAATTTCTTGATCGCGTTTACATTTACCTAAGCTCAAAATCAATGGGAATTACATATGAAATATCTTCTGAAGAAATAACATTCATCTTAATCTTCGAATTTTCTCTTTTTAGCTGTATCGTTGACATATTTTTTGCATCAATAATTTGTCTGCCTATTGTGGATAGCACCCACCCCTGCTCTTCTCTTTTACCCATACTTGCAACAACAACAGTAGAGTTTGTCATCTTTGCGATTGCAGCTATTAACATTATATAGGAATTAACGAACATTCCAACGTCTTTTTTATCATTAAACAAACTGAAAAATCCATTTAATGAATCAAGAATCAGAACTGATCTATGTTTAGAAATATAATTACAAGTATTTCTAAACAAATCATTCCAGTTATCTCTGGTTGGCTGAAATAATTCTAACTTGTCATGTTTTGGAATAATCTTTGCTGTAACATAACCACTATAAAGTAAATCAAAATCAAGATAAATTATTGGCAAATCTAGCCAATCAACTAACTTGATAAAAAAAACAGTCTTTACATAAGGATCAGAATAAATGATTGAATTCAAGACATTTTGCTCAAGTGTTATTTTCACGTCATCAGAACATGTTTTCTTCTCAGAATCTCTCAACAATGACATAGTCTGTATCTGATATAATAATGAATTTAAAATCAGATTGTGCACAAGAATTTTTTTATTATAACAAAAAATCTACAGTCTTTCTTGCTCTTCTATGACCATCATCGTTAGCGTAGACTGAACCTTGTTTATCTTTCTAATCTTGTTGGTTATAATGGAGCGTAGGTGATCTGTTGTATCTGTTGTTATCTTTAATACGATATCATAAACACCATAAACCCCTTGAATCTCAAACTGGATATTTTTTTCAGACGCAAGAATTTTTTTGGCTTCAGCTATGATTGACTCATCAGAACCTAGATCAGAATTAAGTAGCACATAGGCAGTTGGCACATTCGAAATTTCATTGAACAATATTTAACCTTTCATTAAACTCAAAAACTGAATAATCAGATTGTATACTCTATAACATGAAAATAATAGATCTCACTCTTACAATATCACAAACAATTCCAACATTTCCTGGATCTCCAAAACCGCGATTCATCACTTGGTCTAAAATCAAAAAAGACGGCTACAACTTGGAGCTTTTATTTTTTAGCTCACATACTGGCACCCATCTTGATGCACCTTATCATTTTAATGAAAGTGGTATGAAAATTCATGAAATACCGCTTGAACGTTTGATATCTGATGCTGTTTTGATCAAAATAAAAAAAGAAAAAAATCAATCAATACAAAAATCAGATATCATAAAGTTTGAAAAAACATATGGTAAAATTCAGAACAAGTCAACAGTTATTTTTTTCACGGGATGGCAAAAAAACCTAAAAAAAGTAAACTACTTTACAGAAAATCCAGGCCTGTCAATATCAGCTGTTACATATCTAGTATCAAAAAATACGAATTTAGTTGGAATTGATTCTCCTAGCATAGACTCAGGAAAAAACAAAAACTTTCCTGCTCACAAGATCTTATCAAAAAACAATATCTTGATTGCTGAAAACCTGAAAAATGTTGATAAAATTTCTACAGCGAATTTTAAATTAATAATACTACCACTAAAACTAAAAAACGCTACAGGCTCTTCAGTTAGAGCGATTGCCTTTCAAAATACGAACTGAAATCTCTTACGTCTGTATTTCTCATCCAATGTTCCAATTATTGGAATCTGATTACCACATAACTTACATTTGTTATTCTGATCTAAATTCCATTCAACTATATCAAATCCATACCTCTTCACAGCGATTTCATTACAACCAGCACAGTAAGTATGTTCAAGTGGATGACCAGGCACATTTCCCAAATATGCATATGAAAGTCCTTCCTCCTTTGCAATCACATAATGTTTCTCAAGAGTTTCAACAGGTGTGGATTCAAACTCCATCATTTTGTAATCTGGATGGAACCTCAAAAAATGGATTGGCATTTCTGGCCCAAACTCATCATAAATAAACTTGCACAATTTTCGTGCATAATCTAGGTTATCTCCAACTTGTGGCACAATTAAATCTGTTATCTCAACATGGATCTTTGTTTTATCACGGATCTCTAACAAGGTATCAAAGATCGGTTTTGGATCAGGTACTCCAATATACCTTCGTGTAAATTGAGGCTCGGCACTTCCCTTAAAATCAACAGTTATGCAATCTAAAAATTCATTCATCATATGTACTGTTTCAGGTGTGTCATAACCGTTTGATACAAAAATATTGTACAACCCGTTCTTTCTTGCAATCACTCCACAATCACGTGCAAATTCGATGAAAATGGAGGGCTGATTATAGGTATAGGCAATACCATCAGCACCATATTCTAATGTGGTCTTTACCACCTCTTCTGGAGTCATATCTTGCCCTTCCACCTTTCTTCTCTGGCTAATATCATAGTTCTGGCAGTATTTACAAAGCCAATTACATCCAGTTGTAGCTATAGAGAAAACCTTCGAACCAGGTCTATAATGAATTACAGGCTTTTTCTCTATTGGATCAACATGTCCGGTGATGACCTTACCATATACAAATAACTCCAACTTGCCATTTACATTACCTCTAATCCCACACAATCCGATTTGGTTCTTGTTTACTTCACAATACCTGGCACAAGCAGTGCAACGAACCTTGTCATTTGGCAATTTTTGATATAGAATCGCTTCCTTACTCATCAGAGTAGTTAGATGTCTTTTACCAATATAAGTACAACATATAGCAAGCTAAAAGTAGAGAAAAAGTAAAAGGTGACTAGCATGAGTAAAGCAGGAAATCTTTGGAGAAAAGTCCATGGTAGATTAACAAAGAGACCAACAAACTTTTCGTGGCTTTTAGATAACAAGCTAGCTGGATGTGGGCTGCCAACCTCAATTGAAGAACTAAAATGGATCCAAAATCAAGGCGTCAAATCCATAGTTACAATGACTGAAATTGCACTACCACAATCATGGATAAAAGATGTCAACTACTTACATATACCAACAGAAGATCTTAGCGCTCCTGATATGGAAAAAATTGATTCTGTAGTAGACTTTATTCATCAAAGATTAGAGTATGATGAGCCAGTTATGGTACACTGTGCAGCTGGTATTGGACGAACAGGAACAATTTTGGCATGTTATCTAATCAAATATCATAATCGTTCTACAAAAAAAGCAATTGAGCAAGTAAGAAAAAAAAGACCAGGCTCTATTCAATCAGAGTCACAAGAGATTGCAATAAGTTTCTACGAAAAATATATTCGTAGTTAGCTATTCTGGGATGGATTGTGTTTCTAGTTTTCCATCCACTACCTTGATAAACATGTATCTATTGTCTTTGAAGATCAATGTTATACCGCCCTCTTTGTCAGGATCTTCGACTTCTAGTAGCTCCTGTCCTCTTAATCCATCATACTTTGCCATATCGTTTTTTCTTTAAAGCGTCCTTATATCCCTAATTGATCTTTATTTCAATTTCCTTAGCATTATCCTTTACATTGTCTGGTTCTGTGTAATCATGTTTTTGCCAAGACATGTAAACTTCTGCTCCGATTTTATGATTGCCAGAACCTAGATCAGAAGCCTTGAAAACTATATTTTCATCAAAATCAAACAATTCATGTTTGACTTCTTCTTCGCTTAGCCTGATAAAAGGCTCAAAATTCTTAGCCACCTGAACCCAAATCCTTCTTTCCTTCATTGGATTGACAAGCTTTGGATTTCTAGTCCAAAACAAGGATGCTTTTCTGTAAGTATCAAGTGGCTTACCAACCTCACGTTTTCTTAATCCTCCAGACGTGAGTTTTATACCATATTTTAGCTTAAACAGATTATCGTTTTTGTTATACGCCTTTGTCCAATTCTCTTCGGTAAAAGAATCACGTAAAGTTCCTTTAAGTGAGAATTTCACGCTAACAGTAATGTCTTCATTTACTGTGAACGCGTTCTTGTTTTTTATTAATTCTAAATCTGAAATGAAATTCTTGTTCACGTTTAATCGTTCATAATGATTTATATCTACAATAAGTTCTTTTTCGAATGCATGCATGCTCAAGTAGTAACTTCAACATCCAAGGAAATTAATCTGTCAATCAAAGAATCTGACATTGGAATGTTATACATCATCCAGCATGAATTACTCAAAAACGCAAACATAGATTTTGCAGGAGTTATCTTAAAGCATCCACTTACTAACGAGTGCTGGATAAGAGTAAACTCTACAAAAGAAAATCCCATGAGAGACATCATAAAAGCTACAGACTCTGCAATAGAATCTGTTAATGAATTAAAGAAATTGTTTAATTCAAAAATTAAGGTAAAATAAATGAAGTTTTGTCCTACATGTGAAGTACGTCTAAAGAAGAGCGAAGCTAATTCTGTACTCAATTGTCCTAAATGTGGTTACACTGAAAATGAAGCTAGGACACCAAAGAAAGTAGAAGAAACCACAAAATCTGACTTGAATGTTCTTGAAGAAAGTGATGGAAAAGAAGTACTGTCTACGATTCAGATCGAATGTGGAAAATGTGGTCACAACCAAGCGGTCTGGTGGATGTTACAAACGCGTAGTGCTGATGAACCTACAACACAATTTTATCGTTGCATTAAATGCAGCTATACATGGCGTAATTACGCATAACGTTTAACTTGAACGTTTTTCACATGTGATTGAGTTTGGTATTCTCAGCAAAAACTAGCGGATCAGATGATCTCAAAGCCATAATATCTGCTATATCCACACTTGTTGAAGAAGCAACCTTTGTTTCTACAGCAGAAGGAATCTCATTTCGTGGCATGGATCCCTCTCATGTAGCATTAATTGACATATCATGGCCAAACTCTGCATTTGAAAAATACGAATGTGATAGCGATATCAAATTTGGAGTACGCATAGACGAATTTTCAAAGCTGATAAAACGTGCCGATAAAAAAGACAGCATAGAAATCAGTATCTCTGATGATAATATGCTCCTTGTAACTATTGGTAAAAATAAAAAATACAAAATGAGATTAATTGAAAGCTCAGCAACAGACACCCCACTACCAAAAATCCCCTATAATGCAAAAATCGGTCTGACTAACACTGAATTTGATAAAATTTTAGGAGATGTACAGGTAGTATCAGATTATCTAACAATACGTGCAACTCCAACAACAGCAGAATTTTCAGGCAAAGGAGATTCAGGGGAGGTAGTAATAGACTTGGAAAAAGGCTCAGAACAGCTAACAGAGCTGTCAGTTAAAGAGGAAAGTACTGGAACATACAGCTTGGAATATCTCAATCCGGTAGTAAAGGCAGTTGGCACCTCGGTTGGGTCAATAACATGCGAGTATTCAAGTGCAAAACCCCTTAGAATAGAGTTTAAGGTTGCAAATATAGGTAGAATCCACTTCTATTTGGCTCCACGTGTAGAAAGTTAATGCATTTATGTAAAAGTCATTGGAGATAAATTGATTTGAAGATTGTATTAAAATTTGGTGGAACATCAATCTCTACTGCTAAAAACATAAGAAAGGTTTCAAGCTATATTCATTCACTATCAAAACAAAATCAAGTAGTAGTAGTTTGTTCTGCAATTGATGGTGTAACAGACGATCTTATCCAGATATCAAAATTTATACAAAGAGGAAACAAGGAACATGCAAATCGATTAACTACCAAAATAATTACAAGACACAAACAACTTGCAAAAGAAACTATAACCAAATCACAAAACAGAAAAAAACTTCTAGACACACTAAACTCTGATCTAACTGAGCTTGAGGAGCTATTACACGGGGTAATCTTACTTGGTGAGGTAACATCTCGTTCACTAGATTACATAATCTCATTTGGTGAGCGCCTTTCTATCAAAATAATAGCTCACGCTCTACTTGATCTTGGAAGCAAATCAATCACTCTAACTGGAAAAGAAGCTGGAATTGTAACCGATTCTAATTTTGGTGAATCAAGACCATTAATGGATACAACACGATTACGTATTATAAGAAATGTTGATTCTCTTCTTTCCAAAAAAATAATACCAGTGGTAGGAGGATTTGCGGGAGCTGATCAATATGGAAATATTACCACCTTTGGAAGAGGAGGATCCGATTATTCTGCAACAATAATTGCATCTTGTATAAAAGCTGATGAAATATGGTTGATGACTGATGTTGATGGTCTAATGACAGCAGATCCAAAGACTGTTAAAAATGCAAAGGTACTCAAAGAGGTTTCATATGCTGAGGCAATTGAAATGGCACTTTTTGGGGCAAAGCAAATACATCCACGTACTTTTGAACCGTTACTATCAAAGAAAGTTCCAATGAGAATTAGAAACACATTCAATACAAAAAATCCTGGCACAATGGTAACTGCTTCACCTGATGAAGCCACTAAAAAAACTGTAAAATGTGTAAGTGCAATTCGTCATAATGGCCTTATAGATATAAGGGGAGGCAGTATGGTAGGTGCGCCTGGCACTGCTGCAAAAATCTTTACTACGCTAGCAAAGGTTGGAGTAAACATAATGATGATCTCACAGAACCCCTCTGAATCTAGTATATCAGTAATTGTAAAACAAAGTGATCTGGATAAAGCTGTCAATGCATTAGAGATAGAACTTCTTGGCAAAATTATCAAAAAGCTTGAGATCACAACAGATGTGGCTATAGTGGCCTTGATTGGTTCTGGCATGCGAGGAACTGTGGGAGTAGCATCTAGAGTTTTTGGTGCAGTAGCAAAAAAAAGCGTTAACGTAGTTATGATAGCACAAGGCTCATCAGAACTTAATCTGGCATTTGTCGTAAAAGACTCTGATTGTAAATATGTGGTTCAAGCTTTACATGATGAGTTTGAACTAGCGAAAATAAACTAGCATCAATACAGTAACTATTCGTTTGTTGATTCAGTCAAAATTTTTGAAAAAGGGATAAATTAACTGAATTATTCTGATTATACATTGACAGGAAAATTATACATTGTAGGTGTAGGGCCAGGCCATCATGATCATATGACATTTCGTGCAAAAAAAGTAATTGAAGAAAGTGACACAATTGTTGGCTATGAGACATATGTCAATCTGGTCGAAGATCTAATAGGTGGAAAAGATGTTTACAGATATGCCATGACTCAGGAGGTAGAGCGGGCACATCAATGCATCGAGCTTGCAAAGGAAGGCAAAACAGTCTCGCTTGTATCTAGTGGTGATCCAGGAATTTATGGTATGGCTGGCCTGATCTATGAAATCCTTGCAGAGTCTGGATGGGATCCAAAAAATGGCCTGCCTGTAGAAATAATCCCAGGAGTTTCTGCACTAAACTCTTGTTCTTCTATAGTAGGCTCGCCTCTTATGACTGACTTTGCTGTAGTTAGCATGAGTGATCTTCTAGTCCCGTGGGAAATCATCATAAAGCGAGTTGAAGCTGCTGCACAAGGTGACTATGTCATAGTCATATACAATCCATCAAGCAAAAAACGGATCCATCAGTTACAGGACACAAGAAAAATTCTACTAAAATACAGAAAACCTACAACTCCTGTTGCAATAATAAAAGGCGCATTTAGGGAATCACAAACAGTTGTTCTAACGGATCTTGAAAACCTTGAAAAACACTCTGATAAATTGGGCATGATTAGCACAGTAATAGTTGGAAACTCTTCAACATATAATTACAAAAATTTAATGATAAATCCACGAGGATACCAATCAAAATACAACCTTCAAGAAGAGACTAACCCAGAACTAAAAGTAAAGTGATTAAATACTTTTTTTAATAATCTCAACCAACTCCTTGTTTAGTACTAGTTTCTCTCTAATTGGTTGTATTATCTTAATCAAGTAATTGGCAACTGTCTGTTTTAGATCTGTTGGATGAAGCTTTTTCTGCATAAAATCTGACTCAAGCTGGGAATAGCTAGAATAAGCCACATTTCCACCAAATTTTGCAGGACGTTCTACACTTATCTCATCAAACTCATGATAGATAACATGCTTTGCAATCTCTAAAACAGGATTATCTTTTATGTTGCCTTCTTCACACCATGCTTTCTTGAGCTTTGATCTTATGTCATCATCAGAATCATGTGCAAAAATGCCAGAGGATGGACTTGATTTGCTCATTTTGCCAAGTGACTTTGAATCAGATATAGCCTCTGGTTCTGATAGGCTAGGTAGGAGTCTATGATGGACAGCCACAGGAACCTTCCACTTCATTTTTGGAAACAATTCTCTTGCAAGCATGTGTATTTTTCGTTGGTCCATTCCTGCATGGGCAATATCAATATCTAAGAAATGAATATCTGTTGCTTGCATAGGTGGATAGAGAAGCTTGGCTAGATCAATTTTCTCTTCAGTTTCTGATCTTCCCATAATTGTTAGTGTTCGCATCGTACGTGCAAGTGACATGTGTTTTGTTAGTCTGACCAACTCTAACCAGTATTCTTTTTTTGAAGAGTAAAGATCTGAACCTAATACAATCTCAACACCAGGACATACTAATCTAAATGCATCTGCATAATACTGTGATACTCTGGAAATTGTTTCCCAATCCCCACCAAGTTTATCATTGATCAAAGTGTGCCAGTCAGCCAAAAAAACAGTACATCTTACTCCTGCCTTGAGAAAATCATTGATCTTAAAACCGGTGCTTATCAAGCTACCAAGATGTAAAAATCCAGAAATCTCTAATCCGATGTAGTGTTTTGGTCTAGAATTTGTTTTGAAAAGTTCAATCAACTCATCACGAGTTACAATTTCTTCTGTTGGTGGTCTCTCAATTAGACTAACTTTTTCTTCAACATCCAAGTTGAAACAGATCTTGAGCTAAAACCCTATAAAGTTACGCATCTAATTCTTTTAGGTTCTTTCTTGGTCTTGTACTAAGATAAAGTGAATGTGAGCTAATAATGAACGCAGCAAGAAATATCTTTGTTGCAAAAATAAGATTCCATGGTCTGTTGGGATCTGGATAAGCAATGGTTAACGAATCTATATCAGGAACCCTGCCATCTACAATACCTGCTGTTATCTGTGCATTAAGAACGGTAAAATTGTATAGCACTTCATAGAGACAAACAATTGCAAAACCTAATACCATAAGCTGAACCAATGCCATTTTCCATGATCTCAAGTTTGTTGTCTTCTTCCAACCTATCCTTGTAACACAATACCATCCTACTATGGTGGAAAAAAACAGCCATGTTGTTAGTTTTGCAAAATTTTTGTATGGAAATTCGGTTTTAACTAAAGCCTCACCCATAACATAAGTCCCAGTTTTTTCCCATTCTGTAAACATAGCATAGATTCCATAAGCAGTTATTGATGTCATTATGAAGGCACACCCATAGAATATGTAAAGAAAAACCTTGTAGCCAGTATCGGTTTCTTGTAGATGATGTACTTGCATTTAATACGATTACCAATTTTTGCGATATAAAAATTGACTGTAAATTAAGACGAAATTTATTAGAGCAAGTAAGAGCACCTCACCTATTGCAAATTCCAATAAACGTTCCAACTCTTGGAAGAGAAGAAATCAGGGCAGTTAATGCAGTATTACAAAAAGGACAGCTTACCTCATCAGCTTACCATGGCGGAAAAAATGTCCAAGAATTTGAAAAATTGGCTGCCTTATTTATAAAATCAAAATTTGCAGTTGCTGTTAATTCTGGAACCGCCGCACTACAAGCCGCGCTCTATGCACTTGATATAAAAAAAGGAGATGAGGTTCTTCTGCCCTCCTTTACATTTGTTGCTACGGCAAATTCGGTTGTATCAGTTGGTGCAAAACCAGTCTTTGTTGACATACTCAAGGAAAATTATACCATTGATCCTGATGATCTAAGAAAAAAGCTCACAAAAAAATCTAAAGTGATAATTCCAGTTCATCTGTATGGGAATATTGCGTTTATGGATCAAATAATCGAGATAGCAAATAGACATAATCTAAAAATTATTGAAGATGCTGCGCAATCACTTGGATCTACTTTTAAAAATAAACATACAGGAACATTCTCTGACTTGGGCTGTTACAGTCTTTACCCAGCAAAAGTCGTAACAGCCGGCGAGGGGGGCTTTATAGTAACTGATAATGAAAAGTTGTACAAGAAATTACAAATGATAAGAAATCATGGCATGGTAAATGGTTATGATACTCGCGTAGTTGGGTTGAATCTCAGAATGCCTGAAATTAGTGCTGCAATCGCAAAAGTACAAATGAAAAAACTAAGAAAATTTCTTAACACACGACGAAAGAATGCTAAAATTTTATCTAATTTAATTTCTGATCTGGATGTACAAATTCCAAAAGAAAGAAAAGGAGAACACGTAAACTGGTATCTCTACACCATTGCAACTAAAAATCGAAACAAGATAATGAAAAAGCTAAACTCTAGTGGAATAGGTGCTATGGCATATTACTCTACCCCTGTACACAGAACACCATTCTACCATAAGAAAATCAATCTTCCTAATACGGACTGGGCCGCATCAAATGTCTTATCGCTACCAATTCACCCACAAGTATCAACACAAAACCTGTCGTTTATTTCAAAAATAATGCACAAGGCATTATCAAATTGAACACGTTAGAAAACACAATTGGCAAATTATGCAAAGCAATACTTCCTATTGATGAAGAGGTATTTTTTGGAAATCAAAAATCATCTATAGCTATTTGTACGCTCTCAAGCATCTCACTATTAAAAGAGATTTCCGAATCAGCTCTAATGAAAAAGATTGTACTTGTAGGAAGACTATTGTCTGAAAATAAAGGAATTGATTCGTTAGTTAGATACGTTATCACAAACAATGCGATAAAAACAATAATTATGTGTGGAAGAGATGTCACAGGTCATAAGGCGGGTTACTCCCTGCTTACTTTATACAAGAATGGAATTGATGATGACGGTAGAATAATTGGCTCACATAGCCCTGATCCAGTTCTTACGGTTACAAAAAACGAAGTTGTAAAGTTCTGCAATAAAGTAAAGATCCTTGACATGACAGGAGAAACAAATCTAGAAAAAATCAACCAAGCAGTGGATTCAATAAGCTAGTATCCGTTTTTTTGTCTGTTTCTATTAATCTCGTTTTTACGCTTGTATTCATTTAAGATATCTTCTGGTGTCAGGTTAAGCTCAAGTGATGCCTGTACAACAAAGTGCCAAATATCAATAAGCTCTTCTCTTGCATCATCTTGATTAAATGGGAGAGGTTTTTTCCACCATTTCCAATTTGTTGTACGCTGTAACTCGACTGCCTCATGAATTATTGCAGTGCACAAGGCCGCAACTCTACCTTCTACGTCTTTTGGATATCTATCCAAATCCATCATATCTGCTAGTCCTCTTTGCAAAGCAAAAATAGATTCTAATTTGTCTTCAAATTTTTCTGTTATCTCTTGCGGCAATTTTATCGATTTGTAGCGGATCCTAAAGAACTTAAACTTTTCAGAACCGGATCATTTTTTCATATAGTTTAATTCTTTTCTCAATTTTCGATTTTGTAAGTTCTAACAAACCATCCAAACCATATCTCTCAACTGCAAAGGAACCTACAACATTACCGTAAATCACTGATTTTTTTATTGTAGAGAGAGTGGTATTATTCTCACTTGCCAAGTATCCTATCATAGCACCAGCAAATGAATCTCCTGCGCCGGTAGGATCTAAAATAGTTTCTAATGAAAATGCGGGAGAGGGAAAAATCACATCTTCAAAGAAGAGAAGAGAACCATGTTCGCCTTTTTTTATTATTACATAATCTGTTCCCCAATCCATAATCTTCTTTGCACATCTTATCAGGTTATACTCTTTTGTAAGCAGCTTTGCCTCTTCATCATTTATCACAACAGCATTAACACCTTTGATCATTTTAATAACAGATGATCGCTTTGTAGAAATCCAGTACTCTATTGTATCACACATAGAAAATTTGACCTTGTCAAACTCTCTTATCATTGCGACATTTTGATCCGGATCGTTATTAGCAAGATAAACATATTCAGATTTTTTATAATTGTCTGGAACAACAGGTCTGAAATTTGCAAGAACATTAAGTTCAGTTTTTAGTGTTTTTCTAGTACTGAGTGTATTATCATAACTACCATCATATCGAAATGTCTTTCCATCTTTTACCACCAGACCTTGTAGATCTAGTCTTTTTGAAAGAATGCTGTGATATTTTTTGGGAAAATCACTTCCTACTACTGCAATTAAACCAGTATCTACAAAAAAACTAGCAGCGATGCCTGCAAACGTTGCAGCGCCACCTAGTACATTTCTTATGACTCTTGATGGTGTTCTTATTGTATCCAGTGCAGTTGAGCCAAAAACAGTAAGCACATTTTGTGGAACTAATTTTGTTGTATAAATTCTCTGGCTTGATCTTCTGTAGGGTAGTAAACAAACGGAACATCAAGTGTTGTAAAGAACACATCATATTTTGTTACCCCACTAATCTTCACAAGTGGCATATTTTCACTGTCAGAATACTTTCTATCACTTTTGAACACTCCATCAACCATTGTTTTACTTATGGCAGGAAGAACAAATGGTTCCAATACCCCGTTGCCTATTTTTTCATCTTCGACTGATATTACAAAATCAGTTTTACCAGCATTTAGTACTAGTAACGATGGATTGTTAAACTCTAGCTGTACATTATAGGTAGACTCATTGTCGTTTTGCTCCAGTAACTCACTTTTAGTTACTATTACCCCTATTTGTGATGCCGAAGCATATTGGGAATATCCAAAAATGCTTGCCACTATGACAAAAACGATTATGGCTTTTTTTCTAGTTTTCACGAGGTTTACTTCCCAATTTGCTTTTTAATACAAAGGGAAAAAAAAACGACCACGATGTGTAAAAGTTTTAATCTTTTCTTAAAGCTACTTAGAGCTAGCAGAATAAATCAAAAGTGACAATTCTAAGGTTAGTTGGCAAGAATAAAGGTAAAAACTGGAGAAAACGAGGTTGAGATTGACTCAAGAGACTTTTATGTAGACAACTATTCTATAGGTGAAGTAATTGAGAACATATCAAAACACATGCCACAAATCAAATCTAGAATAATCTATGATGATGAACCAGAAGAATCATTATCAGGAAAAAAATACCATGAAAACCTAAGCTATATTAGAACACTAGATGATGCTGAAGTTCATGAACCAGAGTTTAGCGAACCAGTTTCTCTTCATGAAGGCGAAATTAAAAACAAATTGCAGATGCTAGCTAAAACAGCATTCTTTAATGAACCAAGAAACGTCGCAGAAACTGTAAGTCAGCTACGTGAGTATGGATGGATTACTAGCCCCTTGGATGTATCAAAGACACTTACAAAAATGGCATTTAACAAAGAGATTCTCAAAAATTCACGAGAAAATCTTTTTTATTATTTTATAAAAGAGGCTCTCATAACTAACTAGTTTTGTAATTACAGATATCACAAGACTCAAAAACATTTCCTTCTAGATGATCAAAATGTATTTTACATTTTTTACATGTGTGGTGCATATCAAAATATCCATCATCTTCAGTTATACTCACTTGATTTGATTCAAGATCTGTACTTCCACAGTTAATACAGTGACAACCACAGCTTATCAATGAATAACTAAATGTTGTGTTAATCTATGTATAGATGTAATCAGTGCTAAATACTGTTGAAGAAAGAACGAGAAATTCCATTAGAAATTGATGATCATTTTAGACTTTTTGGAAAAGAACCATGGGAAATAGACTATGGTGAAAAGTGTCCTCTCTGTAATACACGAATAGACGAGTATGGCTTTTGCTCATGTGGTTCTGGCAGCGAGTGATTTTCTAAAAACTAGTACCATAACCATAGACATTCCTAAGACTAGTGGAACAAATAATGGAAATTCTGGTATGACCGAAGTGCCTATAATTCGTATAGTGCCTGCAGTTTCAGGCCGTATATTTAACTGAACATGGGTCTCATCAACAGCATATTCGTGTTTCAAAACTTTTTCCTCATCAGCAAACACTCCATAAGGTTCTTGATCTAGATATACCTGATAGGGATTCCATAAAAGTTCTAACGGAATAAGTAATGTAACAAATTGATGATCATCCTTTACATCAAAGCTAATAGTCTTTGTTGGTTGATCAAAATTAAATGAAGTGATCTCAGCCAAAGTCCTAATCTCAACATTAAAGGCTCTATCTTGCCATTTGACTTCTTGTGTGATTACTGGTTCGTTGATAACGTATTCTAAAATCATCTGACAACCATGACACCGTATTCCTTTTGCATCGTTATATCCAAGATTTACAGGTGTGCCATTTGCAAAAATCAAATCAGCACTTTTAGGAAAAAGGAACATCGTACTTTCAAGATAAAGGAAATCCCACGTCCACACCCCATCTTTTAACTCTAACACATCAGCCAGATCATATTCAACACTAACAATTTCTTTTGTAGGAAATATGGTAACGCTACTTATATCCTCAACACCAACTTTTGCAAACTCTACATCAGCATCTTGTTCATCTATAACTCTCAGATTTGACACAGTCCCATTGATTAAATCAAGTTGTTGAGCTTTCGTGTTACTTGCTATTTTATGAACTACATGCACCTTACCATCTTCTTCAATTGTAATGCTAACATCCATTTGAATCGCAGGTGCACCTAAAGAAATTTGGGCAAAACCTTGTGGGACAAGTGATACTAATACAAATAAGATTAGGACAGAGACTATAATTTTCAAACTAAACATCTACTCAGCTAGCGTTACCTTATGCATTTTAGCTTCTTCTAAGGGGCAATCATTTTTGTCTCTTGGTAAATTAACAATTTTATCGGCAATGTTCATTCCTTCTACTACCTCGCCAAATACCGTATACTGTCTATCAAGAAAGGCACTATCTGCTGTCACTATAAAAAACTGTGAGCCTGCACTATCTGGATCTGTTGCTCTTGCCATAGAAATAATACCACGAAGATGAGATCTGGAATTAAACTCAGCTTTTATGGTATAACCAGGACCACCCATCCCCCATCTGCTTTTATCGGACTTCTTTGTATTGGGATCTCCACCTTGTATCATAAAACCAGGAATAACACGATGAAATAACGTACCATCATAAAACCCAGACTGGGCTAATTTTGTAAAGTTTCGTACCGTCTCAGGTGCAATGTCTGGTAATAATTTAAACATAATATTTCCAAAACCAGTTTCGATTGTGGCTTTGGTCATTTCGAAACTTTCTTACTATAAACATAAGAGTTTTGCTAACCAATAAACTTGTTAAAACAAACCCAGTACCCACTAGCGTTAGGAATAACTGTCTTCTAACTTAATGTTATAATTAAATTTTTAAAATCTGATGAATCTTGTAACCATGACTTTATCTATAACTCATATCAATTTTTTTATGAAAAGAATTTCTTAAATAATGATTACAAATTTTTTCTCATAAAATAATCTTATATAGAACGACTAAAATTTAGAATCTGTGAATCGCACAAATCAAAGCACGGTTATTAAACAAGCAATTAACGCTTATCTGGACAAGGGACTAACCGACAAACAAGATATTTACAGTAAAGTGGTAGATGAGCTAGGTGTTCCAAGACCTACAGTAAGACGAGTTGCACGAGATCTACGAAATGAACTACTAGCAAAAATAAAGATCCTACAATCAGAGACTTTAAACAATGTAGCTCCGTCTACAGAAGGCACTGAAAAAGAAGAGTAGATCGGCTTCGCCCTTTCTTTTTAATTTCAAATACTGGTATTGACATTATTATTTATATTCAGCTAAATTTGTGAGGTTAAACATGGGCTATTTGAGAAATCAGCTGGCAACTGTAGTAACTGGCGCATTTGCTACCGCACTGTCCCTGCTATGGGTTTTTCTTGGCTCTGCCTATCCAATACTTTATTTCATATTCACGATGGCAGTTCCAATCACGTGGTTTCTAACTGCTATGTGTTATCTGGCTCAAAAAAGTAAGGATTACATGCACAAATATGATCATGGTTATGATCATGATGTAAAAAAAAAGCTGAATGAATTATACCAGATGATTGGAACGCGAGGAATAACACAAGCGTTTGCAAATAAAATTGTAGATAGCGAACTAAGTCAGACCAAGAATAAATTAGGAAATGAAGTAGAAGAACTAAGAAATACAGCAAAGCTAAAAGAAAGCGAGATCAATCAGCTAAAACAAAAAATTGAAAACCTAGAAACAATGGTCCAGATTGAAGCCCTTAAAACTGAACTAGCAAACATTAAAGCTCTAGCTTCTAAAGAAAAGACAAAACGTAAAACAAAACGCAAAGTTACCTAGACTTTAACTAAAACAAAATACACCAAATATAACAAACAGATGCTTGTTAAGCATCTTGAACTAGTAGATCTAATGAATTATACGTCATCTTAATATGTAACTTTTTTTAAAAAAATTTGTGCGTACCTTAGTAGCCCTTGGAATCCTTACCGCATTGCTATCAATAGTTGTTATCTCTCCAACCTTTGCAGAAAAACAACAATCAGTTACTGAGATAATACCAATTGACGATTCTCTAGCTCTTGAAAAGACTACACTAACTATGAACATATCATCAAATAACAAACTTCCATTTGGATTTGTTGAAGGAAAAATCAACAACGCTGCCGTTGAATATCCAGTAATAATCCAGATCTATAAAGGAAACGACGCATATCATTTCGCACAAACTGATGTTAAAGCAGACGGATCTTACGAATACAGATTTAGAGTTCTAGATTCTAACTCAGATAGAACAATCAAAATTTTTGAAGGAGATTATACTGTAAAAATCTTCAAAGTCGTTAATCTACCTACAACGGTTAAATCTGCTTAGAAGCCAAAACCAGCGTCTCATCAACTAGCCCTTTTAATCTAGTCTTTGCTTCATCTATTACAGTCCCATCTTTTATCATGTCTACAGTCATGTATACTGCTTTTGGGTTGGTTATGACTCGAAAATATGACATTAGCTGAGTTACAAGTGTCTGAACATCGATAAAGCCAATGTTTCCTGAAGCCATAATTGCTATACCTGCAACCTTTCCAGCAGTTTTTTTGTAATTGATGTACTCAAAGAGATTCTTTAAAGAAGAACTGAAAAATGAATTGTATATTGGCGTTCCAACCAACCAAACATCTGCTTCTGTTATATCTTTGGCAGCTTGTAATGTAACATCACTATATTTTTCGTTAGGACCGTAGTAACAATCTATTTTACTTTCTGAGAGATTGATGAACTTAGTTTCTTCATTTTTTGTTTTTGCGTATTCATACACAAGCCTCATCATGATTTCTGTGTTGGCTCCTTTTCTTGGACTACCAGAAATAACTACAACTTTCATAGCGCAACTCTATTGTCAGTCTATTTAAATCAAAATTGTAAATCATCTTAGTATAATGCGGGCTTGGAGGGCTTCGATCCCTCGACCTGTAACTTAGGAGGCTACTGCGCTATCCATGTTGCACGTCATTTTGATGACTCTGCGCTACAAGCCCATCAAAAAACATACATGTAATTATTTAAGCATAGTCGAGATTTGTTTTGATTAATTCTTTAATTGTATTCCAACTTGAATTTTCTTTTTGATTCCACTTTTCATAGTATACTACATCTTGTAGCTTGAGTCTTGAGAGCCAACCAGATGACTCAAGATCTGGTTTTGTCGCAAATTCTGATACATAGCCTAAACATAGATACGCAACAGGAACAACATGTTCAGGAAGCTCTAGCAGATTTTTTAATATATTATTTGAAAGTATACTAACCCACCCAACACCAACTCCTTCGGATCTTGCAGCCAACCACAGATTCTGAACTGCGCAACAAACACTGTAGAGGCCAGTCTCAGGAATACTTGACCTTCCTATCACAAATGGACCAAACTTTGATGGATCGTATGTAACGCATATGTTAAGCGGCGAATCAAGTATGCCTTCTAGTTTGAAAGAAAGATATTTTGTTCTTCTTGGCTCTTCTACTAATTTGGATGAATACATTTTTTCTGCTTCAAAGGACTCTTTGATCTTTTTTCGTATTTCATAGTCTTTAATTAAAATAAAATTCCATGGCTGGGAAAAACCTACAGAAGGCGCATGATGGGCTGCATGAAGAATTTGCGACAAAATCTTTTCATCTATTGATTTTGATGTAAAATGTGAACGTACATCTCTCCTAGAAAAGATTGCCTTGTAAAGACCCGATTTCTCTTCGTCTGAAAAATCATTATTCATAAACAGTAAGTAATTTTTGGGCTATTCATGTTTTGTTAAACGTTAATAATGTCTACATCAGGTCTTGTCTCATCGGGCCGATGGTCTAGTGGTTAGGATACCGCCTCGACACGGCGGTGGTCGAGAGTTCAAATCTCTCTCGGCCCACTATACTAAATTCAAGAATGCTAGAGTGTACTTTCAAACTCTTTTTCAATAAGGCTCCAAGCAGTCTCTACAGTAATCATACCTTTTACGCTATATTCTACATTTTCTCCGCTTGTAATTGCCTTGTATTCTTCTGTTATAGTATCTGACAAAACAAATTGTAAAGTACTCTTCAACGGTATCTCAACGCCTGGATAAAACGCTGCTCTTCCCGGCATTGCAATATCCGCAGTTGAGTATTGGCCTGTACCAAGTGACTTGCCGTTAGCAAAAATCTCATATGAAATAATAGGAACAGTGAATGTCTTATCACTAGGATTTTTTACAAGAAATGTTGTTTCAAGCTTAACACGATTTTCTATACTGTTAACATCAACAACCTCTACATTAGCTAATTCTATTTCAGCTAATTCTAGATGTGGTATGTCAAGACTCGAATAATAGACTATACCACCCATTAATGCAAGCAGACCACCTATTGCAGCAAAAAGAATCATTCGTCCTTGTAATGTAACCAAGTTATTGTTCTCAGAGTTTGTACAACTAAAAAATGTTGTCAACATCCAAATAGATAATATTTGTTAGAACAACATCGATT
>Ga0247727_10006786_pt1 | contig 22270 bp, 20 predicted proteins | sample WisWelCaveWW1625_FD_202498 | JGI IMG/M metagenome (GOLD analysis project Ga0247727, IMG submission 202498) | Biofilm microbial communities from Wishing Well Cave, Virginia, United States - WW16-25 | ecosystem: Environmental > Aquatic > Deep subsurface > Groundwater > Cave microbial mat | place...
GATGACCGTCGGCACTCTCTTCTCTTTCCAGTAGGCGACGGCCAGAAACTCGTCAATCGCCTTCGAGCAGGCGTAACTCCACCGGCCCTTGTTCGTCGGCCCCATCACCAGGTCGTCGTCTTCACGAAACGGGACGCGGTCGCGTTTGCCGTAAACTTCCGAAGTCGAAGTGATCAACACACGTTTGCGTTTCTTGGCGGCGTAGCTGAGCACGACTTCGGTGCCGCGGATGTTGGTCTCGATGGTTCTGACCGGGCTTTCGACTATCAGCTTGACGCCCACAGCCGCCGCCAGGTGATAGATCACATCGCACAGATCAACCAGCTCGGCGATCAGATGCTGGTTGGTCACCGAATCGAGGTGGTAATGAAAACCCGGCAGGTCTTTGATGTGTTCGATGTTCTCAATCGAACCCGTCGAAAGATCGTCAATGATGTAAACCTCGTCGCCGCGCCTGAGATGCTCCTCGGCCAGGTGCGATCCGATGAAACCCGCTCCGCCCGTGATCAAAACTTTCATTGATATTTTTCCCTTCTCTATCAGTGCCGCGAGCGGTGGCGAGCACAACTCCATCAATGACCGGCTGATGGGACCACGCTCGCCACCGCTCGCGGTACTGATTCGTTCAAGTGCCGCGAGCGGAAGCAAGCGTGGCTCCATCAATGACCGGCTGATGGGACCACGCTCGCCACCGCTCGCGGTACTGACTCGTTCAAGTGCCGCGAGCAGTAGCGAGCGCGGCTCCATCAATGACCGGCTGATTGGACCACGCTCGCTATCGCTCGCGGTACTGATTCGTTCAACTCGCCATACAGATTCTCAATATCGCTTATCAATCGCTCTTTTGACAACCGCGACATCACAAACGCGCGGCCACGCTCGCCCATTCGACGCCTCGCCTCCGGGTGTTGAACCAGAAACTTCAACGCCGCAGCAAATGCTTCCACATCCCGGCTTGGCGCGGTGACGCCGTGATCCCAGACGGTGAAGCCATCGCGGGCTTCTCTCCTCGCGCCCATCAGATCAATCACGCCGCCGGCTTCCGTCGAAGCCACGGCGCAGCCGCAGCCCATCGCCTCGATCAATGTCAGCGGAGTGCCTTCGTTGAGCGAAGTCAGCGCCACGATGTCCAGATCGGCATAGAGCGAAACGGCGTCATCGCGGAATCCGGTGAAGCTGACGCGATCACCGATGCCCAGCCGCCTCACCTGATCTTCGAGTCGTTCGCGCAAATGTCCGTCGCCAATGATCGCCAGATGAGCCTCTACGCCTTCTCTCTTCAGCCGCGCGACCGCTTCGATCATCATTGAATGGTTTTTGACTTCGCACAGACGACCGACGATTCCGACCAACGTCTGGCGGCATCCACATTCGGCTGGCGCCAGGTCTTCCCGCAAACGACCCGGTTGTGGCTTGATCTCCTCGAAATCAATCCCCAGCGGAATAACCCTGAACTGTTCTGCCTTTCCGACTTTGAATCTTTCGCAAATCTCGCTCCGCTGCTGCTCGCTGACAGTAATGATTCGATCCGTGCAGAATCTGGCCAGCGCACGCTCGATGGCGATGAACAGCCCGGTCTTCGCCGCGCCGTAATAGCCGTGAAAGACGTGTCCGTGATAAGTGTGAACGATCCGGCATTGGCGCGGGCGCAGCCAGAGAGCGGACGGCGTGAGCCATTTGTAGATCGCAGCCGCCACCCGACCCACGGCTCCTGCCTTCGCCTTGTGGGTGTGGATTATCTGCGGCTTCAGACGCAACAACTCGCGCAGCAGCCTGAAGACCACGACGACATCGCCAAAGCTCAACTCGCGGCTCATCTCTTTGATGATCACCGGCTCGATGCCGGCCTTGCGCGCGAAATAGCCCATATCGCCTTCGCCCTCCGGCACGACGCCTGCGATCAGCGTCGTCTCGAACCTTTCGGGATCGAGTCCGGCGGTCAGCCACGTGACGTGCTTGGCCGGGCCGCCGATGTTGAGCCGATCAATGATCCTGACGATGCGAAGATGATTCACCAGCCGCTTCTCCAAAACTCACGATGCCACAATTCCAGCATCAGCAGGTTCCAAAGCTGGAACGAATGATCGGCCCGGCTCTCCAAATGCAGGTCAATCAAGCGGCGAATCTCCGTCTCCCGGAAATACCCGCGCTCGAGTGATTGCTGCGAGAGCAATGCGTCGCGCAACAGCTCGCGCAACGGGCCGCGAAACCAATCTCCCACCGGAACGCCAAACCCCATCTTGCGGCGATTGACGTTTTCCGGCGGCAGCAGATCGCTGAAGGCTCGCTTGAGCAGATACTTCAACCGCCTGCCGCGAAACTTGACCTCCATCGGCAATCGTGCGGCGAACTCCATCACCTCGTGATCCAGAAATGGCGAGCGCGCTTCCAGGCTGTTCGCCATCGAAGTGATGTCAACTTTGACCAGCAGGTCGTAGGGCAGATACGACGCCACGTCCACAGCCATCGCAGCGTCAATTGGATTCAACGGGGGATTCAACGGGGGATTCAACGGGGGATTCAGCGGCGCATCGAGTCCCGGCAACTCATCGAACAACGACCTCAGCCATCCGTCCCGCCGCCCGTTCAACTGCGCGGTGAAATCGGGGCTGTAGAGTTGCGGCTTGGTTTCGTCGTGAAAGTATGTCAGCCATCGCGCATAACGCTCCGGCATCGGACGCGAAGCGACGGCCAGAAACCTGCGCGCCTGCCGCACCCGGCTCTTCGGATTGATCGAATCGGGAATCAGGCGGCTCAATGCGCGCGCAGTCAACGCCGCGCCCGGAACGGATTGCAGACGCTCGGCGATGTAATTTCCGAGATAACGCTCGTAACCCGCGAAGCTCTCATCGCCGCCGTCGCCGTTCAAAGCCACCGTCACGTGGCGGCGAGTCATCTGCGAAACGTAAAACGTCGGGATGGCCGACGAGTCGGCGTAAGGCTCGCCGTAATGCCTGACCAGGCGCGGCAGAATCGCCAGCGCGTCCGGCTCGACGATGAATTCGTGATGATCCGTATTCCAGCGTTCGGCGATGCGGCGCGCGTGACCAAGCTCGTTGTAGGCAGCCTCTTTGAATCCAATCGAGAACGTCTTGACCCTCGCCTCCGAAAGCCTCGCCATCAAGCCGACGACGATGCTCGAATCAATCCCGCCCGACAGAAACGCGCCCAGCGGAACATCGCTGACCATTCGCAACCGCACGGCTTCGGTCAGCTTCTCGCGCAAGACTTCGCAAGCCTCTTCTTCACTGATGCGCAGCTTCGGCAGGTAACTCAGCGACCAGTATCGTTCGATGCGCTTTTCCGCGCCGGACGGCTTCAGATCGAATGTCAGATAATGCGCCGGAGGCAGCTTGCAGATGCCTCGAAACGCAGTGTGCGGCGCGGGCACGTAGCCGCAGGTCAGGTAGGCGTCAATCGCCTGCGGATGCACTTCGCGTGGAATCTCTTTGTCGGCAAGCAAACCCTGCAATTCGGAAGCGAACAGGAAACGGTTGCCGAATTGCGCGTAAAAGAGCGGCTTCTTGCCGGCGCGATCACGAGCCAAAAACAACCGCCGCTGTCGCCGATCCCAGATGCCGAACGCAAACATCCCGCGCAGCTTCGCCAGGCAATCAACGCCCCATCGCTCGTAAGCGTAAATGATCGCTTCGGTGTCGGTGCGCGTACGGAAGACGTAGCCGCAGCCTTCAAGCTCGCGGCGCAGTTGCCGGAAGTTGTAGATTTCGCCGTTGAACGTTATCTGTATGCTGCCATCGGCGCCCTCGGAATTGGACATCGGCTGGCGACCGGCATCGGACAGATCAATGATCGAAAGGCGGCGATGGCCGAGCGCGCAATCTCCATCCGACCAAACGCCCCACGCGTCAGGCCCGCGATGCGATTGAGCCTCGATCATCGGCATCAACTGATGGTCAGCCAGACCGCCGAGTTCTGAAACCATTCCCGCAATTCCGCACATAACTTACAGATTGCACCGGATCAGTACCGCGAGCGGTAGCGAGCGTGGCTTGCAGCAAGGGGCTTCTTTGTGAAGCCCTCGCTCGCTACCGCTCGCGGTACTGATTCATTAACGACATTCGGAGTAGAAGAGATCGAGCGCAATGTTCATCGCCTTTCCGACAAAGCGCTGCACCTTCCAATGGGTCCGCCACCACGCTTGCATCAATTCTTCCTTGTCCTCAGGAGCGTAGCTCACGCTCAAATCAATGCCTGCCTGCTCAAAAATCCTGCCAGCCATCCATCCTGCGTAACGACTGTCTTCCGGCTGGCAGATCAATAAAGCGCTCTTCCAGCCTCGCGCTTTCACAAACTCTGCGATCATCGGAACAGCCACGCCGGCGCACGGCACAAGGGGCAGATGCAATGTCGTCACGTTTTCCGCCGGCGCGCCCAGCGAGATCACATGCTCGCGCACATAATCAGCCGGGTAGACTTCCCACGAGACCTGCGAGCTGATGCAAACGATCTTTCCCGCCATCCCCTGCCGATACAGATGCGCGACGTAATCGTCCGCCTTCGAGTGCGGATCAATCGCCACGTGCAGGATGACATCCGACCGCGCGGCGTTCATCGGCGCAATCAACAGCCTCGGCAAGGCGAAGAAGACGGCAATGCAGACCGCCAGGAACAGAACCAGCGAAACGAAGGCGCGCCTCAGCCATCTTCTCTTCCTTCCGGTCACTGCCATCCGCTCACCAGAGTGTTCGTCCACGAAACGAATTCGCGCGCGGTGATAAACATATCGCCGCGGCGCGACCACCAGCGATCCGGCTGCCATTCGGGAGCTTCGGGCGCAACCGGCGAGGAGTGGAAGGTCAGGTCGCGCGCCGCTCTTTCGACCGTGTACATCGCCCGGCGCGAGTGGAACGCCGAAGTGACGATGATCGCCGAACGCCATCCGCGTTCGCGCATCAATTGTTCAAGCGCCATTGCCTCGACGCGAGTGTTCGGCGTGTCGCGGATCATCAATACGTCAGATTCCGCAACGCCCAGACTCACCACGTATCTCTTCCCGGCTTCAGCAGTATGAATTCCCCAGGCGTACTGTATTCCACTGACCACGACTTTGTTCGCCCACCCCTGACGGTAAAGCTCGGCGGCTCTCTTCTCGCGGTTGCAGCGATTGTCTCCGCCGAGCGCAACGATCACGTCCGCTCGCGCAAGCTGGTCTTCACGTATCAGCCAATGCGCCGGCTGATTGAGCAGAACAGGCGTCAGAAAATATGCGAGCAGCAAGCATACCGCAGCCACCAGCAGCTTCTTCGCGCGTTTCGATTGCCGGAGAAAGCTCACGACTTGTAGGAGCGTGATGTTTATAGAAATGGGCAGTCCTTAGCTCCGTCGGAGCAGGGGAACTTGTGTAGATACCGATGGCGCGGGCATCACGGCCCGCAGCCGCTCCCAGGAATTACGTCTGCGCCACAACCTCGCCGCGATTCAGCGGGAGGCTGCCCTGCTTCTTCTCCATTTGCTTCAATCTGCGAATCTCAAGCCCGACGGAAGCCAGGATCAGCAGCCAGGGAAGAAGCTGCGCCCGATGGCGATAGGCAAGTCCCACGTTGCCGAAAGTGACGCTGTAGAGGAATCCCAGTCCTCCGATGAAGATCAGCAGGGGCATTATTTCACTCGGGCATTTCCTGACCGCATAGCGCAATCCCGGGATCAGCGCCAGGAAGAAAAGCCACCACCACACCAGCAGCTCCGGCAGCGTCAAAAGCATCCTCACGCTGCCGCCTCCCAGTTGCCAGGGGAACGGCGCCAGCAGCAGGTGCGCCGCCCCAACCGCAGTTGCCAGCCCGAAACCCGTCGGGGTGTTCATATCGAAGCCTGTGGCCACCCCCGAACCGCCTCCCTCTCCCATAGCCAGGTTGCGGCGATACCTCTGGATTCCCGGTAAATCAAACCGTTCCATGATGGCTTCGTGCTTGACCAGAACTCCCGAAGCGATAATCAATGGGATCACCAGACCGGCAATCGCCAATCCTGAGCCTATCGTGATCTTTCGCCGGCTGAGCTGGGGCAGAATCAGGGTCAGCAGCACCGCAGCCCCGGCGATATACGCAGCATAAAACCTGAAGGGAATGACCAGCAGGATCGCCAGCGCACAGACAGTCAGATGGCGCACCGAGAATCCGGCCAGCTTCAGCCTGATGCATCCGTAGAGCGCGATTGTCTCCAGAAATATCACCACCGGCTCCTTCAATGTCTGAGCAGACCAGATGATCATCGAAGGAAACAGGCAGGCCCACAATCCGGCCCGGCGGGAAATTTTTTCGGTGAACACGCTTCGGGCGATCCGATAGACCATCACCACCGTGAAAGCCCCGAAGAAACAATTGAGCGCGGCGGCGGGAAGACGCGCGGGAACGTCGGTCAGATGAAACAGAACCCCGAGCAGGTAGTAATATCCGCGATGCTTTCCATCCAGCGTTTCCGCCAGCACCTGCGGCAGATCGAAAATCCCGATGCCCTTTCGCTCCCACTCTTCGTGAAGGAAGATTCCGACAACCCATCCGCTGGCATCCTCATCCTTGAGGACGTTGGCCGCCCCGAACTGGTAAAGCAGCAACGAGGTCAAGAACCTCAACGCAATCGCCGCCAGGAAGAGCTTCCTCTGGTAAGCCAGCGTCTGGCGATGCGTAGCCGTCGTCGAAAGCATCAGCATCCCAAAAAGAGTCAAGACAATGATCAGTGTAAGTCCGAAAGGAAGATCAGGGTCTGTCATACAACTCCCTCAATTTATCGCCCCGGCAAATTCGTGTGCCGCCTCCGAGCGTTCTTCCCCGCCCCGGGTGTTTGCGCAAAGGTCAGCCAGCGCCTCCATCGGCAGTATCTTCAACCCGCCGCGCTCCCGCAACTCCGCCGCGCGTTCCAGAATCCGTCGAAGCCCGGCAAACATTGCCTCCATTTCATCCTCCGGATTTGGCAGATTTGTCGGATGAAACCAAAGATGAAATACCCGCCGCGCTCGCGCCGCCGCATCCAGCCCTTTCATCGCCCGCCCCGTTCGCAACGAAAGCGGCAGGTAACGTCGCATCCCGTGCATCGGAAAGTAGACGGCTGAGCCGGGAATGTTCAACAATCCGCTGCCATCCACTTCCGGCAGCACGACCGGTGGCCGAGCAACTCTCAGAACATCGGCCAGACGAAACAGCCGCCTCAACGATTCGGGGAATCCCGGTCTTTCATACCAGTTCGGTTCCGCGCCTCGATAACAGGCGAAGCCATACTCTCTGAGCACGTCCAGGTGGCCGACGACGTTGCGCGGAAAGGCAAATGATCGGAGCGTGATTCCCTGCTCCCGAGCCAGCCTGACGCATTCCGCCAGCTCGCTTTCAGCCGTCGCGCGCGAGCAGCCTTCATCCCCGAAGATCACGTGAGAGAAAGAATGCGAGCCGATCTCCTGCGGCGCCGGGCAGTCCCGGATTTTGTCCACCAGATCGCGCCCATAAAAAATCCCCGCCGCTTCGTAGTTGCTGCACGGGTCGTGATCGAACCAGTCGCCGGTATGCCAGCCGTGCGCGGGTCTGACAATCTCAGGATGCTTGAGGCCGTCTTTCAAATCGCACCGGTCGAGGAAAAGATGCCCCACGATACACCACGTCGCAGAGACCTCGAACTCGACAAAGAGATCGAGCAGACGATCAATCACGACGCTTCGCTCCAGCTCGCAGGCGCGGCGGAACTTTTCAGGCCCGAAGAGGTCCAGCGTCCCCCAGATCAGCTCAAAATCGAGACTGATAGTGAACACCCCGGTGTCGAGCCGTATCTTTTCATTCACCTCTTCTTCACCTCATCGAGCTTCCGGGCACAGACAAGAAACATATTGGAGAAGTGGCGCAGCACCGGCGCATCGGCCAGCCTCTCATCAACCTTCTCCCAACATTCCAGCAAGCGTGGCATCGCGGAGGGGATCAACCGCTCGATCCAAATCATCGGCCCGCCGTAAACCCCGTGGACTTCAACCGCGCCGAACCCTGCCGCGCCGAATTCGCGCCTCAGTCTTCCCGACGAGTGAAAGAACTGTTTGAGCGCCGTCAGATTGCCGGGCTTCAGCGCCGTCGCCAGCCGATTGACCGGCCAGTAGGCATTGGCCTGCAACGGAGGTGCAGCCGTCACCAGCGCCATTCCTCCGGGTTTGAGGACGCGCGCGATCTCACCAATGCAGGGGCCGATCTCCGGCAGGTAGCGCAACACCTCGATGCAAAGCGCATAATCGAAAACCGCATCAGGCAGCGGCAGGCTGTCCACATCTCCCCGATGAAACTCGATTCCCGGCCAGCCAGACCAGCCAGGCCAGCCAGGATTGACGGCCTTCGCCTCGCGCAGCATCTCCTCCGACCCGTCTACGCCCGTAATCTCGAACCCGCGCTCGCGATAACGCGCCAGGTGATAGCCCGTCCCGCACCCGGCATCGAGCAACCGCAGGCCCTCGCCCCGAACCGGCAAAAATTTATTCAGCCACAGGTTCAGGCGATGACGGCTGTAACCGAAGCAGTCGCGGTACGGATCATCGCCGATGGCCGCGTAACGCGAGGCGAACAGCTCCGCCTGCTCCGAGTGCGTGTCAATCGCCAGTTGTTTCTGTAAAGCATCCTGCATCTCAACTCACCGGTCTTCCCGGCCTCATCTGGCGTTGCGCTCTCCGATTGTCTCCCGTACAACCTCGGCAAATGCTTTTGCGCAGCGTCGCGCGGAGTAGCGATCCTCGACCGTTTGCCGTCCCGCCTGCCCCAGCCTTTCACGCAGCGATGGATCGTCCACCAGGCTCTTCAGATTCACCATCCATTCTTCGGGCGTCCCGGCCAGCAATCCGTTCTCTCCGTGCCGAATCACCTCGCGATTTGCGCCGACTGCCGAACACACCGTCGGGATTCCCAGGGCCATGCACTGCAATGCCTTCATCGCACATTTGCCGCGCGCCCATTGGTCATCGGGCATCGGCATAATTCCTATATCAAAGCCCCTCAGCAATTCGATTTCGGTCTCCGCAGTCCAGCTCTGCCAGACATAAGGAATGCCGGGTAAGTCGGGTTCGCGATCGGAAATTACACGAAGTTCCACGTCCCGATGTCTCATGAATTCGCGCAGGACAGGGGCAAACATCTCAAGATAAGTTTGCGAGGTCGAGCTACCAGTCCAGCCGATGACCACGCGCTGGCCATTCCCATTGTGACTCTTGCGGAGCGCGCGATAACGGTCTGTTTCGATGCTGGTCGGAATGATCGTCACCCGGTCATTGAACTGCCTGGCGTAGTCGGCCAGAAATTCATTGCCCACGACGACGTGCGAGCTGATCCGGCAGATGGCGGCTGTCTTCTGCGGAAACTTCAACCAGCCGAAGCGCCGGTTGGCCGCCGTCGTGTGCAGCGCGAAGATCGCATCATCGAAATCGAAGATCACCGGGCAATTGAGTAACTTCAGCGCGCGTTCGAGCAGCGCCGGGCCGACCAGACACGCGGCGCGATGAATCACTACAGCGTCATAACGCGGCGCGGCAGCAACATCGGCAATGCGCCGCGCAAAGGCTGCGGCGAGCGCGGCGGCTTTGGCAACGGGCCGACCGGGTTGGTGTAACACCTCCATCAGCCGCTCGTCGGCGAAGGGCCGCAACTCCACCTCAATCCCCGCGCGCTGCAAAGCGGGCAGCCACTGTTCGAGCCGGAAGCGCTGGCTGGGCACGCGCTCAGGCGGATAGGGCACCAGAGCGCAGACAGAGATGTGGTGAGCGTTGCTGGCCATCCAAATTGCTATCTTTTCATCAATGCTTCTTGATTCAGGTCGCTCGATTGGCCTCAGAGACAAACAACCAGTTCGTGTCTGTTTGTGGTAAACAGATAGTTCAGCCAAACCTCGTGCCCTTCGATCCGCTCGCGTAACGCCGGGCCGTCTGGGGTCACCAGGTAGAAACGGTAACCGTAAGGACGAAGCGCAGTCTCCAGCGCCTGCTCGGTTCCGCATCCCTTCAGCACTTCACAAATGATGGTTGGGCGATCACGCTGAAGCACTTTCGTCGCGCCACGCAACACTTGCGGTTCCGCACTCTCCACATCGAGCTTCACCAAATCAACGTGGCCAAGCTGATGCTCCTCGACGAACCGATCCAGGGTGATCACCGGCACCGTCATTTTCGTCACGGAGTCAGCCCAGGGGCGATAAATGTCGAACGAGAGACTGGCGCTGCAAGGAATCAGCGTCCCTGGATGGAAGAAATCCGCCGCGCCATCTAACTCCCCGACTGCACTCGCAAAGCAGGTGACGTTCGAGAGCCGGTTGAGCGCGACGTTGTGTTGAAGCCTCGCGTAGGTCGCGGGGAATGGCTCGAAGGCATAAACTCTCCCGGCAGGATTAGCGTGTCCAGCGAGCAGAGCGTAGTATCCGACGTGGGCCCCTATGTCCAGCGTCACTTGTGCTCGTGTTGCCAACCGGAAAAACAGCGGCGCCGTCTCCGGCTCATAGCCCTGCCACCCGCGCCAGTAGACTTGATTACTCACCCAATCGTCGCCGCGCGACCAGAGCCGCAAAGAGCGCCCGTTCGGCAAGCGTCGCCGCAAGCCCCCGGTGCGTGGCAGATGCTTGATGAAAAACTCCGAGTGCGAGCCAGTGATCTCTAAACCGGCCCGCAAAGTCGAAGTGACGAGGCGATTAAATGGTTGGAAAGAGCGCAATCTCTTCAAGACGTTTTTGCCATAATGCCAGAGCCGCTCTCGCCCTTTGAATTGTGGTCGAATGCAACCCGCTGGATTTTGATCAGCTATAGGCTTCAGCATCACTCGCTAGTTCCATTCATTGGCCGCTCGCACCGCACGGCCCACACCTTCAGGCCGTCGCCGATTTGCAGGGCGCTGAGGCATTGATTGATGCCCGCTTTCACCGCGCGCCGCCAGCGTGCGCCGGACAACGCCGTGTTGAGCGCCAGCGCAGTTTGATTGCGATCCACCGCGACCGCCTCGTCCTGCTGCGCGCGCCTGCTCGCCCAACGTGCAATGATCTCGCACGGATTGAAACCTTCGGCGCGGATGCGCTGCGGTTGAAAGCCTGTCTTGACCAACGCCGCACTCAACCCGCGCGCTGTCCAGATCGTGAGGTGTTCCGGCGGACAGAAGATGCTCCACTCCACACCGAGCAGGCGGCGATTGAGGCTCGCCGCGTTCGGCGTTGTGAGGTAGAGCAACCCACCGGGCCGCAGCCAGCGCGCCGCCGCCCGCAGCCAACGTTCCGGCGCCGCGACGTGCTCGATGAACTCGACCATCGAGACCACGTCAAAGCCCTGCGCCGGGAAGCGCGCATCGGTTTCGGCTTCGGCAGACACCGTCCAACCGCGCTCTGCGCCGTACGCCAGCGCCGCCGGTGAAACCTCCGAGCCGTAACAATTCCAGCCGCGCGCTTCGGCCATCTTCAACAATCCGCCTTCGCCGTAGCCGACATCGAGCCAGCGCCCGGTGCGGCGAAATGGCTCGCACGAGCGCAGCAAGCGTTCATACGCCGCGACCACGACGGCGGGCGTTTCAAACTGCGCGCGGTCGTAGTAGTGATCGTAGAGTTCGCCCAGTGCGCCGCCGTCAACTTGGCCATTGACGTAGATGACGCCACAGCGCGCGCAATGCCAGAGCGCGTAGGCATGCTTGTCTCCGAGCCTGCGGCTCTCGTCCGCGCCGCAAGCTGGGCAAGCGTTGGTGTTATAAGGACCAGTTAGTGATTGCGCCATTTTTTTATGCCGCGCTACTTTCAGTCGCCATCTCGTGCACGTCCGGCGCGAGCAAGCGTTCGTAGATCGCTGCGTAGCGCGGCCCGCCGACCCGCGCATACGACAACTCGCGTCCGGCAAACCCGCGACAACGCTCGGCGATCTGACTGTCGGCGAGTAATTCGCACAAGGCTTCCGCCGCGCGGTTGTATTCAGCCGCCGAAAATTCGCGCAAGCTCACGCCCAGCCCATGCGTAGTTAAGATTTGATCGCAATCGCCGATGCCCGCGTTAGTGACGAGCGGCAAGCCGGCGGCCAGACTCTCGCCGACTTTCGTCGGCGAGGCCGCGAGCTTCGAATACTCCCCCTTGCGAAACGACAGACTCGCGTCGGCAGCCGACAAAATCAGCGGCAATTGCTCCGGTGGGGCAAAGCGAATGTCGTAATCCTGCTCCGCTACGCCCAACGCCGCGCAGGCTTGCCGAATTGGTTCAGGGTCGTCCTGCGTGAGCACCTGAAAGAAAAAGCTTTGATCCACGCGGCGCAGCGCCGCAAAGAAGCGCACCAATTCTGCCGCCGGGTACCACGTCCCCAATTTGCCGACGTAGACCAGCACACGCCGTTCGCTCCAACCGCGCTCGCGCCGATAAGCCTCCCGCTTCGGCTGCGCCGCGCCAAAGCGGTCGGCGTCCACGCAACAGGGAATCACCGTAATGTCAGCGGCGCGCTCGCGCAGCGCCGGTTCTGTCTTAACCAACTCATCCTTGATGCGCTCGGTCAACATCACCAGCGCATCCGCGCGGCGGAAGAACGCGCGCTCCATTCTTTTGACCAGGCGAAATTTGAATTCGCCCGCGCGCCAGTTGCCGCCGTCAACATATTCCTCAGCCAGCAACCCGCGCAGATCGAAGAGCCAGCGGTAGCCGCAGGCGCGTTGCAACAGCAAGGCCATCGCCGCCGGCACGTGACTGCGCGCGTGAATGAAACCGATGTCGTGCGCCCGGCAGATGCGCCAGGCTTTCAACGCGCCCAGCGTGATGTCGTATAGCGTGGCCGGAAGGGAAGGCCGTTTGTGATAACGCAGCGTATGCCAGGTGATGCCGGCCTGGGCGAGCAATTCCTTCAAAGCTTGTTTGCGTTCGACCGGCAACTCGCGCTCAAACGTCAGCAGGTGCATTTCGATGTCACGCGCCGCCAACTCGCGCAGATAGGCGACGACCTGCGACTCGGTGAGCGGGTCGTTCAGCGTGTAATAACAAATGTACAGCGCAGCGCGTTTCATCTAGTGGTTTCCGGTAAACGCGACATTGCGGCGCCCGCGTTTGTAGTTCCGCCTTCAGGCGGCGGCTCTCGCTCTCCAAGCCCACCGCCTAAAGGCGGAACTACAAACGCGGGAACTACAAACGCGCTAGCAGTGACGTGTGCCTCTTTGGAATGAGCCGACCACCGCCGCCACCAGCGCAGCGGATAGCCGAGATAGCGTATGACATTGCCCGGCGTGAGCAGCAGGCCTTTCACTGCGTGCGGCACGAACTTGCGATATTCGCCGACGGAAAAGAACGCGCCGGCCAGCACCGTATGCAAATTGCCGTAACCGCGCCGTCGCAAACGCCGCTGCGCAGGTGTGGCGGCGGCGAAGGCTTTGGCGAAAGCGAGCAGCATGTCGTGCTCCATCGCGCGGAAATTGATGTGCATGTTGGCACCGTGAAGGCGGTAGTAGAGCAACAACTCTGGCACAAATCCCACGCGGTAGCGCAGCGTGATGCGGCAAGCCAAGTCCCAATCGGCGGAGGTTGACAGGCGCGGATCAAAACCGCCGACTTCTTCAAACACAGCGCGCGGCACCAGCGACGTGCTGCCGATGCCGACGACCACCGAACGACCGTTGAAGAGCAACAGCTTTTCCGCAATCCATCCTTCATCGCCGTCCAGATGTTCGTGCATCAGCACTCCGGCGGGGTTGAATTCCACCATCCCGCAATGCACCAAACCCAGGTTTGGCTCGGCCTGAAAACGCGCGAGTTGTTTTTCCAGCTTGCGCGGCAACCAGGTGTCATCCGCATCCAGAAACGCTAGATACTCACCCACCGCCAACGCTGCGCCCGCATTGCGCGCGGCGGCGACGCCGCCATTCTGCTGGCGAACGACGCGAATGCGTTCGCCGTAATGCGCCAGCACCTGCGCCGTCTCGTCAGTCGAGCCATCATCCACCACGATCACCTCGACGGGCGCGAGCGTCTGCGCCAGCGCGCTCTCAATCGCTTGCGCGACAAACTGCGCGTGGTTGTAGGTCGGAATGATGACCGAAACCTTAGGCATGTTGTGTCTTCTCCTGCCAGTTCACAGCGGCTCGCCCTTCGCGCTCTTTCAATGTGGCCAGTCCGTTGCGCCAGCCGCGAAAGAGATAAACGCCAATCAACAAGCGGTAGAGTCGCCAAAGCAACGGCTCAGGCGCGCGCAGCTTTTCGGCCAGCGCGATGAAGCGTTCCAGCGCATAACGTAGCGGCGCAGTAGCGAGCATTGCTTTGCCTAGTTTTTTGCCGATCAATGTTAGGCCGTCGCCGCGTGTGATGTAGCCGTTGATGCACGCTATGGGCGCCTGGCGATGGCCTGGGTGTTTGTAGCAAAAGAGCACCGTGTCGTGCGCCCCACGCGTTTGAAAGCGGCATTGGCGCAGCAGGTCGCCGGCTTGATCGTTGTGCAGGCAGGTGATGTTGGTGTTGTAGAGAAAGCGAATGCCGCACTCACGCGCGCGCATCGCCCAATCCTGATCCTCGCAGGTCGTGCGGAACTGTTCGTCGAAGGGGCCGATGCGCTCGTAATCGGCGCGCGGCAGCGCCAGATTGCGCGCCGTCGGCCATTCCATCTCGAAGATCCCGTCACCTAGCGGCGCGTGTTTGCGCAAGTCGTCAAGCTGCCGTTCCCAATCGTCTAGATAACGGCCAAAGGGCGTAGCGGTTAACTCAGGCAGTTGTTCGAGACCGCCGACCACCCAATAACCTGGGAAACGTGCGAGCGTCGCTAGGTGTATGGCGAGGAAATTTTCAGGCACGATCAGATCATCGCTGACCAGGATCAAATGTTTTCCGCACGCTTGGCGCATGGCCAGATTGCGGCCCGCCGACACGCCACGGTTCTGCTCGTGGCGTAGGACGCGTAGCGCACAAGGCAAAGTAATCTGGCTGGCAACTTCGTAAGTGCCGTCGGTAGAACCGTCATCCACGACGATGATTTCATATTGCTCTGGCGCCAAGCTCTGCCGCCCCAGCGCGACCAGGGTCTCGCGCAATGCCGCGCTGCGGTTGTAGGTCGAGATGATGACGCTCGCGAGCAACTCAGGCTCCGGTCGAGGATGGCACTGTTCGTTCATCGCTTATGCCTGCCTTTACTGCGCGGCGGGCGAGCACCTGCTCGTAAACATGCTCGTAGCCGGCAATCATTTTGGTGAAACTGAAACCTGCCGCGCGCCGTTTGCCAGCCGTGCCGAAGGCCCGCGCCAATTCGTCATCCTGCAACACGCGGCAAATAGCGTCAGCCAATGCCCGCGCATCCTTTTGCGGCACGATCAAGCCGGTCTTACCGTCGCTGACGACTTCGGGCAAGCCACCCGTCGCTGCCGCCACTACTGGCTTGCCCAAACTCATCGCTTCGAGCGCGGCGAAGCCGAACGATTCGGCCAAACTCGGCAGCACGACGAGCGACGAAAGGGCGATCAATTCCGGCACATCGTCGCGCCGTCCCAGAAAGCGCACCACGTCTTGCAAGCCACGCGCGCGCACTTCGTCTTCCAAGAGCTCGCGCTGCGGCCCCGCGCCCGCCAGCAGAAAGGTCACGCGGCCACAACTGGCGTTGATCTGTGGGATGGCCTCAAACAAATAACGATGGCCTTTCTCTTCGTGCAACCGCGCGACCATCAAACAGACAGGCTCATCCGTCAGGTTTAATTCATGCCTGACGCGCGCCACGCTCTCGGGCGGTGGCTCGTTGACCGGCTCCAGCCCGTTGTAAACGACCGTGATCTGCTCGGCAGGCACGCCTTCGACTTCGATCATGATTTGGCGCGTGATCTGTGAAACGGCGATCACGTGATCGGCCCGGCGTGCGCACCAGCCGTCCACCCGCGTGTGCCAGTGCTTGTTGATGCGAATGTGATGGTCTGAATGATGACGCGTGAAGACGAACGGCACACCCGCCAGATGCGCCGCGATCAAGCCGAGCCACGACGGGTCGAAGCAATGCGCGTGTAACACCGCCACGCGCTCGCGCCGCAACAACTGCGCCAGCCGCCAGAGCGCCTGCGGATATTGCCGTCGCGTCGTCGCGCCGAGCGCAAAAGTCGGCGTGTCCAACTCGCGCATCGCCGCCTGCAACGTGCCAGCCGGAGCGATGGAGCCGATCATCACCGGGTAACGTGCGCGGTCGCACTCACGCGCGATGGAGCTGAAGTATTGCGTGTCGAGATTGAGATCGGTCAGGTGGCAGATCATCACACCTTCTCGGGAAATGTCCAACAAGCTACCAGCCATTGGTAGCTACACAAATTCAACTTCGCTCGAATCCTCCCAACGGCAGTTGGGGGATGTTTAAAGCCCAGCCTAACTGCAGGCCACGGCTTGGCTTGAATCCCCCCAACGGCAGTTCTTGTCATTACCCAAATCTTCGCACTCCCTCGATCTTTGATTTCAGCGGCGATGCGCTGTTCTTAGCCCCGTAGGGGCGGGATGTTTATAGATTGAGACCAGATATTTCCCCCAAGCTCCGTAGGAGCGAAATGTGCCAGATGTCGCTCCTACGGAGCTTGGGGAATATCCACTCGCCAAAGCTATAAACATTCGGCTCCTACGGAGCCAGGAAGGCTGCGTGAGTCGCTACCCCCGGAGCCAGACAGGTCGGACTTTAACTATCCCCCAACTGCCGTTGGGGGGATTCGGGAACTTGCGCGTTTTTTGTAGGCTGGACTTGAACGATCCCCCAACTGCCGTTGGGGAGATTTTGCAAACCCGAAAAATTGTGCAGATGCCAGCGGTCGGCAGCTTGTCGGACACCGTAACGCCGCCAGCCCTCGCGCACGCCGCAAAAAATCGCCACGGCCACAGCCAGTTCATAAGCGCGGCGATTCCAGCGGCTGTCAGGCGCGCCACGCCCGACCAGCCAACAGCCGCCGTGCACGATTCGCTCGCCGATCTTTGTCGCCAGCAGACGCTTGAACACTTTTTTGACGATCAGCTTCAGCGCATCCGCGCGCCAGTTCACCGGCGCATTCTCCTGCACCAGCCGCACGCGCAAGCTCGCCTCGCCGTATTTGCGCCAGAGCAGCACGTCCGAGATGCTGTACAGCATTTGCCGCCGGCAGAATTGTTCGAGCGACACCGCCCAATCGTTGTGCAACACGACGATGCCTGGATGATAGAGCACGCGAATGCCCGCCTGCCGCGCCCGCACCCCCAAATCCCAATCCTCGCTGCTGGCAATCGTGAAGTCTTCGTCGAAGCCGCCGAGCCGCCGGAAATCTTCCGCAGGCAAAGCCAGGTTAGCCGCCGTGATGCCATCGGTTTCAACCACGCCTGCTGCCGCGTGGCCGTGGTGAAAGGCTTCCCACACCGCATCGCGATAACGGCCAAACGGCGTCGCGCGCAATTGTGGCGGGTGCGTGATGCGCCCAATCACCCAACAACCGGGATTGGCCTTCAGCGTCTGCAAATGCTCGCTGATAAAAGCGGGCGGCACGATGATGTCGTTGTCAATGAAAATCAATACCTCGCCGCGCGCATTGGCAGCGCCACGATTGCGCGCCGCGGCAGGCCCGGCGTTGCGTTGATGAAGATAGCGCACTGGCGCGCCGCTCTCCGCAATCCAACGCGGCACCGTCTCTGCCGTGTCGTCCGTCGAGCCGTCATCAACGACGACGGCTTCCCACTGGCCTGTTGGGTAGTCCACTTGGGCGAGCGCAGCCAGCGTGGTCAGCAATGCTTCGCGGCGGTTGTAAGTTGGGATGATGATGCTGGCGTTCACGTGAAAAGGAAAAGTTCGTAGTCCCGGCTTCAGCCGGAAGACTTCGGTAATCTGCGCCTTCCAGCTGAAGCCGGGACTACGAACGCATTTTCTGAAGGGCTTAGCGGCTTCCGCCCCTTCAAGCGTTTGCTGATCTGTTCAGCTCTGAGCGCACACCAAGTAGCCATTTTCAACAGCCTCACAGACAGCGGTCGGCGGTGCATCCCGATAGCTTTGTAACAATTGTCCAGAATGATCTGCTGCTTCTGCGCATCCGGCCATTGCTGCGCCGAGCTTTGCCCGCCGTAATGCAACACTTCCGCCGTGTGACAAAACCAAACTTCCCAGCCGCGCCGCCGCATCCGCAGACACCATTCGAGGTCTTCGCCGTACATAAAAAACGCTTCCGACAGTGGCCCGACCTCTTCAACTGCAGCCCGCCGTGCAATCAACGCGGTGCCCCACGTCCAGCCGATGCGCACCGTCTCGCGGTAGTTCCAATACAGACCAAGCATCACCCGTCCGCGCAGCGAATTCGGCAGTAGTTTGTGCAAGCGCGAGGCTTCCAACAACGTCCGCCAAATGCTCGGCGCCGGCTGCGCGCAATGCTGCGGCCTGCCGTCGGGATTGACCAGCCGCGCTGTCGCCAAACCCGCCCGTGGCTGTGCGTCCATCAAAGCCACCAAAGCATCCAGCGCCCCAGGCTTCACTTCCGTATCTGAATTCAGAAGCAACCAGTACCGCCCGCGCGCCTGCGCCCACGATTGATTGTTGGCCGCCGCGAAGCCGTGATTCTCTGCATTGGCGATGAGCAGCACGTCGGGAAATTCCGCCCGCACCATCTCTGCGCTACCATCGCGCGAGCCGTTGTCCACGACGTGAATCTCAAAGCTGGCGCGCGCGCCGCTCGCGCGCAGCGATTGCAGACACGACCGCAACAGTTCGCGCGTATTCCACGAGACGATGGTGATAGTCAGGTCGGGTCGTTCGGACATCATCGTTCGGGCTTCCGCATCCGGTAATAGGTATCGGCGATGATCGGCGGCAGCAAAGCCTGCGCGATCTTTTTGACGGTGCGCAACCGGCTGGGACGGCCTTTCGCCTCAGCCCCCGGTCGTGCTTGAAACAAGGTCGAATGCGATCCTTGTTCCTCTTCAGCAGGCCGCCCATTGGTGTAGTAGTAAGTCGCAATGGATTGGCGCGTCCGGCCCTTGGGACAAGTGAGTGGCAGCGGGTGGCCGTGATACGAAGTGGAAGTCGTGCTGAAGATCACGCAACGATTGAAGACCGGCAGCACGCGCTTGACGCACGCCTTCATCTCGCGATCCCACAACTCCAAATGCCCGCCGAATTCTTCCTGCCAGTCCTGATTGAGATAGAGCAGCAGATTCAAGCGCCGATCCAGCTTCAGCTTCTCGTACCAGTTGAAATCGGCGTGCACGTCGAGAAAGCCGCCCGGCTCGATCTGGTGCAGGCCGCCGCCTTTGAAATACGGATCAGGGATCAGACCGGTAATGCCGGTCAGCGTTTCCAGAAAGCGCAGCACCGGCGCCGTATTCAAAAAGTGCAGCACCTCGCGCATCGGTCTGGGCAGGGCTTCCGCGACCGGGAAGGCCAGCTTGCGTTCCGTCGCCTCGTCGTAATCGAGCCAGCGCAAAGCGCGCGGCGCCGGAAAAAGACGCAGCGCTTCGGCGAGCGGCGCTGGCGGCAGAAAGTCATCAATCACGATGTGCGGAAACGGCTCGACTGATTGGTATTCTTCAGCCCGCGTCTCAGCCAGATGCGTGAGCCGTTTGGCGACTTCTTCGCTCAGCAACACGTCCATCACGTCTTTCACTTCCAGCATTTCTGGCACTTCCGGCGGCCTCACATGGCGTTCAAGTCTGGCGACCATCATTCGTCTCCTGGGAGCGCAGGCATCCTTGATCCTGCTGGCGAATTCGGAAAACGAAGCTTTCGGTTCTCAGCTCCGAAGCTTTCGGTTCTTAGCTCCGTAGGAGCGTGATGTTTATAGCAACGGAGAGAGGATATTCCCCCAGCTCCGTAGGAGCGACATCTGGCACATTTCGCTCCTACGGAGTTGGGGGAATTATCGGTCAACGTTTTCTATAAACATTCCGCGCCTCTGGCGCTAAGAGGTAGGAATTCGCCAGCAGGATCATCTTGCCTGCGGGCTGCGGGCTGCGGGCTGGTTGCTCCCATCATGCTCTTCCCGCAAGCCAGCAGGCAGGGATGCCTGCGCTCCCAGGGACTCAAGCACTTTGAAATAGAATTCTTCGACCGCGCCCACCGCCGCGCACGTATCGGTCACTTCCCACAGATTGGCTGACAATTGCTGCACGAGCGCCGGTTGTTCGATCACGCGCGCCATCTGCCGTTCCAAATCTGTTCGGTCGCGGAAACGATAGAGCAGGCCATCTACGCCGTCATGAATCTGCTCAACGATGCCGCCGACGGCCGGAGCCAGCGTCGGCACACCTGCCGCCGCCGCTTCCTGCACCACACGGCCATAAGCTTCGACTACTGTCGTCGCCATCACTAGCAGCTTGTCGGAGAACCACCAAGAATCAACAAGTTACAGACCGGCAGGTTCTTGTAAGTCATTGATTCTTCAAGTGCGTAATTTTCCTCTCCGACAAGCTGCTAGATCGGGAATCCAATCTTCCAACAATCGCTCTGCTACCTCTATCACCTGCCGTTGATGCTCTCGCCAGCCTCGCATTCCCAACATCCACCCGCCCGGATCCTTCAGTCTGAAATGCGGCAGATTCAGTCTGTCTATGCGAACCGGGCCGTCATACTCCGTGCGGATCGAATAGGCCGGGCTGTCCGCGGCTTCCGTGCAAAGCACGCGCACATCGTGGCCGCGCTCCGCTAAATACCGGCAAATGTCCTGAACATAAATCGCCGCGCCGCCGCCGTAATCTGGCGGGTATAACTCCGCGATTTGCCAGATGCGTAATTTATGTTTCTCTGCGCTCACTCAGTTATCACACCACGCCCGGCGACCGCCATCGAAGGGTTTCGATTGCCGCGCGCTGGCGCCAATTCAGCGTCACGGAGCATTTGCGCCAGCCGGCGCGCGTATGTGTGTTCGCGTCGCACGCGCTCATACCCGGCGCGCGCAATACGGCGTCGAGCAACGTCATCAGCGAGGTAATAGACCGCTTTTTCACGCAGATCTTCCGGTGTTCGGTACGCCACGATCTCTTCATCCAAAACGAAGAAGCGATCCAGACCGGGTCGCCAGTCCACCAACTGAAAAACTCCCGCCGCCGAAATCGCAAATGTCCGCAGACTCGTCCCCATCCGAAACTGCGGATGATGAATGTTGAGAGCGATGTCGGCGCCGTTGTAAGCCAGGTTGGCCTCTTCGCTGCTCAATTCCCCGCCACGATAACAAGCCGCGACCTCGCATTCGCCTGATGGTGATGGCGCCTCGCATCGCCAGCCCTGGTCGCCGTAAATGTGCAGCTTCAAGTCGGCGACTTGTTTGAGCAGCGAGCTTCGCAGCTTCCCCACAACATGTCCGCGATAGCTGCTGCCGACGAAGGCGATGCCGCATCGCCAATCAGAAGCGAGTGTTTCCGCCGGCGCCGGATGATAGGCTTGCAAATCAGCCCCGCACGGCAATTCCGCCGCCGCGCGTCCGGTGAAAAGCCGGATAGGCTCGATCCAGGAACCATCCACCACATAAACCAGGTCGTAGCGAGGAACAATCCCCGCCAGGCTGCCGTCGTGCTGAAACGGATCATCCATCAGCCACGCGATCTTTATCGGCTGATTCCCATTCGGCAGCCGGTCAAACAGTTCATCGGTGATCGGCTCGCTCCAACAGAGAATGGACAACAGGATGTCCGGGCGCCAATCGTTAACCGCTTCAAGAACCTTTTGATTCACCCCTGCGATCAGCCGGCGGCGATGGCTCTGGCTCAACTTCCAATCCAGGTGTGAACCGACCAACGGCAGCGGCGCCAGCCTTTGGCGCAACCGCTTCGCGCCCTCCATCCATTCAAACTGATTCGTGGCGACCGTCCGCACCTCCGCCCCCAGCGACAACAGCCCGCGTTCGCAAAACGGCAGCAAATCGCCAAACCATTGCGAACCAGTGATCAGGATTTTGGGTGTTCTCATGACCCGACTCTGACTTCCTCGAAAACCTTCAATAAAGCAGAGGTGTAATTTTCAATATTGAATCGTTCAGTCGCCCAGACTTTTGCCTCGCTGCCCAACTTCTTCAGCAAGCAACGATTCTGATACAGCATTTCCACGCACCGGGCCAAATCTTCCGCATCTCCAAGCCGATACAGCATTCCGTTCGTCCCATGCCGGATCAACTCGCTCGTTCCCGCGCCAGCCGCGCCGATGACGGGTCTGCCCAGCTTCATGGCTTCCACCGTCACGCGGCCAAACGGCTCACCACGTGAACACATCAACGCCACGTCGGATTCGGCAACCAAAGCATGAGGATTGGGTGTGTACCCCACAAAAGTTACTTTATCAGCGACTCCCAACTCCTGCGTGAGCCTCTGCAAAAATGCGCCGTACTCATTCTGGTGATTGCCGACGATTGAAAGCTGAACATCCAAT
>Ga0247727_10006787_pt1 | contig 22268 bp, 20 predicted proteins | sample WisWelCaveWW1625_FD_202498 | JGI IMG/M metagenome (GOLD analysis project Ga0247727, IMG submission 202498) | Biofilm microbial communities from Wishing Well Cave, Virginia, United States - WW16-25 | ecosystem: Environmental > Aquatic > Deep subsurface > Groundwater > Cave microbial mat | place...
GCCGACCTCAAGACCCAGCTGCTCGGGTTCATCGAGCGCTACAACCCAACCGCCAAACCGTTCGCCTGGACCTACGAAGGCAAACCCCTCAAAGCATGAAACGCAATAACCGGACAACGTACTAGCGGTGGCGGTAGACGATGCGGGCGCGGTCGAGGTCGTACGGAGAGACCTCGACGCGAACGCGGTCACCGGGAAGGATGCGGATGCGGTAGCGGCGCATCTTGCCTGCAACGTGACCTAGCACGTTGTGGCCGTTGTCGAGCTGGACGCGGAACATCGCGTTGGGCAGCGCCTCGACGATCTCGCCCTCGAACTCGACCTTTTCTTCCTTCGCCATGCGACGGGGACGGTAGCAGGGGCCGATCAGCCCGTCGGGGCAACGCCACCGACCTCAGGCGCCCCGCCATCGACCGGTTGAGCCGGCTCCGGCGCCGGTTGTGGCGGGGCCTCGTACTGGGTGGGTGGGTACTTCGTGTCCTTCTTCTTCTTGTCCTTCTGCTTGTCCTCGTCGGTCTTGCTCTTGTCCTCATCCGTCACGGCGAGAGGGTCGACCCCGCCGCCGGGCGCGCCTGTCGTCGCGTACTCGCCGAAGAACGGGACGGGGACGAACGGCTCCTTGGGCTCGGGGAACGCGTTGCACTTGCGGTTCTTCATCGCGACCGCCATGAAGTCGCGCCAGACCAGGGCCGGGGCCTTGCCGCCGAACATCGCGCCGTAGCCCGGAACCGCGCTCATCGACCGCGATGCCTCGGGGTAGCCGACCCACACCGTCGTGTTCAGCGCCGTCGTGAAGCCGCCGAACCAGGCGTCGACGTAGTCGTTCGTGGTGCCGGTCTTACCGGCGACCGGGCATCCGATCTGCGCCGCGGTACCGGTGCCGCGCTGGGCGTTGGCTTCCATCGCCTTGACGGCCTCGGTGGTCTGCCCGTCTGTGAACACCTTGACGCGGTGCGCCTCGCCGAGCGACTCGTCGACCTTGCCGTCGGGGAACACGACCTTCGTGATGGCGATCGGCCTGACGCGCGAACCGCCGTTGTTGATCGTCCCGAAGGCCCGCGTCATCTCCAGCGGCGAGACGCCGCGCGTGAGGCCGCCGAGGCCCTCAGCCGGGTAGGCGTCGAGCTTGCTCGTGATGCCCATGTCGTAGGCCGTCTGGCGGACCGCCTCGGGGCCGACGTCGAGGTCGAGCTGCTGGTAGACCGTGTTGTCCGAGGCGACGAGGCCCTCGAAGATCGAGACGCTCCCGCGGTAGCGGTGGTCGTCGGTGTTGACCTCGATCTTGGTGCCAGTCTTCTCGTCGGTGAAGTCGAGTGGCTTCGAGTCGTAGGTCGTCCGGCGGATGTCGACGTTGTCACGCAGGGCGGCCATCAGCACCATCACCTTGAACGTCGAGCCCGGCTGGCGCTTGGCCTGGACGGCGAGGTTGAACTTCGAGGCCGAGTAGTCGCCCGACGAGGCCATCGCCTTGATGTAGCCCGTCCGGGGGTCCATCGACACGAGCGCGGCCGACGGGTCGCCGGGGTTGGGCAGGCGGTCGAGGATCGCCTTGCGCGCCTCGTGCTGGAGCTTGAGGTCGACGGTCGTGTAGACCTTGAGCCCGCCCTGGCGGACGCGCGCGGAGCCGTACTCGTCGATCAGTCGCTGCTTGACGTAGTCGAAGAAGTAGCTCTCGCGGCGCTTGGCGTAGTACTCGCCCTTCTTCACGCCGAGCGGCGCGCGCTGCGCGCGCTCGGCCGTCGCTCGGGCGATGTAGCCCTCGTCGGCCATTCGCCGCAGGACCTCGTTGCGTCGCACCAACGCGGCCTTCGCGTCCAGGAACGGGTTGTAGCGCGAGGGTGCCTGAGGCAGCCCGGCGAGCGTCGCCGACTCTGTCAACGACAGATTGCGCGCAGGCTTGTCGAAGAAGATCCGCGCTGCCGCCTCGATGCCCACGGCCTGCTGACCGCCGACGGTGCCGTAGGGAGCGTTGTTGAGGTACTGCGAAAGGACCCAGTCCTTGCCCTTGCGGCCCGGGTGGCGTTGCTCGAGGTCGGAAGCGAGCTTGGCCTCGCGCAGCTTGCGCTTGTAGCCCTCGAGGCCGGTCCGCGCGCGATCCTCCGTGTAGAGGTTCTTGACGAGCTGCATCGTCAGCGTTGATCCGCCTTCGACGGTCTCACCGCTGGAGACGTTCTTGATCGCGGCGCGGACGATGCCCTCGAAGTCGACGCCACCGTGCTTGTAGAACCGCCGGTCCTCGGTCGCCACGGTCGCCTGGCGCATCGTCTCGGGCATGTGCGAGGCGCGAACCGGGGTGCGCAGCACGTCGCCCTGGATGAAGCCGAGCCGCTGCTTGCCGTTCGCCGCGTAGACCGCCGAGGTGGCGCCTTGGTCGAGCGGCTTGAGCTTCGAGATGTCCGGCGCGGTCGCCGCGACGCTGACGATGTATCCGAGTCCCGCGCAGACGGCGACGACGACGCCGGCGACCAGCCCTCCGAGCACCACGAAGACGGCGCGGCTGGGGCCACGCTGGCTGCGGCGACGGCGGATCTGTCGTGCGCGACGGGACATCTCGTCGGTGGTCTCAGGTTTCGCGCGCCGGTCCCGCAGGACTTTTCGGGGCGTCGCGAACGCCGAGCGAGTCTAGCCCCCGGCCGGCCGCGGCACGCCGGCTCTCCGCAGCGCCGTGAGCGCGCTCTCGCGCAGGGCCTCCTCGGCGGCGGCTCGCTCGCCGGCCGGCGCCGCGCCGCCCGAGACGCGCAGCCGCACACCGCCGGCGGTGGCCTCGTCGACGCTCGCCTCGCGCACTCCGTCGAGCTGCCTGAGCGACGTCAGCGCGGCCGAGGCGTCGGCATCGCCCGCTATCCAGACGGTGGCCGCCGGAACGACATCGTCGCCGCGCAGCGTGTCGTTGCGCAATGGAAGCGTCATCAGCAGCTCGTTCGGCACCGCCACATGACGCCCCTCGGGCGTGCGCAGCCAGGTGAACGTCAGCGTCAGGTCCTCGACGCGCCCTCGGACGTCGCCGATCTCGACGAGATCACCGACGCGGATCGGCTGCGTGATCGCGAGCGTGATCCCGGCGATCACGTTGGCGAGCGACTGGCGCGCAGCGAGGCCCGCGATCGCTCCCACGACGGCGCTCGAGGCCAGGACGGCCCCGGCGAGTCTGTCGAAGGAGTCGAACTGGAGCAGCGCCGCGAAGACGCCGGCGCCGATGATCACGGCGAACGTCAGACGACGCACGAGTCGCAGCTGTGTCCGGCCGGTAGGGTCGAGCGCGCCGACCCCTTCGCGTGAGGCGAGCCGCATCTCGGCGGAGTGCAACAGGCGCCTGGCGATCCATGCGAGCACGATCGCGGTGATGATCGCCAGGCCGGCCGCCCCGGCGTCGCCCCACGTCGCCGCTGCGTTCGGGAGGATGACCCGCATGGCGCCGCACGGTAGCCACGCCTCCGGTCATCTACCGCGAGCGGTGCTCTTCGACGCGCTCGGCACGCTCATCGAGCTCGAGGATCCGTGGAACGCGCTGGCGCGCGAGATGGCCGTGCGCGGCGCGCCGCTGTCGCTCGACGACGCCCGCCGCGCGCTTACCGCCGAGATGGCCTATTACCGGGCGCACCACCATGAGGCTGTCGACGAGCGCTCGCTGGAGTCGCTTCGTGACCGCTGCGCCGTAGTCCTCCGCGACGCGCTCCCGCCGCCGGCGAGCAACCTCCCGCTCACGCAAGTGCGTGCGGCGCTGCTGTCCGGGCTGCGGTTCAGGGCATTCGCCGATGCCGCTCCGACGCTCGGCGCGCTGCGCGCCGCCGGGCACGCCCTCGCGATCGTCAGCAACTGGGACGTGTCGCTGCACGGCGTGCTCGAGGCCACGGGCCTCGCCGGACTGGTCGACGTCGTGGTCACGTCGGCGCAGGAGGGCGTCGGGAAGCCCGATCCGGCGATCTTCAGGATCGCCCTGGAGCGACTGGGCGGGCTCGCCGCCGTCGAGGCGGCGCACGTAGGTGACGACCTGGAGTCCGACGTCCGCGGCGCCCGCGCGGCCGGGATCGCAGCGATCCTGATCGACCGCGCCGCGCCCGCCGGCGAGCCGCCTGCGGCGGGCGTCAGGGTCGTGAGATCGCTCCAAGAGCTGCTCGGCTGAAGGTGCCCGGGGCGCGACACGCGCGGCGCCGGCCGTGCCCTGCGCCGCCGTTGGTGCGCCCGTCCTCCGTCGAAGGCCCTAAGTTCCACCGTCCGTGCCGACCAGCCTGCCCAGCCTTTCGCGGCTCCGCGCCCGCGCGTCATGACGACGATGCCCGGATACCCGTCGGCCGAGGGCTACCCGACAGCGCCCGGGCATCCGCCGCCACCGCTGCGACCGGAGCTGCCCGAAGGCGTCGAGCCGACCCCGGTGGGCCCACTCTGGAAGGGATGGACTGCGTGGGTGGCCCTGATCGCGGGATTCGTCGGAGCCGGGATACTCGGCGCGATCGTCATCGGCGTCGGGGCCGCGGTGTCCGGTTCGAACTTCGAGGATCCGACGGCTGCGCTCAACATCCTGGCGCTCGTCGTCCAGGACCTCAGCCTTGTCGGCGCGGCCGTGGTGTTCGCGCGGATGGGCGGCGGTGCGCGGTCGTGGGACTTCGGGCTCAGGCCGGCGCGGCTGTGGAGCGCCATCGGCTGGGCCGCGCTGGCGTGGGTCGCCTTCCTCGTCTTCACGGCCGGGTGGCTGGCGCTGCTCGGCGTCGGCGATTCCAGCGACAGCCTGCCCGAGAGTCTGGGCGTCGATGAGAGCACCTTCGCGCTCGTCGCCGTCGCGCTGCTCGTCTGCGTCGGGGCGCCGATCGTCGAGGAGCTTTTCTTCCGAGGGTTCTTCTTCACCGCGCTGCGCTCTTGGCGCGGCATGTGGCCGGCGGCGATCATCACCGGGCTCGTCTTCGGCTCGATCCACATCGGCTCCGCCGAGAAGGAGTTCCTGCTCCCGCTCGCGGTGTTCGGCTTCGCGCTGTGCCTCCTCTACGTCCGAACCGGCTCGCTGTATCCCTGCATCGGCGCCCACGCGCTCAACAACTCGCTGGCCTTCGGCGCTTCTCAGGGCTGGGACTGGCAGATCCTGCCGACGCTCGGCGGCTCGCTGCTCATCATCACCGCGATCCTCGCCCTGGTTCGCCGCATCGCCGGGCCCGCGCCGACCGGCGCGTACGCCGCAGCGCGTCGGCAGCTCTGAACGCGCCGGTTTCCGGGCTAGGATCCGCTCGATGAAGCTGCGACTTCTCGTGGGGGTTGGCGTTGCCGCGGCGCTCGCCGGGGCACAGCCGGCGCCGGCACAGGAGCCGCCTCCGGCGCCCCCGGTCGCCGAGCAGGCACCGCCGCCCGCCGCGAGTCTTCGCTTGGCGACGCAGCGTGTGGTCCGTGGCAGCGTGCTCGCCGGCGATCGCTGGGTCGTGCGCGGGACGGTGCGGCCATACGCGCCGGGGCAGCAGGCGGTCGTGCGCCTGTATCGGGGCGGTCGCAAGATCTCCGCGCGACGAGTTGCCATCAGGCCCGTAGCGGGCGTCGGCCGGTTCGCCTGGCGCTGCGCCTGACCCGGGCGGGCCGCGTGACCGTGGGAGCGAGCCACCGCGCGAGCGCAGAGATGGGCAGCGCCGTCGCGGCGCCGCTTCGAGTGGAGGTCGTCGCGCGTCGCGCGTCGCTGGGAGCCCGCGGGCTCGCCGTGCGGCGCCTACAGACGCGGCTTGCCCGACACGGCTACGTCGTCGGCCGGCGCGGGCTGTACGACGACCGCACGGCGCGCGCGGTGATGGCCTTTCGCAAGGTCACCGGCATGTCGCGCGAGTTCCAAGCGGACGATGAGGTCTTCCGTCGCCTGGGCCGCGGCGAGGGCGCTTTCCAGGTGCGCTACCCGAGCCACGGGCGCCACGTCGAGGCGGATCTCGGGCGCCAGGTGCTCGCGCTGATCGATCACGGCGAAGCGGTCCGGGTCTATGCGACCAGCTCGGGGGCGCCGGTGACGCCCACCATCCTGGGCTCGTTCCACGTCTACCTGAAGTCCTACGGCACGAACGCCAAGGGCATGGTCCACTCGAGCTACTTCATCCGCGGCTATGCGATCCACGGCTACGAGAGCGTGCCTCCCTACCCCGCGAGTCACGGCTGCCTGCGCGTGCCGGTCCCCGACGCCGCGTCGATCTTCGCGTGGATCCGCTACGGGACGATCGTCGACACGTACTACCGCTAGTCAGGCCGTCGCGGCGGTCACACATGTAGTTGCGTACCGCCAGGGTGCCCTACTACACGCGCGTCGGATCGCAGTCCCGCGACCACGCGTCGTGCGGGGTGCGGGCGCGCATCCCGTCCGGGGAGATCCGCCCGATCGCCTGGAAGGCGAGAGCGGCGCCCCGGCGGGATGATCGGCTGCGCCCCGCACGACGACGAGCCAGCGCGCCCTCAGCCGGATCGGCCCTGGGCGTAGCGAGCCAGGAACCCGAGGCCGACTCCGAAGCAGAGAAGCGCGAGCAGCGACGGGACGATTCGCTGCGCCCAGATGTTCGTGTCCGCGCTCACGATCCCGTCGAACGGTGAGGTGATCGCATCGTTCACGTCGTCGATCGTTCGCCGGACCTCGCCGTGCCTGCGCTCGCGAACCTTCTGGGCGACCGTGTCCTCGGCCGGGTCGCGGTTGGGGCCGCTGTCTGCGATGCCCTCGCGCGTCGTGGCGGATGCCTGGCGCGTCTCGTCGATCGCGAACAAGCCGAAGCTGAGCAGCACAACGGCGCTGACCATCAGCGCCAGGTAGCGGATGGGCTTCGCGAGCACGGGGATAGGATCGGCATCGCGATGGATTCTCGTGAGACGTTGATCGACGAGTTGCGAACGCACGCGCTGGTGATCGGCCGCGTGACGCTCACCAGCGGCGCGGTGGCCGGGTACTACGTCGATGCCAAGCGAGCGATCCTGCGCCCGCGCGGCTTCCTCGCGCTCGGGGCGCTCGTCGCCGGGTACGCGCGTGACTGGGGCGCCTCGGCGGTGGGCGGGATGACGATGGGCGCCGATCCGGTCGCCTGCGCCGCGCTCGCGGGCGGCGCCGATGTCAAGGCCTTCTTCGTCCGCAAGGACGCCAAGCAGCACGGCCTCGCGCGGCGCGTCGAGGGCCCGCTGCTGGATGACGGCGACCGCTGTCTGGTGGTCGAGGACGTCGTCACGACGGGCGGCTCGACGCTGCGGGCGATCGAGGCGCTTCAGGCCGAGGGCCGCACGATAGTCGGCGTGGTCTCGGTGCTCGACAGGCTCGCGGGGGGCGGCGCCCGCATCGAGGCCGCCGCGGCCGCGCCCTACGTGGCGCTCGCGACGATCGACGACGTCTATCCCGAGCGTCCCGACCGTTGAGCGCGCCGAGCGGCCCTGACCGCTCGGAGTGCCCCGACCTGGATTCGAACCAGGGGCCTGCTCCTTAGGAGGGAGCCGCTCTATCCAGCTGAGCTATCGGGGCGCTGTCTCGCAAGGGTAGATGAGTGCGCCGGGCAGGAAGCACGCCGCCGGGAGCGAAACTGATCGAGCCGAAACCGCGACGCCCGTCGCGGTCGTCGGTTACGTTCTCGCTAGCTCCTGGCGCCGCCAGGGCCCTCCGGAGCAGTCCCCATCCCCACGCGATATCCCCACGAGGCTTGCCTTCGATGAGTTCGGTCGCGCCGGACCAGCTTGTCGACCAGGGCGTCGGCCTCGGTCAGTTCGGCGCGGAAAGCGCGCCCGCGATTGCGGCTCGCTCTCCCTGGCAGCTGTTCTGGAGGCGGATCCGCGCCGACAACGTGACGCTCGTCGCGGCGCTCTTCATCGTTTTCCTGACGCTCGTGGCGGTCTTCGCGCAGCAGATCATCGACCTCGTCGGCGCCCGCCCGCCGAACGCGCAGTCGACCAAGTACCTCGACGAGTTCGGCTCGGCCGCGCCCCCGAGCGCCGACAACCTGTTCGGCACCGACAGCCTTGGCCGCGACGTCTTCAGCCGGACGCTCTACGGGGCTCGCGTCTCGCTCGAGGTCGCGTTCATCAGCAGCGCGCTCACGGTGCTGATCGGCGTGACCGTCGGCATCCTCGCCGGGTACTACCGGGGCGTTGCTGACACTGTGCTCTCGCGCCTGATGGACGTGATGCTCGCGTTCCCGGTGCTGTTGCTCGCGCTCGGTCTCGGCGCTGCCTGCTCGTTCGGCGACGGCTGCAAGATCGAGGGCACGCCGGTCGGCTCGTCACTCGCCGTAATCGCGCTGGTCGCGTGCGCCGGTGTCGGGCTGAGCGCACTCGCCGCGCGGCGCCGGGGACGCCGCTTTCCTGCCGACACGCTGGTCGCGCGCCTCTGGATTCCAGTGCTGATGCTGTGCCTGGGGCTCGCGCTCGCCCTCGTGGCAGGCGACAGCACCGTCTTCAAGATCTCTCCCGGGCTGCCGGTCGTGATCTTCGTGATCGTGATCGCCAGCTGGCCGCACATCGCGCGCGTCATCCGCGGGCAGACGCTGTCACTGCGCGAGAAGGAGTTCGTCGAGGCCGCGCGCGCCCTGGGCAGCAGCGACCGGCGGATCATGTTCCGCCACATCCTTCCCAATCTGGTCGCGCCGATCATCGTCTACACGACGCTGCTGATCCCGACGACGATCCTGTTCGAGGCGGCGCTGTCGTTCCTCGGCGTCGGCGTGCAGCCACCGACCGCGAGCTGGGGCGCGATGATCTCCGAAGCCACGGAGATCTTCGACTCCGCTTGGTGGTACATGACTTTCCCGGGCCTCGCGCTCGTGCTCACCGTGCTGGCATTCAACTTGGTCGGCGACGGGATGCAGGACGCGCTGAACCCGAGATCTTCGGGGCGCTAGGAAGGGCCCCGCAGGAGGAGAACACCGTGCACAGCAATACGAAAGGACATCAGATGAGCAGCAAGGGCATTCGCTTCGTGCTTCTGGCCTGCCTGCTGGCGATGCTCACGTTCGTGCTCGCCGCATGCGGCGATGACGGGCCGAGTCCGGCAGGCGGCGGCGACGCCGCGAAGACGGTTCCGGAGGGCAAGAAGGGCGGCAGCGTGACGGCGCTGGCCGCCGGCGACGTCGACTACATGGACCCGGGCCAGGCGTACTACACGTTCAGCTACCAGATCCTCTACTCGACGCAGCGCACCCTCTACTACTTCTCGCCGGAGGCTCCCGACAAGCAGATCCCGGACATCGCCGCCGGCGATCCCGAGATCGCCGGCGACGGGAAGAGCCTGACGGTCAAGCTCCAGCCCGGCATCAAGTACTCGCCGCCGGTGAACCGCGACGTGACCGCGGCCGACATCAAGTACGCGATGGAGCGCTCGTTCAGCGTCAACGTTCCGAACGCCTACGCGACCGGCTACTTCGGCGACATCGTCGGGGCGCCGAGCAAGCCGACGACGGGCGTCAAGGAGATCTCCGGCATCAAGGCGGTCGATGACCTGACGCTGCAGATCGACCTCAAGTCGCCGTCCGCGGGCACGCTCGCCGCGGCGCTTGTGATGCCGATCACCGTCCCCGTGCCGGAGGAGTACGCGGCGGACTTCGACAAGTCGAACCCCTCGAAGTACAACGAGAACGTCGTCTTCAGCGGTCCCTACATGGTGAAGAACAACGCCGAGGGCAAGCTCACGGGCTGGAAGCCCGGCAAGTCGATCTCAGCGGTACGCAACCCGAACTGGGATGCAGCGACGGACTTCCGCCCCGCGTATCTCGACTCGTGGGAGGTCCAGGAGGGCAACGACGACGCGGCCGTTGCCGGCCGACGCATTCTGCAGGGTCAGGGTCTGGTTCAGGGCGACGGTGCTCCGCCGGCTCAGATCCTCAAGCAGGCGATCCAGCAGTACAAGGATCAGCTGATCTACTCGCCGTCGGGTGGCACCCGCTACGTCGCGGTCAACACGACGCAGAAGCCGTTCGACAACGTCGACGTGCGCAAGGCGCTGATCGCAGTCTTCGACCGCACGGCCATGCGCCTGACCCGCGGCGGCGCCGCGGTCGGTGACATCGCCTGGAGCTTCCTCCCGCCCGGCATGCCCGGTTATGAGGAGTCCGGTGGGCTGAAGGCGCCCGCGGAGTTCGACTACCTGCAGAAGCCCGAGGGCGACCTCGCGCTGGCGCAGGAGTACATGAAGAAGGCCGGCTATGCGTCGGGCAAGTACGACGGCACCGAGAAGATCCTGACGATCGCGACGAACGCCGACCCCGGCAAGAAGTCAGCCGAGGTCGCGCAGGCGCAGTTCGAGAAGCTCGGCTTCAAGCTGAACTTCCGCGTCGTCCCGCAGGACACGCTGTACACGAAGTTCTGCGGCGTGCCCAAGTCGGACTACGGCGTCTGCCCGAACGTAGGGTTCTTCAAGGACTTCCTCGACGGGCAGTCCCTGCTCGACCCGACGTTCAACGGCAAGGCGATCATCCCCGCCAGCAACACCAACTGGCCGCTGATCGACGACCCGAAGATCAACGGGCTGATCGACGCGGCGAAGGCGCTGCCGCTCGGCGCTGAGCGCAACCAGGCATGGGCCGATGTCAACCTGGAGCTGGTGCGCCAGGCGGTCGCGATCCCGTGGGTCTGGGACAAGCAGCCGATCATCTCGAGCAAGAACGTCAACATGGTCGCTGACGACTACTCGAACTCGCCGTTCATGGCGTTCGTCTCGCTGAAGTAGGCGCCGACAGCACCTGAACTCAAGTGGAACCGGGGACCCCGCCGACGTGGCGGGGTCCCCGCCCTCGCGGCATTATGTGATGACGAGCGCGAACGACAGCCCAGCCTGATGCCCCTCTACATCCTTGGGCGGATCGCCTGGATGGCGGTCGTGCTCGTCGTCATCACCTTCATCACCTTCATCATCTTCACCCAGCTGCCGTCTGCTGACCCTGTGCTGCTGCGCGCGGGGCGCAACGCCAGCCCAGAGCTCGTCGAGGCGCTGCGCAATCAGCTGGGGCTGGACAGGGGCTTCTGGGGGCAGTACTGGACGTTCTTCCAGAACACGTTCTTCCACTTCGACCTCGGCCACAGCTACCAGAACAACGTCGATGTCAAGGAGCAGATCTTCGACCGGCTGCCGGCGACTGTGGCGCTCGCCTTCGGTGCGATGGTCGTCTGGCTCGCCGCCGGCATCCCGATCGGGATCCTCGCGGCGCTCAAGCGGGGCCGCTGGCCGGACAAGCTGGCGATGGGCGCCGCGCTCGTGGCGATCTCAGCTCCGGTCTACTGGCTGGGGCTGGTGTCGCTCTATCTCTTCTCCAAGGACATCGGCGTAGTGGAGATCTTCCAGGGCTCCGGCTCCTATCCGACGACCGGCACGATCCTGACCGACCCCGTCGGCGTGTCGAGCGCGCTGCTGCTGCCGTGGCTGGTGCTTGCCGCGTCGTTCGCCGCGATCTACGCGCGCTTTCTGCGCGGCAACCTAAGCGAGGTGATGGGCGAGGACTACATCCGCACGGCCCGCGCGAAGGGACTGGGCGAGCGCCGCGTGGTCTTCCGCCACGGCGTGCGATCGGCGATCACGCCGATCGTGACGATCCTCGGCCTGGATCTCGGGATCCTGCTGGGAGGGGCGATCCTCACCGAGTCGGTCTTCAACATCCCTGGCATCGGCCGCCTCGCGTTCGACTCGATCCAGAAGAGCGACCTGCCGACCGTGCAGGGCACGGTGCTGCTCGGTGCGTTCTTCATCATCGCGCTGAACCTCGTCGTCGACATCGTCTATGCGTTCCTGGATCCGAGGGTGCGCTACTAGTGGCGCTGCTCGAGGTTCGTGACCTGACGGTCTCGTTCGAGACCGAGGACGGCGTCGTCCAGGCCGTCGATGGCGTCTCCTACAGCGTTGAGCGCGGTCAGGCGCTGGGCGTCGTCGGCGAGTCGGGGTCCGGCAAGAGCGTCTCCTCGCTGACGGTCATGGGGCTGACGCGCTTCGACGGCAACGCGCGGATCTCCGGCCAGGTGCTGTTCGACGGGCAGGACCTGCTGACGGCGAGCGACGACGAGCTGCGGCGCCTGCGCGGCAACGACATCGCGATGATCTTCCAGGACCCGCTGTCCTCGCTGCACCCCTTCTACAAGGTGGGCCACCAACTGGTCGAGGCCGTCCGCGCGCATCGCAATATCTCCAAGGCGCAGGCGCTGGACCGTGCGGTGGAGATGCTCGCACTCGTCGGGATCCCGGATCCGCGCCGAGCGGTCGACAGCTACCCGCACGAGTTCTCGGGCGGAATGCGCCAGCGCGCGATGATCGCGATGGGCCTGATCAACGACCCCAAGCTGTTGATCGCCGACGAGCCGACGACGGCGCTCGACGTGACCGTGCAGGCCCAGATCCTCGACCTGCTCCAGCGTCTCCAGCGCGAACTGGACACGGCGATCGTGATGATCACGCACGACCTCGGGGTCGTCGCCGAGGTCGCGGACCAGATCGCCGTGATGTACGCCGGCCGGATCGTCGAGCAGGGTCCGCGTGACGAGATCTTCGCCGCGCCCCGCCATCCCTACACGTGGGGACTGCTGGGATCGATCCCGCGGCTCGATCAGCCTCGCGGCGAGGCGCTGGTTCCGATCCCCGGCAGCCCTCCGTCGCTGATCCAGCGTCCGTCGGGCTGCGCCTTCCACCCCCGTTGTCACTACGTGCAGGAGCAGCACAAGCGCGTCGTGCCCGCGCTCGAGCAGATCGGTGAGAACGGCGCCCACCGCGTCGCGTGCCTGCTGGCGGAGGGGCAGCGCAGCGCGCTGTGGGCAGCGCTCGGGGCCGGCGCCAGTCCCGAAGCGGCGCGAGTCGCAGCCGGCGTGTCGAGTGAGGGTGCGCCCGTAGCGATCGAGGGCAAGGAGGCCGGATGACCAACGCCACGCCGACACCGCTCGTTCAGGCGCGCGACCTGGAGATGCACTTCCCAGTGAGGTCGAGCCCGCTCCGCGGGCGCTCGGCAGGCGCGGTGCGCGCCGTGGACGGCGTCAGCTTCGACGTGTTCGAGGGTGAGACGCTGGGCCTCGTGGGGGAGTCCGGCTGCGGCAAGTCGACGACGGCGCGGCTGCTGACGCGGCTGCTCGAGCCGACGGGCGGCAGCGTCAGCTTCATGGGGCAGGACATCACGCATCTGACGCGGCGCGAGCTGTTGCCGCTGCGGCGTGAGATGCAGATGATCTTCCAGGATCCCTACTCGTCACTGAACCCGCGCCAGACGGTGGGGTCGGTGATCGGCGAGCCGTTCGTGATCCACGGCATCGAGCGTGACGACGACAAGCGCAGGCTCCGCGTCCAGGAGCTGATGGAGCAGGTCGGACTGAATCCTGAGCACTACAACCGGCTTCCGCACCAGTTCTCCGGCGGACAGCGACAGCGGATCGGCGTGGCGCGAGCGATCGCCCTCAAGCCCAAGCTGGTGGTCGCCGACGAGCCGGTCTCGGCGCTGGACGTCTCGATCCAGGCGCAGATCATCAACCTGCTGCGTGACCTGCAGAGTGAGCTCGGCCTGACGATCGTCTTCATCGCCCACGACCTGAGCGTGGTGCGGCACATGTGCGATCGCGTCGCCGTGATGTACCTCGGCAAGATCGTGGAGCTGGCCGACGCCGACGATCTGTTTGCGCATCCGCGCCACCCCTACACCGGCGCGCTGCTGAGTGCCGTCCCGGTCCCGGATCCGCAGTTGGCAAAGCTGCGCCGCCGGACCGTTCTGGTCGGCGACGTGCCCTCGCCGACCGCACCGCCGCCGGCCTGCCGCTTTCACACACGCTGCCCCAAGGCGCAGGGGCGCTGTTCCACCGACGAGCCGGCGATGGAGCGCAAGGACGGCGGAAACCTCGCCGCGTGCCATTTCCCGCTGACCGACGCCGAGCTGGCCGAGAGCCTGCCGACGCGCGCGGCCTGATCGCGCTCAGCGACGTCTCTTCGGCGCGCAGGTGCGATAGGTGCGCGTACCGCTGACCACGCGCCCGTTTGACAGCACGACGCGGACGCGGACGCGGAACCGGCCCCTCGGCAGTCCGCGCAGGTCGATCGCAGCGCTCAGAGCGCGACCGCTGACCGTCCTGGTCGGGCGCCCGGCCACGCGTATCTCGGCGAACACGATCCTGGTGCCGCTGGGCTTGCGCAACCGCAGGCGCAGCTTGCGCCGGCTGACACAGCGCCGCGTGGAGGGCAGCGACACGAGGGAGGCGAAGCGCTGTGAGCTGTTCGCCGCCGGGCCTGGCGAGACCGGGCCGGTCGGGGTCCTCGGTGCGGGCGTCTCGATTGACCAGACGCGGGAAGCGGGAAAGCTGACCTGTTGGCCGACGCGGGCCTGCACGCGGAATTGGTGACCGCCCGGCTCCAGCGGACCGACCGTCATCGGCGATGTGCAGGCGACGAACGCATCGCCGTCGAGGACGCACTCGAGCGTCGCTCCCGGGGTCGGCGTGGTGAACGTGAAGGTCGCCGTGCGCTCGACTACGCTGCCCGTCGGGCCACCCGTGATCTGCACGACCGGCAGGTCAGGCGCCGATGCCGCCGTGCGCAGCGCGGCGTACTCGGAGGATCCCGCCGCGGTCGTCTGCGATGCGGTCAGCTTCTGGCCCACCGGGACCTTCGCGCCGAAGGCAAGCGACCATGTGCCGTCACCGGCGACGGTGGTCACGGCCGGTGTGGTGGGAAGTGTGTAGCCCTCGCCCGGCCCGTCGATACCAGCCGCGAGGTCGTCCGCGCGCCATTGCTGCAGCACACGGATCGTCGCCCCGGCCGTACCGGTGCCGGCGATGCCGGCTGTCGTGGCGGTGCCGACGGTCGGCGGCTGGATCGCTCCGTTGGCGGGACCGCTGTTGCCCGGCCCGGAGGTGGGGAGCAGATCGGTGAACAGCGAGAGCGGGTTGTTGAACGAACCGGCTGCGATGCCCTCGTTTCCCGCGACCACGACGCCGGTCGCACCGCCGCTGATCTCGACCGCCGGGCCGGCGGTCCGCGTGAGCGCGTTCCACAGCGACGGGTCTTCGTTGCCGACGAGCGCGCCGGAAGTCGTTTGGGGGGGGCCGAGGGGCCCGTCGGTGATGCGGACCGGCGGTCCCGCGAGCGGCGCCGCGAAGGGGATGTGCCCGATCAGGTTGGCCGAGATCCGCGCCCCGTCCGCGCCGCGGATCCAGATCGCGGGGTCGCCCGTCGCCGTGCCGCCGAAGATGTTGCAGCCCTGGGGAATCGGGATGCATCCCCCGACGTTGGTCCCTATCAGGGCATCAGACGCGCCCGGCCCGATCACGACCGCGGCGTCGGCGTAACTGCCGACGAATGGCGTGAAGAAGTTGCCGATCACGATCGGCCGCGGGCCTTCCAGCACGAGCCCCGATCCGGTCGCCCCGAAGTGGTTGTACTGCACGTAGACCTCGGCGCCGACGTCACCGCCGAGCGTCGCGTTCGTGCCCACGTTCGGCAGTGCCGTGGCATGATCGGGAGCGACTCCGAACACGTTGCTCATGACGTTGAGGATCCCCCGGCCGCCGGCCTGGTCGATGCCCGCGGCGTTTCCGGAGATCAGGTTCCCGCGGCTCGGCGTGGGACCACCGATCATCGCCCCGGCGGTGTCGCCGCCCACGAGCTTTCCGCCGTCTCCGACGTGGATCGCGACGGCATTCGCCGCCGCGTCGCCCGCGGCGTCGAGCCCGATCCAGTTCCCCGCGATCGTGGTACTCGCCGCCGGTGACTCGCCGGAAGCGACGTTCCCGTCGAGGTCGATGCCGGCGACGGACGAACCGGCGATCAGGTTGCAATAGCCGCCGCAGGAGCCGTCCTCGGCGGCGGCGTTCGACTGGGCGCCGACCGCGTTGCCCTCGGCCTCGTTCAACACGACGCCGAGGGCGCTCTGCGCCGTTATCGCGATCGCGCGGCCGTTTCCGGCGACCGCGCCGTCACGTCGCAGTCCGAACCGGTTGCCGTAGACGCCCGTCGAGTCGGCGCCCCAGATCGCCAGGCCGTCGCCGTTGCCGGCGAAGGCGTTGCCCTCGCCGGCCGACGAGCCGCCGATCCTGGCGCCGGTCGAGGTCAGCAGCACTCCGCGTGCCATCCCCTCGACGGTGGTGTGGTCGACGCGCACGCCGATGTCGGAGTTGCTCAGGATCATTCCGGCGCGATCAACGGAGATGCCGGTCGCGAAGCGTGATATCGCCAGGCCGCGAATCGTCACGTCGGCCGCATCGACTTCGAGGCCGGTGCCGCCGGCGGTCGAAGGCCGCAGGCCGACGCAGGGCTGCGCCGCGTCCGGCGTCGCCGAGCAGCCATTGATCGTCGTGCCGGCGACGGCGATCGCGTCGAGGTCCGATGAGACGACCGCGATCGTTGCGTTCTGGATGGCCGCGTCGAAGCCGATGGCGTGGGGTCCCGCTCCCGCCGCCGCGTTCGCCTGCCGTATCGCGGCGCGCAGTGTGCACTCTACGCCGGGTCCCGCAAGCGCGTCGCAGACGTTGTCGTTCCCGGCGATGTCAGCGCCGTCGCCGATCGACGTGACCGTGAACGTGGCCGCCCCCGCGGTCGGGGCTGCGATCGTGAGCGCCGTGAGGGCCACGACGAGGCTGACGAGACGTATACGCATCACTCCTCCGTGAGACCGCGAGCCTACCCAGTCGTCACGGCTCGGGTAGCCGGTTCGCCGGTGGTCAGTCCAGCCAGGTCACGACGTCGTCCGCCGGCACGCGCTCTGGCACGCGCTGCTCCTGACGAGCCCAGCCGAGGTGCAGCAGGCCGATCAGGTGCTCGTCCTCAGTGACGCTGAGCGCCGCGCGCCCCGCGACGGTCCGCAGAACCGCAGGCGTGCGCCAGTAGCCGGCCAGGCCGCGATCGTGGGCGCCGAGCAGGACGAGGTAGGCGGCGACCGCCGCGGCGCAGAGATCCTCCTGCGCCTGGACGGCGTCGTCCGACCGCACGACGGATACTGCGACGAGCGCGGGCGCGCGGTCGAGCTTCGGCGCGTCCTGCGGACCGGCGGCGCTCTTGAGCCGGCCCAGGGCGGCGGGGCCCACAACGCGAAAGCGCCAGGGGTTCGTCAGGTGGTGGTTGGGCGCCCAGCGCGCGAGGTCGAAGAGCGCCTGGAGTGTCGCGCGATCGACGGGCTCCGGGCCGTAGACCTTGTGCGTGCGTCGCGTGCGGACGGCCTGCTCGACCTCCATCAGGCCTCGTCGCCTGCGGCGTCCTCGTCGTCGGCGTAGAGCGACTCGCGCGCGAGCTCGTTGCCGCGCTTGTCGAACGCGCGCACCTCGAGCGTGTCGGCGCGGTAGTCGTCGGGCGCGATCAGCGTGAAGCGGTCCTCCTGCAGCACGCACTGGTCGACGCACAGGTCCGTGAGCTCGGCCGTCGCGATCGCCGCGCCGGCTATCAGCGGACGGCCCCAGACGAGCGTCATCGCGGCGACCTTGCCATCCTCGCCGCGCCACGAGCCGATGACCTCGTCGCAGAGGTCGATCCGCCAGTCGGGGTTCGCGTCAGCCGTCTCACCGGTGGCGTCGGCGACCGCATGGAATCCCGTGGGATCCCCGTCCTCCGCACGCACGAAGCTGATGTGGCCAAAGACCTCGAGCCCGCTCGAGGTCATCGCCGTCGCCGGGACGTAGGTGCGCCCGTGCCAGGTGCGGTCGGGGTACCAGGCGATCTCGCCGACGTCGCCGAGCGCGCCCACCTCGCCGGGGTCGATCCGCAGGCAGGCGCCGAGCAGCTCCGCCTGCAGGCGCTCGGCCCAGCGACCGTATGGCAGCGACTCCTGCGGGGGCTCGGCTGCGAAGCGGGGGACGAGGCGTGGCTCAGGGGGCATCGCCCGCAGGCTACGCGTCGGCGACTTCAAGCAGCAGAGTCACGGGGCCGTCGTTGACCAGCTCGACCTCCATGTGCGCGCCGAACACCCCGCGCCGCGCGCCGAGGCGATCACAGAAGCGCTCGTAGAGCGGCTCGGCGATCTCCGCCGCCGCCGCGCCGACAAAGCTCGGTCGATTGCCCTTGCGGGCGTCGCCGTAAAGTGTGAACTGGCTCACGCACAGAACCTCACGCCCGCCGAGTGCGTCGTTCATCCGGCCCGCGGAGTCCTCGAACACGCGCAGCGCGCGGACCTTGTCGGCGAGCCGGTCGCCGTCGCCGGCGTCGTCGCCATGCGTGACTCCGAGCAGCACCAGCAGCCCGGGGCCGATCGACGCGATCTCCTCGCCGCCCACGCGAACCGCGGCCCGGGAGACACGCTGGACGAGCGCTCGCACGGCGCCGGAGGCTACCTCAGGCGAGCGCCTTCTCCATCCACATGTGCTCGATTCCGGCGTCGAGGAAGACCTCACCACGCGCGACGTAGCCCGCGCGCTCGTAGACGCCGACAGCGCTCAGCTGGGCGCCCAGGACGATCCGCCCTCCGCCCAGCGCGACGGCCTCGCGGTCGGCCGCGTCGAGCAGCAATCCGGCGATCCCCTCACCGCGCCGCTCGCGAGTGATCGCCATGCGCCCGAGCTTGACCCGGTCGCCGTCGGCCAGCAGCCGACACGTTCCGACGACCTGCTCGGCGCCGTCGAGCGCGACCAGGTGCAGGGCCGCGTCGTCGCGGCCGTCGTACTCGTCCTCAGGAGATACGCCCTGCTCGCGCACAAAGACTTCGGTTCGCAGTGAGATCGCCGCGGCGATCTCGCGTGCATCGCGCGCGCGACGAACCAGCACGTCTCCTGCGCAGTGGTCTTTCATCGCCGTAAGTCGCCGCTCGCCCGGGTGCCGGCCCGGCTCAGGACGAAGCGCCCAGCGCGTAGCGCCGCACGTCGGCGTCGAACGCCTCTGGGCTCTCGTACGGGCCCTGATGGATGTAAGTGCGCTCCCCACTCGCGTCGTAGAACGCGGTCGCCGGCTGGCCGAGAAGCTTGTAATCGTTGTAGACCTCGCCTTCGGGATCCTCGATGCTGGGGAAGGTGACCGGGAAGCGCTTCAGGAACGCCATCGCGCCGTCGCGGCTGTCGCGCAGGTCCACGCCGAGAAAGCCGACCTCCTTGCCGCGGTCCAGCGAGACCCGTTGGATCACCGGCGCCTCCTCGATGCATGGCCCGCACCACGACGCCCACACGTTCACCACGGCCGGGTGGCCATCGAGCTTCGCGAGCTCGCGATCGAGTGCGTCCTTCGCGCCGGGGAGCAGGTCGCCCGCGCGAGCATGAAGCGACGCGATCGGCGCCGGGGCGCCTGACAGCCTGGCGCGAGCCTCGTCGGAGTTCACGGTCAGCGCGCGGGCCGGCGTCGCGCCGTCGTCACCCGAGGTCGCCTGCTTGAGGCCGATGCCGATGCCGGCGCCGATCAGCACGACGACGGCGAGCAGCATTGCGGTGCGCATGACGTGAGGATGACATGACGGTGCGGTATCCTGCGCAGGACATCGCGGGTCGCTCACCTTGTACGGAAGCGCCCGCGAAGCGCCCGCCGGACGCGGGCAGCGGGCCGGAGCGCCCAGTCCCTGCGCCCCGGTCCCTCCGCTAAGCAAGTTCTGAGCCATATGGCTGACCAGACGACGGCCGTCGAGGCCGCACCCACGCCTTCCAGCAAGGACATCACTCGCGCCGAGGCCTTCACGCGCGAGACGTTCGTGCATGCCGGCGAGACCGCCGCGACGGCACTTGACGGCGGATCGCCGCGACGCATGGCGCTGGACGCCGCGCTCGTCGAGATCACGGACGACCACGGCGTGCCGTCGACGCAGTGGCGGCGTGACTGGTCGCTGCTGCTCGGGCTCGAGCGCCTGCTCAGCGAGGAGGAGCCGCGCCTGGCCGACGGCACGACGCTCAACCCTCACCAGGTCGACGCGCTCTCTGGAACGCTCACGGCGCTGCTCGCCGAGCGCTTGCGCGCGGACTCCGGAGCCTCGAACGGGACCGCCACCTCGACCGCGGCACCCGTGCTCGCCGTCGACGAGGATCCCGAGGAGGCACCCGTCGCAGACGACGAGGAGGTAGCCGCCGAGATCGCCGCGCTCGACGAGGAGCACGAGGACGACGACGAGGACGACGACGTCTCCGAGCCGGCCGACCAGCCTGCAGACGCGGAAGAAGACGAGGACGAGGCGCTCTGGGAGACCCCGGACGAGACCGACGAGGACGTCGACTCCGCAGCGATCAACGACCCCAACGCACACAAGCGCTTCTGGTTCGAACACGCGACCGGCGCCGGCAAGACAGTCGCCGCGATGGGCTTCGTCGAAGCATCGCGCACGGGCGGCGTGCTGATCCTCACCCACCGGCGCAACCTCGTCGACCAGTTCAACGACGAGCTGCGAACGCGCGGCTACTCCGACCGCGTCTCCGCGGCGCTGTTGGGTGAGGACAAGGGCCACGGCGACGGGCCGGTCACGGTCGAGACGTACCAGTGGTTCGTGCGCAACGCCGGCAAGATCTCCTCGGCGTACACGATCGTGATCTGCGACGAGGCGCACACCGCGCTGGGCGAGAAGACGAGCGCTGCGATCCGCGTCTGGACCGGGCCGATCTTCATCGGCATGACCGCGACGGGCGCGCTGATCGCTCGCCACGTCACCGACCTCTTCCCGACGCAGACCTCGCGCTTCGACCTCGCGCAGGCCGCGCGGCGCGGCGTGATCGCGCCGCTGCGCTGCATTCGCATCCCGCCGGGCCCGGGTGTGCGGACGATCGCCAAGGTCCCGTTGCGCAAGGGCGAGGTCGACATGGAGTTCGACCAGGAGATGCTGGCCGAGCTGCTCGACCAGGCGCCGTTCAACTTCGCGATCGCCGACCTCTACAAGACGCGCTTCAGCGGCGTTCCCGGAGTCGTCTACACGGCCGGCGTGCGCCACGCCTACAACGTCGCCGAGGCCTTCCGCGCGCTCGGCATCAAGGCCGAGGGCGTCTCGGGTGAGACGCCGAAGCGTGAGCTGGCCGAGATCCTCGCACGTTACGAGGGCGGCGAGATCGACGTGCTCGTGAACGCGCAGCTGCTCGCCGAGGGCTGGAACTCGCCTCGCGCGACGGTCTGCATGCACCTCGCTCCGACGGCATCCAGGCGCATCTACCAGCAGCGCGTCGGTCGCGTGACTCGCCGCCATCAGGGCAAGGAGGCCGGCGTCGTCGTCGACTTCGTCCACCCGGCGACCAAGCACGACGATCCGGTCGTGACCCTGCACTCGCTGCTGGAGCGGGATGTCTACCGCGGAGGGGCGATAGTCGTCGGTCCGGTGCGCCGCGGGCGCGGGCGCCGGGTGCGCGTCGAGCGCCGCGTGGTTCCGGTGACCGCGAGCGAGGATCGCCGCCACGAGGTCTTCGAGCGCGAGCTCTGGCGGATCGCGGTGGAGCACCTCGACTACGGCGAGCAGCACATGTGGGCTGCGCTCGCCGGCGCGCGCGTACAGACGAGCGGCTGGCGCCGCGCTCGCGCGATGCTGCACTTCGACCGTACGGGGGAGCTCAAGCGTCGCTTCCTGCTCACCGCCGTGGAACGCAACAAGAACGCGCAGCTGCGCATTCGCGCGCTGCAGGAGATCGCAGCGCTCAAGGATCCGGAGGCTTTCGACCTCGCCATCGACCAGGTCGGCGGTTGGGCGCGCGACGAGCGCCGCGAGGCCGCCAAGGTGATGTTCACCGCGCTCGCCGAGAAACGCATCGGCCGCCGCGACCAGGCGAACGCTTGGATCTGGCGGCTGGCGGAGTACACGCGCGACGTCCACGAGGAGTACGCCGTCCAGCGCTGGCCGGAGACCAAGCGGCTGCTCGGGCTGCTCGTCAACTCGGCCGGAGGCGCGCACGCGCGCAACGCGCGACGTCTCGTGCAGGCGACGCGCACGCTGGACCGTCGTCTTCAGGCGGCGATCCTCGCGGCGGCCGTCGCCCACACGCCGGAGGCCGAGGAGGTGCTGCGCGGCGCGCGCACGAGGCTCTCGCGCAAGCCCGGGTCGCTGTCTCGTGAGCTGCTGCGCAACTTCCCCAAGGGCAAGGGTCGCCGCGGCCGGCGCCGTCGCAAGAAGGGCGCGGGCGAGCCGCAGGTCTCCGGGGCGACGCAGCTGAAGGCGGGCGAGGACGCGGTCGACGTCAGCGAGGTCGGCGTCGATGTAGCCGCGGCCGACTCGACCGAGGCCGTTCGTCCGCCTCGCCGGCGCAACCGCAACCGGCGCAAGCCCGTCGCCGACGCGCAGCCGGGCGACGGCGACAGCGGCGACGACGAGCCCGAGATCGCCGCCGCCTGAGCGCTGGGCGCGCGGCTAGTACGTTGTCCGGTTATTGCGTTTCATGCTTTGAGGGGTTTGCCTTCGTAGGTCCAGGCGAACGGTTTGGCGGTTGGGTTGTAGCGCTCGATGAACCCGAGCAGCTGGGTCTTGAGGTCGGCC
>Ga0247727_10006788_pt1 | contig 22268 bp, 15 predicted proteins | sample WisWelCaveWW1625_FD_202498 | JGI IMG/M metagenome (GOLD analysis project Ga0247727, IMG submission 202498) | Biofilm microbial communities from Wishing Well Cave, Virginia, United States - WW16-25 | ecosystem: Environmental > Aquatic > Deep subsurface > Groundwater > Cave microbial mat | place...
AACGATTTTCAAGCCCGGCGTGCGATAAAACCATGGCTCGGTATTTTGCGAATGATACGGCCCGGCATTGCGCAAGCCGCCCCACGGCAGACGAATCGTCAGCGGCACCGGTTGTCCCCAACGATAATAAATTTTTGCCGCATTGTTCACGAGCTGATTGAAACCGCTCGCAATGAAATCGTTGAACTGAATCTCCGCAATCGGGCGCTTGCCCACTAGCGCCGCGCCGGTGGCGCACGCGATAATCGCGCCTTCCGCCAGCGGCGTGTTGATCATGCGCCCGCCAAATTCCTCCAACATGGATTTGAGAATGACGAAAGCATTGCCGTAATTGCCGCCGATGTCTTCGCCTAGCATGAACGTATTCGGATCGCGCCGCATTTCTTCCGCCAGCGCTTCGACAATCGCCTGCCAGAATGTTTTGCCATTGGCGTCAAACTCGACTCCGGCCGCTTCGTTGGGTTGCCAGAGTTTTGGCGCGGGGAAAATAATTTTTCGATCTTCTAAAACTTCATGATGCGCTTGCCATTCGCCGTCAGTCACCACCGGATGCCCTGCTAATTCCGGCTGCGGCCACAGCGCGGCAATTACTGCTTGTGCTGCCGCTTCGATCTCGGCTTCGACTTCGGCGACCATCTTTTTCCAACCGGCGTCATCGAGAATATTTTCTTCCAACAACTGCTGCCGATAAATTTTAATCGGATCTTTCTGAAACCAGTGCGCATATTTTTCCGCATCGACATAGCCGCCGGCAGTTTTTTCCGGCGCCACATATTCTAAAAATTGATCCGGCTCTTTGCCGAAATAGAGCATGTCGTCATGATGCGCGTGGCCGCACATGCGCATCGCGATCATTTCGATGAGCACCGGCCCGTTTCCCACGCGACACGTTTCCGCGGCTTCGGTGACGGCGGCAAAAATTTCTTCGGCGTCTGTTCCGTCAATCGTAATACTTCGTATTCCGTAACCAACGGCTTTTTGCGCAAAATTGAACGCGGCGCATTGCTCCTGCACCGGCGTCGAGAGCGCGGTTTGATTGTTTTGCACGATAAACACGATCGGCATTTTCTGCACCGCCGCGAAGTTGATCACCTCATGCCATTCACCGGACGAGGTGCCGCCTTCGCCGAGGCAACTGATCATCACCTGTCCGGTATTTTTTAACGCAAAGCCGATGCCGCAGGCCGAGCCGGTGCTGAGCGTAATTGGCGCGGCAGGAGGGAGGACGCCGCAATTAAAATCGCCGAGGTGCAAATCTTTTCCATTCGTCGGCTTGCCCATTTTGCCCATTTGCGCCGTCATCACCTCAAACGGCTTTTGCCCCATCGCCAGCGCCAGCCCGAGATCGCGAATCATTGGCGCGGCATAATCACCGGAATATTTCTCGTTCCGCATGAAAGCCGCGCCGCGTTTCAACCGCAGCGCCGCGGCGTAAATCGCCTCCTGTCCCATCGAGCGAAAGCCTTTTCCCTGAAACGTCGCGCCGTCGGGTGTTTTGATTTCGCCGCCCATAAAGAACTTTTTCAAGCGCGCGTCGAGATAGCGCGTCAGCAACATGCCGGCCAGCGCCTCGAGCTTTTCGTTGGAGGTGAGCGAGCATTTGAGTTGCACACGAGTAAAAGCGGCGTGAATATCTTCACACAAACGGGTGATAAAATATTCCGAGGCTTGCGCGAGGCTCGTCATCGGGTAGATTTCTAACACACGATTTTGCGGGGCAACGTGAATGATCATTCGCCGCACGGCTTCAAGATAACGCGCTTCAAATTTCTCCAGCGCCGCGAAAGAAAATGTTTTGGTCGCCGCGCCGTCAAAATCCGCGACGAGAGCATCGAAGCTTTTCAGCAGCGGCTCCAACAACAGCGGCGCCGATTGCGCCAGGGCGGTGAAAATGTTGCGCCGTAACGTTGTAAATGGAACGGTGAATTGGGGCAACGTTTTTCGGCTCATTTCAGCGGTGTGCATAAGTAGGGGATGGGTGGTGATTTGGAAAGTAGCGTTTTTCAAATGCGACCTGATTTTGTGATAATGTCAATGCGTGATGTTAGCTGCCAACTTGCGGCCCCTGAAGGGGCTACTACGAAAAGTCTACTACGAAAAGGGCTACTACGAACAGTACAAATTTTTTAACAAAGTTGCAAACGCTACAATTTACAAAATTTCCTTTGACACACGCACTTCTTTTTTTATATTGAAGTCATTGGCATGACAGTGCAATTGGCCATTTTAAATTTTTAATTGAAAATTTAAAATTAAATCTCTTAATACGGAGGAAGGCATGAATCGCGAAATTCACTCGTGGTGGAGTCCGAGCTTGAACAAGAATATGGAAATCGTGGTGTACGGCCACTACGGTTTTGCGCTGCTGATGTTCCCGACGGCGGCCGCGGATTATCTCGAATATGAGCGTTTTTACGTGATCGATACGATCGCGCCGTTCATTGATTCCGGCAAAGTGAAAGTTTTTTCCATCAACAGCATCAATATGGAAAGCTGGTTGAATAAAAACATGCACCCGGCGCACAAAGCGATGCGCCATCAACAATTCAACGAGTACGTCGTCAACGAAGTCGCGCCTTTTATTCACAACCATTGCCAGGGCCGCCCGATGACGATTACCACCGGCGCGAGTCTCGGCGCGTTTCATGCGGCAAACACGTTTTTCCGCCGCCCGGATTTGTTTGACGGCATGATCGCGATGAGCGGCACTTACGACGTGAAAATGTACAGCGACGGTTATTTCGACGACAATTGTTATTTCAACAGTCCGGTGGATTATCTGCCGAAGATGAATGACGATTATTTCCTGCCGCTGCTGCGCTCGAAACAGCACGTTTATATTTTAAGCGGGCAAGGCTCGTACGAAGCGCCGCACCATTCGCGTTGGCTGGCGGAACTTCTTTCTGCCAAAGGCATTCCCAATTATTTGGATTTGTGGGGCCACGACATGACGCATGACTGGCCAACCTGGCGCAAAATGTTGCCGCATTATCTCGGGTCGCGATTTTAGTCAGTTTGACGGTTCGCCTGTTTGACGGTTTCTAACTCAATTTTAACCGGCGAACAGGCAAACTAGTAAACCGGCTAACGCTTTTATACATGCCTTCCCCACTCAAAACTATCGGCCGCGGCGCGCTGAGGTACTTTGAAAACATCGGGCGCTACGGCCTATTGGTGGCCGCCATTTTTAGAGCATGCCGCGAGGCGCGCATTTTTCTGCGGCGTCTCCCCGAGCAAATGTTTATGATCGGCAACAGCTCGCTGCCCATCGTGTTGATTACGGCGACGTTCAGCGGCATGGTGACTTCGGTGCAAGCCGCGTATCAAATCACCGGCTATGTGCCGCTGTATATCGTCGGCAGCGCCGTCGGTGAATCGATGATTTTGGAGCTTGGCCCGGTCGTTACGGCACTGGTGTTGGCCGGCCGCATCGGCGCCAGCATCGCCGCGGAGCTTGGCACGATGCGCGTGACCGAGCAGATCGATGCGTTGGAATCGCTCGCCATCAATCCCGTCGCCTTTTTGATCGTGCCGCGCGTCCTGGCCGGCATGATCATGGTGCCGGTGCTCACCGTGTTCGCCGATTTCGTCGGGATCATCGGCGGATGGTTGATCTCGATCGCCACCATCGATTTGACCACGACCGAATTTTTCAAAGGTTTTCGGATGTTTTTTAAAATTTGGGACGCCGTCTATGGCATCATCAAAAGCCTTTTCTTCGGCGCCGGCATTACGTTGATCGGCTGTTATGAAGGCTTTCACACCACCGGCGGCGCGGAAGGCGTCGGCCGCGCCACGACGCGCGCCGTGGTGTCGGCGTGTCTGGTGATTCTGATGCTCGATTATGTGCTGGCCGCCCTGCTGCTTTAAAACCTGGAGTGGTGGAATGCTGGATCGTTGGATTGTTGGGGCCATCAATCCAAAAATCCACTAATCCACCCATCCATTATTTCTTTTCGAGGGATGTTATGAGTTACGAAGCTCGTGTTGGAGTCGTGATTATCGTCGCCGTCGCCATTTTCTTTTTCGGTTTGCTGTATTTGCGCGAATATTCGTTTAACAAAAAAGAGTATGAAATTACGGCGCTCTTTGAAACGGTGATCGGTCTTGAGCGGCAAGATCCGGTGATTGTTTCCGGTTTTAAAATCGGGCAAGTGAAAGAGATGGAGTTGCTCGGCGATACGGTGCATGTGAGATTGTTGATCGACTCGCGTTATCAATTCCGGCGCGACTCCAAAGCGGTCTTGCGCAATTTGACTTTGCTCGGCGACAAAGCGATCGAGCTCGTGCGCGGGACGTCCACGGCGATGATCCAACCTGGCGACCGGATCGTGGGAACCTTAGAGACGGATTTTTTTGAGCTCGCCGAAGCTGCGGCGCCGATTAGCGAAGACATCGCCGTGTTGTTGAAACGCTTTCGTTCGACGTTTGATGAAAACACCGAAGCGAGTCTTAAAGGCAGCCTGCGCAATCTCAATGTGATTTCCGGCGCCGTCGCCGAGGGCGTGACCAACAACATCAGCGCGGTGGAACAAGCGTTGTCGAGCTTTAAAGCCGCGACGAAAAATTTGGAGCAGTTGACCGAGCCGGAAGGCAAAAACATGCGCGACGTGATCGCCAATTTGGATTCGAGCTCGAACAGCTTGAAAGCCGCCACGGCGCGGCTGAGCAACGCCGCCAGCTCGATGGAAAAAATGCTCGGCAAAATCGAGAAGGGCGAAGGCTCGCTCGGCAAGCTCATTCAAAACGACACGCTGTATCGCAATCTCGAAAAATTTACGCTCGATTTGGATTTGCTGATTCTCGATGTGAAGCAGCATCCGCAGAAGTACATCAAGATCGAGGTGTTTTAATCCGATCAAAATATATTTGCCAGAAATCTCATCGCGCCCCAGAATACCGGTTTGAAGACCACGGGAAAAAATTTCCAGGCGGCGATCAACCCCACCATCGCGAACATCGGATTGTGACTCAGCTCGGCGAACTGCAACGCGAGTTTTTCCGGCAGCAGTAAGCCAATCACGGTATTGCCATCGAGCGGAGGAACCGGCATCAAATTAAACGTTGTCAACAAAATGTTGAGCGAAAACATAATGCTGAAAAATACCGCGAACGCGTTGGGCAATCCCTTTTCCGTCGCCGTTACGATTTGGTGATAATCCAGCCCATAAAGGTTCGGCGGATTAAAAAAGCCCAACTGGCCGCCCATCCACATCGCGAGCACTGCCATGAGCGCGAGTATGAGATTCGCGACGGGGCCGGCGAGCGCCATGAAAGCCGCGCGGCGCGGATAACGCTGCTGCCAGGTGGGATCATAAGGCGCGCTCGCCCAGCCGATCATCCACCCGCCTAAAATATACGACAGAATCGGAACCAAAATCGTCCCGAACGGTTCGCGCCGCATGTGGGGAATTGGATCGAGCGTCACTTGCCCCGCATGAAAGGCGGTCAGGTCACCGCCCCATTTGGCGGCCAGCGCATGCGCGGCTTCGTGGCAGGTGAGGGAAAGCAAGAAAACGACATACCAGATTGGACCGAGTACATAAGCTTCGGGCATGAGGTGACTCCATTGTCTTTAGCGGAGTGCAAACTTTAGTTTGCGCATTTAGTTTATAAAAATGATGATGCTCCAGCGGTGCAAACTAAAGTTTGCACTTCGATATTACGCGCGCCGGCGATCGAGCGGAACAATTATTTCATCATCCAGCAGTGCAAACTAAAGTTTGCACTCCGAGGTTTTACGGCATAAACCACGCCTCCACTTCTTCTTTAATACCAAAGATTTTCTTATGGTCAAATTTGAAGCTCTTGTGCGCGTAATCGCCGCTCGGCAACCGCTCGAATTGATTTTGGTAAAATTCTTTATTGGCGCTAATGTGCTGCAAGGCGGCGACGAGCGCCTCGACATCCTGCTGCGTGCTATAAACGCCAAAGCTGGCGCGCACCATGCCACGGTGCAACTCCGCGAGCTGGGCGAGTTCTTCATCGGAAAGGCGTTCGGCTTCCGCGCTCAAGCTCATCGTCACCATTTCGCGCACGTACGGATGCGCGCAAAAACATTCGTTGCGCACGGAGAGATTAAAATAATCATTCAGCGCCGCCGCGGTCAAACCGTGATCCATATTTTTGAGATTGAAGGAAATCGCGCCGGCGCGCTGGCACTGCGCGCTATCCGTCTCGCCGTAAATGATGAGATCGGGAACCGCGCTGAGTTTTTCAAGCGCATGCTCAATCAAGCGATCCTCTTCGGCCGTGATAAAATCCATGCCGATTTTATCGAGCGCATAAAGCGCGGCGGCCAGCCCAATCGCGCCGCAAATATTCGGGGTGCCGGCTTCTTCGCGATCGGGAAACTTTTGCGTCTGCGTGTAGCGATTGATGTAAACGGCGTCGACCATGCCGCCGCCGACTTCTTGCGGCTCGATGCCGAGAAATAAATCTTTTCGCGTAATCACCACGCCGGGCGAGCCGGGCGCGTAAATTTTATGCCCGGAGAAAACCAGCACGTCGAGATCATGCGCCGGATTGCTGTGGCCGCTCATTTGAATCGGCACGTGCGCGGCCATTTGCGCAGCATCGACGACGATGAGCGCGCCATATTTGTGCGCCAGCTCGGCAATGTCGTAAATCGGATTGATAATGCCGGTGACATTGGAAACGCCGGTGATCGCCACGTAATTGACTTTACCGGGATTTTCGCGCAACGCTTCTTCGAGACGGCGCAGATTGACGCAGCCCAGCGAATGCGCCGCCATCGCGGCGGGCACGTGCACGACTTCACGAAAATGTTTGCGATGAGGAAGATCGTTGGAGTGATGCTCCATGATCGTGGTGATAACCACGTCGCGCTCCGGTCGTTTCTCGCGGAGCGTGCGCGCCACACGATTCATGCCGCCGGTCGTGCCGCTGCCGACAAAAAAGGCGGTGTAGATTTCCGGATTGGCGCGGACAAATTCCAACACCATCTCGTGCGCCCACAAATATTCTTTGGTTGAAATTTTTGCGCCAAAGTGCAGCAGGCTGTGCGTGTTGGAATAATAAGGTTGAAATTTCTCCAGCACGTCCTGCACGATTTTCAAACGCAGCGTGCTCGCCGTGCTGTCGAGATAAATGCGCCGCGTGCGCTCACCGGTCGCCAGGGTGAATTGCACGTCGAGACCGATAACATTGTGCGCCAATTTTTCCAAAAGCGCCTGGCGGGAAATCGCGCCGTTGTTTTTTTCCATGAACACCTCCTGTGGTTGAAGCTAATTGACCGGACGCTATAACTAAATCTATTTGTGATGAATCTACAGTCCGAGCGACCGGGCAATTTTATTTTTTTAAGAACTTTTTCGAATCAAAAAACGAAACTTGCCGTCATCCTGCTTTTGTGCCAGCAGCAATTCATTGCGAGTCTGCTTCGCCCACGCTTCCATATCCAACATCGCGTCGGCATCGGTCGCAATCATTTCGAGAATCTGCCCGGCTTGCATTTCTTTCACCGCTTTGTTGGTTTTCGCCAGCGGCAGCGGGCAAGTCAGGCCGCTGCAATCGAGGGTTTGGTCGATTTTATATTCGGTCATAATTGAGTCTCCTGCGCATGAGAAGCAATATTACTCGCCGCATTTTTCGCCGCTTGAAAAAAGTCCCGGCACTTCCAGGCATTGATCATATTTGGCCGTCGCCGTAACGACCAATTGGAAATCGGCTGTTAATCGCCGCCCTGACGGCATGATGTCGCCGCTGAGTTGAATCTCGAAAGGCTGGGTGTCGGTGTTTTTGATAAAACCTTCCAGCTTGATTCGTAATCGGTTAATGCCGGCTGCATTCAGTGTTTTAAGGGCAACGAGCGGCGCATCGGCGCCGCCGATTATAATAGTTTCAACTCCAAAAATTCTTTGCGGCACACCGGCTTCGATGATGATTCCAGTAACCTTTACAGAATCGGCTTGATTGCCTGATTTTGCCACCGTGCGCAAAGCCAGACTTTCAATATCGACGCGAGTGATTTGACCGCCGGCTGGAATGTCAACGGCATTTTGTATGACACTGCTAACCACGGGAATGGGTAGCGACTGAAAAGCGCCGCTGATTACATTGATTGGAAAAGTTGGCGATTGCGTGATCGTCGCAATAAAATGAAACAAACGTTTTTCACAGCCGGTGAGCATCAGCAGCGCGAGCAGCGGAATGCAAGCAAATATCCTTTTCATAATTTTTGTCTCCATGCGATATAATTTTCAAAAGCCAAACCCGAGGCCGAGCGCCACCACATTTTGCGCGCCGAAATTGTAGTCGGCGTGCAGCTTGAGCACGAGGAGATTGAGCGCCACGCCCGCCGTGAAGCGCGCGGCATTTTCTGCTTCGAGGCCAAATTTAATCGTCTCCGTGCCCGCGCCGGATTTATAATCGTAAGCAATGTCCAATGTGGTCGAGGCGATTCCGGCCCCGCCGTACAACGTCAGAATGCTGCGCGAGTAGCTGCCCTGCAGGCCGAAGTATTTTGTATTGGCTTCAACGATATTGCCCACTTCGAATTTCTGAATCAAAAAGCCCGCGGCGAGCTCGATGGGGAAATCTTTGAAATACTGGCTGAGACTGTGTTGCGCGCCGAAGCCGAAAAGCTTGACTTCGCCGATGTTGTCATCAATTTTGGCTTTGACAAAACGAACCGTGGCTTCGGTGCCCAAAATCGACCCGACGCTCACCTGCGGCACGGCCAGCGGCAGCTTGCTGATATCAAGACCGCCGGGAAAATTGAACACGGTGCCGCCTTCGCCGGTGACTGCTGCGCCTTTGACGCTGCCAAAGATCGTTGGCGCTTCAGTAGTTTGCGGCTTGTAAAACGGCTCTTCGGTTTTGGCGGTAAAAGTTTTCTGGTCATCCGCAATGAGCGCCGTCATGGTCTCGACGCCGATATAAATGTGGAAACCAAATGTTTTTATGCGTGCGCCGTGATAGAAGCCGCTGTTGAGATTGCCGCCAAAAGCATCGGCAAGCGGTTGCATGTAACCGGCGCCATTCGCCGAAGTGTATTTGGAAACATAATCTTTGAGCTCCTGCGCCGGCAACGCGCTTAACCAGGCACTGCAAAAAAACATGCCCAACAGCAATTTTGCTTTCCGTTTCATCGTGATCTCCTGGAAGATTTTGAATTGTCAATTAATAATTAACAATTGCCAATTGTCAATTGACAATTGGTTGGGTTGTGGTTATTGCCACGCTACGTTTTGCGCTATCATTCTTCCAACGGCTGAAACCCGCGGCCCATCACTTCCTGCGCCGGCATCACGATCAGAAACGCTTTCGGATCGGCGGCTTTGACCGTGGCTTTGATGCTGCTGATTTCACTCGTCGTGGCCGCGACCATCAACACCTCGCGCTCTTTTTGCGCATGCATGCCGGCGCCGTGCAAACCCGTCACGCCGCGTTTCAATTCAAGCCGGATGCGATCCGCGATCAATTGCGGCTGGTTGGAAATAATCAGACACAGTAATTGTTTCCGCCGGCGACTGCGCGGACGGTTCAAGCCTGGTGACGCGCTGCTGCCGGCAGAGGCATCTTTGACCTCCATCGTTTTCCACAATTTTGTCAGCAGCGGATAGTCATTGGATTTGTGGAGCACTTCACCGGTGGCTTGCTGTAAACCCGCTGTGCCATACCCGATGAGAAAAAGCACACCGTTGTAGACGAGTCCAACGATTAAAACTTCCCAACCATTGAGCGGACCGAGTTTTATTCTATCGACCGCAACCTGTAGAGAATTGGCCATCGTGGGATGGATAAAAATTTTGAGAAACCACGATAGCGCGAGCACGAGAAAAATCCACACATAATTGCGGCGAAAGCGGCGGCCGAAGGCTTCCCACATGCTGATTGGAAATTCCGGATCGTGCAAAGTCTCCGCCATGTTTTCGGCCCATTCCGGCCGCGGCGAAAAGGGAGGGGCCAGCATCGCGGCAAAAAAATCGGTTTCCATCAACCGCGTGCGATAGGCCCACAATTCGTAATAGCGATAGCGCCGCGCCTCCATCCACAGAAACAGCGTGACGAGCAGGGTGTTGAGCATGAGCACGCCGTAGTGATGATCCGGCGCCGAGAGCGCAAAAGAAACCGCGGCGCTGGACGCGATGACGGCCCAGTTCGTCGTCGTGTCGAGGCGTTGCCGCCAGATATTCGACCGCTGAATTTCGGCGCGATAATAATGCACCATCGCCGTGTTAAATTCCGCCGGCCGCATCTCATAGCCGCGAAACGTCCAGACCGGCTCGTGCGCTTGTTTGTCGTCGTGCTGGCCGTTCGGCGAGGTTTCAGTTTTTTCCATACAAGACCTTTCCTGAGAGCTCCGGAATTATTTATTGAGGCGGAGCTTGTGCGCCGAGCCGTTGCGGCCGTTCGCTTTGGGGATGGCGGCCATCACTAGGCTTTGCACTTCCGCCAGTGATTCCGCTTTCATCGTTCTTCGAAAAATCGTTTTGAGTTTATTGGACGTATGAATGGCTTGGATAGCACGAACTGTCTTGCTCGGCACATTTCCGAACTGGACGCTTAACATTTCGATAATCATTTCCTGTAACCCTGTCTGTCGTCCTTTCTCGATTCCTTTCTCGATTCCTTTCTGTTCAGCTATTTTCTTAGCTGCGGCTTCATTGGCTCGCATCGCCTCACCAAAATGCGGCAGATTTTTCCAATAATCCACGTCGATCATTTTAGCCTCCTTAAAGACGGATTGAATGATTTTTAAATCAAAATGTTTTTTAGCAATGGCAGCGGCAAAACTGAAAAACTCATTGCGGCGGCGCGCGTCAGGCTCTTGATTGAGAATATCGCGTATTTGCCGGAGCAGCGTGATAGTCGGTTTGGGTTCCATCTCCAGCAGCAGCGGCGCGAAGAGGCGATATTGCGCTGCACCGGATAAAATCGCCTCCCGCAGCTCCCACAATCGAATCACCGGAAAGCGAAACTCGTTGACCGTCTCCTCAAAGAGATCCGATTGATAGACGCCGAAATCACCGACCAACCTTGACGGCTTGATGAGCAAAAGAAACGACGCCACCTTCATCTGATATTTGGCCGTCAAGGCGCCGGCGTAAACAAATAGGCGCTCCGGCACTTTACGATTGTAACGCAGTTGAAATTCAAAGTGAACGACGCGCTTTCCACTCACGCTTTGCAAGACCATCACGCGATCCGACCGCCGGGTCTGGATGGTGAGTTCTTTGTCAAGTTTCGTGGTGATGACACGAAATTTTTCATTCGGAAATTTCAGCCGGATAAATGCTTCCGGATGAAGCTCAGTCATTTCTTTGAGAACCAGATCAACTATCGGTTGCGCCATTTTGTTCTCCTCCAAATTTAACAAATACGAAGTTCTAATGCAAATTTTTTAATCTTCCATTTTTGTCCCGGCTTGTTCCTCGACTGCAACATAAAACAAATCCGTCGCCACCTGCCAGTTCTCTTTCGCAACGCCTTTCAGCGGTTCGGATTTCCACTTCGCTGTCGGAAAAATAAAACGCGTTTTGCCGTTGACGCGAACTTTGATCGGCATGTAGAATTCTTCGACCTCGGCTTTCCATTTATATGCAACTCGAGTGCCCTCGAACTTTACTTGCAGCTTTGGAACGCTGGCATGATACAGATACTGCTCAAACAACGGCCCGAAATCGCGCTTGAAATACGCATTGAAAAAGTTGATCACCTCCGAGGTAAAAATATTTTTGTATTTGAAATGCTCGGCATAGTCGCGCAGCATCGCCCACCATTTTTTGTCGTCATCGACCACATTGCGCAGCGTGTGCAAAAACAGCGCGCCTTTGAAATATTGATCGCCCGTCGGCCAGTGGTTCACCGCGGTCGGGCCGATGATCGGTTCTTTGTTCTGCACCTTGCTCTTGTAGCCGTTGAAATATTTGATCGCATCCTCATAGCCGAACATGCACTCGACATACACGCCCTCGGTGTACGTACACCAGCCTTCCTGAATCCACGCATCGGAAACATCGTTCGCCGTCACGCTGTTGCCGAACCACTCGTGGCCGCTCTCGTGAATGATGATGAAATCGAATTTCGTGCTCACCCCGACGCCGGTCCAATCGCGGCCGAGATAGCCATTTTTGAAGAGATTGCCGTAACTCACCGCGCTTTGATGCTCCATGCCGGAATAGGGCACTTCGATCAATTTGTAACCATCTTTGGGAAAAGGATACGTGCCAAAATATTTTTGAAAACATTCCATCATCGGCTTCGCCTGGCTAAACTGGCTTTTCGCCGGTTCGAGATGAGACGGCAAAACGTAATAGTCTAATGTGAGATCGCCAAGCATCGCAGAAAAGTGCGTGTATTTGGCAATGTTGAGCGAAACACAGTAGTTGTTGATCGGATAATTGACTTTCCAATTCCACTGCGTGTAGCCGTCGCCGAGATCGGCTTTGTTTTGAAAGCGGCCATTGGAAACCACCACCAAATCCGACGGCGCCGCAATGCTGATCTTCATGCTGTCGACTTCATCCGGCTGCTGATCTTTGTTCGGCCACCACAGACTCGCGCCCGTGCCCTGACAGGCCGTGTAAATCCACGGATTGCCTAGCGAGTCCTGTTTGAACGCAATGCCGCCGAAGCGTCCGGTTTCTTTCGGATGTCCGGAATAATGAAAATCGATGCTGTAAACTTGACCGGCTTTCAGCATCTCGGGAAAATCGATGAACACCGCATTGAAATCGCGCGCGTATTTGAGCGGCCTGCCATTGAACAAAATGCTATCGACTTTCATGTTATCAAAGAGGTCGATTTGAATGCGATTATCCTCCGCGAGCATTTTGAAACGGATCGTGTTGAAACCGAAAAGATATTTCTCCGCGATATTCAAGCGCATGTTGAGATCGTAGAACAGCAGATCGTTGTTGGCGCGATACGGCCCGTAACTGCCGCGCAGCGTGTCCCCGCGATTGAACGAAAGTTTTTTTTCGATTGGATTGACGCGCGCTTCATCAAATTGGAGCAGCAGGGGCGAAGCGTCTTTCAACGGCAAGCTCACTTCCAGCGGCTGGTAATTCTTCGCGCGAATGCTGAGGTTGGCCTTTCTGAATTTTTCCGGAATCACCACGCGGCCATTCACATCCGAGCGCAGGGCATGGGCGTGATCTTTGACATATACTCGCACGCCTTCGATGGGGGTTTTGCGGGAAGCGTCGGCGATAACCAAAATCTGTTGTGCGTCCAACTGACCGGAAAAAACAAAAGCGATACTCGTGAAAATTAGCGCGAGACGTATTGTGAACATTTTATGCTCCTTTGCTTTTGCCTCGGTGTTGCTTCTTGATTTTGCTCGATTGCAACTGCTTGATCTTTTCGACGGCCGCCGTGAAATGCTTCTCGACTTCACTCGGCTGCGACAACTGGTGCTGGTGATACTTCTCGTATTCTGCTTTGGCCTTCACCACGGCAATTTCGTGGCTCATTCGCCCCGCGTGCGTGAGAATCTCCCGCTCGCTCAATTTGAGAAAATCATCGAGCTTGGCAATCCAATCACGCATGTACATGGGCTTGCGGCTCTGCGCTTGCAATTCGGCAAATTCCAAATAGGCGGTGACGATCCGATTCAGCGCTTCCAATTCTTCTTGGTTCAAAAAATTCTTGGCGATGACGACGTCCGGCTTGCGCGGTTTGTCTCCCGCCCAACTCGTCAAACCCATGTTCGGTTTCGAGGCATCGGCGCGTTGTGCGATAATCTCTGCCGCCGTATGTCCGTGCGCCGCCCAATGCATTTTGTTCTGCACGGTGGCGAAAAACTTTTGTGACATTTCGATATTGGGCTCGTAGTCGATGCTCGTTGAATAAATGTCGAGCACTTTGCGCCAGAACACTTTCTCCGACGAACGAATGTCGCGAATGCGCGCGAGCAACTCATCGAAATAATTGCCGCCGCCTACTTGCTTGAGCCGCTCGTCATCCAGCACGAATCCCTTCACAATATATTCGCGCAACCGTTGCGTGGCCCAAATGCGGAACTGCGTGCCCCGATGTGACTTCACGCGGTAGCCGACGGAGATGATAACGTCGAGGTTGAAATACTCGACTTCGCGGCTCACTTCGCGGTTACCCTCAAACTGAACTGTTGCAAAATTTGCAACAGTTCGTTCGCGCTGCAGTTCGCCTTCTTCAAACACGTTGCGAATGTGTCTGGAAATAACCGACTTGTCCCGCTGAAACAGATCAGCCATTTGGTTGAGCGTCAGCCAAGCGGTTTCCTGATCCATCCGCACTTGCAGGCGGGTTTTGCCGTCGTCGGTTTTGTAGAGAATGAATTCGGATTTTGGTTCATCAGACATGTTTTCTCCTCAAGGCATAACGCGTGTTGATGCCGGTTTCTTGAAAATGTCTACAAGTTTTCCACAAACGCAAAATCGCTCCGCAGCTCCTCGGCAAAATTCAACACGCTTTGATTCTCGTCAAACAGCCGGTAGCGAATCGCGCCATGCTCGCCGTTGGGATTGCCGAGCGTAATCGTTCCGCTTGGACTGGCAACGCTATCGCCGAGCTGGAGAATTTTACTCAGCCAATCCATCCAGCTCGTCATTTGGTCGATGGCCGTTGCCTCCTCAGTTTGCGCCGAGCGCGCGCTGCGCTTCTTGAGCTGGCCAACGAGAACGAGATGATCCATCGCGCGCGTGCAGGCGACGTAGAAGAGCCGCTTCCGTTCCGCAATCGTTTTTTCGCGGCTGCGTTTTTCGATGATCTTTCGCACCAGCGTCGGCGTCGGCGCAAAATTGTCCTGCGCATCCGGCGCGTCGAGGCCGAGCTCATATTGCAGCGTGCGCAGAATCGTGCCATCCTTTTTGATGTTCATTTCCGCAGTAACGTCGTCAAACCGCACGGGATCGCGATCACCGAAATTAAAATGAGCGTTCAGATCCGGCACGAACACCATCGGAAACTCCAAACCTTTGGATTGATGCACCGTCATCAATTGCACCGCGCCGCCGAGCACGACGTCCACATCCGCTTCGCCCTCGTCTTCAACATGGTCGATGCGCTCATTCAGCCACTGCGTGAAGCTCAAAAAATCTTCCTGATCGTTCAGCGTCGCCTCGCGCGCGCGATCCAACAGCTTTTCAATATTCGACATCGTCTGCTCGCCGCGATTGCCGCGGCCCAGACTCGCGAAGAAACCGCCTTCATCCAGAATCAACCGCAGAAATTCCGCCAACACCATGCGGCGACTGAGCGCCAGCCAGCGCGCAAGCGCTGCATGAGCGCGACGAAGCGCGCGATGATCTTGCGGCGAAAATTTCGTCGCGTACTGGCCGCTATGTTCATGGCCGAGCCAGCAAAGCTTTTCCCAGAGCGTTCCATCAATCGGCAAGCGTGAGAGCAAATAAATGCCTTCGTCGCTGACATGCCCGATCGGCGAACGCAGGAAACCGGCGAGATAGATGGCGTTATCCTGATCCGCTAGAAAGCCGAGCAAATTGCCGAGATCGACGACTTCCTGCCGTTGATAAAATCCGCGGCCGCGCACGACGATGAAATCGATATTCTCGCGGCGGAGCGCTTCTTCATAAATCTTCAGTTTGGCGCGGCGGTTGAGCAAAATCGCAATCGCCGGTTGTTTGGCCGCGGCCTGCTCGCGCACGTATGTGTAAAGCGAATCGTCGCCCGCCAAAACTTCTTTGATCTTCGCGGCAATCAGATGCGCTTCCTTCGTGTACGTGTCGATCTCCTCCCCGACATTCCTTGATAAAACTTCAAAGGAAAATCGGGGCGCTTCAACCTGCAACGCCTCGTCCGGCTTATCAACGTTGCGATCGACAAGCAGCAGCTCGACGCTGCCCTCGCGCTTATTGCCGGAACAGAGAAGACGCTGCGGTCGCGCTTCGTAATCTTCATAAAATTCCTGCCCCATCAGTTCCGCAAAAAAGAGATTGAAAAAACGAATCGGCTCCGCCGCAGAACGAAAATTGTCGCTGAAAATAATCTCGCCGGATTTGACATTATCGTCTTCCGGTAATTGCACGCGATAGTCCGGCGTGTAGTCTTTGGGATTCTCTTCCGTGGGCGCGAGCGCAAAAGGCGTTTGATACGTCCCATGCTGATGATTGGCCGCGATCAATTCGTTCATCACTTTGCGAAACAGCGTCACGTCGCCGCCGCGAAAAGAGTAGATCGCCTGCTTCTCATCGCCGACGATGAAGAGCCGGTCGCCGAAAAGTTTTTTCTTCTCATCCGAAGCGATGAGCTTCACGATTTCCCATTGCTGGGCATTGGTGTCTTGAAATTCATCCACCATGATATAAAGATATTTCTCGCGCAACTCGCTCAAGATGTGCTTGTGTTTGGGCATTTTCAACAACGCCAAAACTTTGAGCTGCAGGTCTTGAAAATCCAAATAATGCTCGCGCGCTTTCTCTTCGCGATAGGCCTCCAAACAAGTCGTCGCGACTCTGGCGAGCGCTTGGCAGATTTCATAACCGGCTTCCTCGACTTCCCAATTGATCGCGTAGTCTTCGAGATTGCAGGCTGCTATGGTATTCCGCAGCATCATGAAACTCACTTGTAGCAACTCAATCCCGCCGGGGCGGGACGGCACACTCGCCCATGCCTTCGCGCGGGAGCCGCTCAAATTGCACTGCTCCACCACCGCCTTCATCACCGCGATGGTTTCGGTGGGATCAAAATTTTTTTCTTTGGCCGTTGCCAGAAGCGAGTTCAAACGCGGCAGCAGGCGCAACAATTCCTGGCGGCGCAAACTGAGCGTCGCCGTATCCTCCGGCGGATTCGGTTCCGCCATTTTCAACAGATCGTGCGCTTTGGCGATCGTGCCATGCCGGTGCAGCTTGTAACAAATCTCCCGAACCACGATCTGGCAGTAATTTTCCAAACGCGCTTTGAAATCCTCCCAGGTCAAATTGAGAAAGTCGCGCAGCCACGGCCCGGTGTCCTCGCGCTTTTGGATGACGGTATAAATGACGTTGGCAATGCCGCTCTTCGACCATTCGCTGTTGAGCGTTGAAAGATCAGCCTGCTCCTTTTGCTCGGCCAGCTCGTTGATGATGCGATCGATAATTCGGCGCAGAAAGAAAACTTTGTCGGTCTCATCCATCACGCGAAAATACGGATCGATTTGCGCCTCGATGGGATACTCGCGCAGCAGCGCCGCGCAAAACGCATGAAACGTGCTGATGCGATTCTTGAGAAAATCATCACGCAGCTTTTTGAAATGCGTATCGCCCGTCCGCTGAATCTCGCGGTCAATGGCGACATAAACCCGCTCTTTCATTTCCACCGCCGCCTTGTCGGTGAATGTCACCACCATCAAGCCGTCGATGGGAAGCTTTTGCTCGCGCAGAATTTTGATCATGCGCCGCGTGAGCACCGCGGTTTTGCCGGCTCCAGCCCCGGCGGAAATGGCAAGATTGCGCGCGGTATCAGTGGCGAGGTGTTGGAAGAGCGTGGGGAAGAATTTTTCTGAGGGCATGGGATAAATTTAGGTCGCTGTTTGTGGATATTGCATTTGGATTAGTGGAGTAAAGGATTATTGGATTTGCCATCAAATCAATGATCTCGAGTGTGGGGAAATTCAGAGCGAATTGGCAGGATCAATAGATCGCATCAATGACTATTCGTAGTGTGTCCACATCCTGATCACCTTGATGATTCTCTCTTCTACGTACACTTGGTAAATCAAGCGGTGCTGAATATTAATGCGGCGAGAATATGCGCCCGTAAGGTCACCTACCAGCTTTTCATAAGGCGGATAAGCTTGAAAAGGATTGCCCGCAAGATTTCAAGTAGCTTCTCCGCTTTAGGACGCAATCCAGCAGCCGAGAGCTTCCTGGCATCCTTCTGCGCTTGTTTGGTAAAAACCAGTTGCCAGCTCACCACTCAATCTCCGCAGCGCACTCAGCCACAGGCGTGTTTAGCCCTTCACGAATCGAGTCTCGCATTCCGGGAACAGCGAGAAGATATAAAGTTTCCTGAATAGCGCGCCAATCCTCCTCCGCAATCAAGACGGCATTGGCGTTTTTGCCCGTGATGTGTATCGGCTCATGTGATGCAGCCATTTCACGCAAGAGTTGGTGCAGACTCGCGCGCGCTTTTCCAGCGGTCATTGTTTTCATTATTCTACCTTTCTTCAAACCAATTCATCATTCCCAAAGGAGCAGCGACGACGATGAATAAATGTACGAAAAGAACGGTTTTCGTCAAAGGCCAATTTTAGCATCCTTGGCGCGCAATCATTTTGAGAATGCAAGGCCATCAATAAATGCGAGCATTTTTGCTCATATCCTCACCTCACGCCGCCAGCGAATAAACGCTTCGTCCGAGCCCGTAATACGAGTCGTAGACGTGCTGATACACCACGTCGCACTTTTGTTGATAAAGTTCCAGCGGGAACCTTCGTGGTGGCAGCTTTTCCAAAATCTCCTCAATTGTCAATCGCACCGCGGCGCGCGACTGTTGCCGCTTGCGCCAATCGATCACCAGCTTTTCGCGTTGCAGTGTCTGCAACAATTCCTTCGCCACTTTCTTGACGCGCTGCTCTTCCTTCTGGTTTAACTTGATCGCGGGCCTGGTGAGCAGATCGAAGACGGCCAGTTCTTCCCGGTTCAGCTTCGCGGCAATGCCCCGCTTCTGCTCGGCGTCGAGCTCTTGCGCAAAGGCCAGCAGTTTGGTGAAAAACATTTCGACGTTAGAGGAGCCGAAGTTATATTCGTCAATCATCTGTTGAAATTTTTCGAGAAAATTCATCCGCGTTTTATTCAGCAGAATCATTTCTTGCAACTTTCTATGGATGGCCGCCTTGAGCTTTTCCGCTTCAATGCGTTTGTAGCCTTTCGCGAAACTCGCTTTCAGTGCTGCAAAATCAATCCGGCTGAGATTGATGCCCCGGTTTGGTGTCTCACGAATGCGGTAGCTTTCGGTCGCAACGGACCGGTCCAACAATTTATCGACGCCTGCCATCACCTCCGAGATGTCCGCTTCCTCATTGAGCGCCCGAATTTTCGCGGCAATCACCGCAATGAGGGCTTTGATCGGACCGAATTCATTGGCAGTCGGATCGGGCAGGATGGCTTTATAAATCTTTGCCACGTTGCCCGCCAGCGCCAGATACTTCTTTTTTGAGTCGTCATTGACGAGGATCGACTCGACGGCGTCATCCAGCAATTTCACGCGTTCAAAACCCGGCGCTGCTTGCAAATTGGACAAATCAACGCCACACTCGGCGCAAAAACTCGTTGTCGCGGCAATCGCCTCTTTCATTTGCGCGACCAACACACTCTTGTCTTTGACGGGCGTGTCGCCTTCATTGATGCCGCCGCCCGCTGCCGAGCCGTAGATCGCCAGCGCTTTCTGCAAATTCCGAAACACGCCGACGTAATCCACGATCAGCCCGTTGAGCTTTTCGCCGAACACGCGATTCGCGCGCGCAATGGTTTGCATCAGCGTGTGGTTGCGCATGGGCTTGTCGAGATAAATCGTCGAGCAACTCGGCACGTCGAAACCCGTCATCCACATGGCGCAAACGAAAACGACGTGGAGCGGATCGTTTGCATCTTTGAACTTTGTTTCAAAATCTTCATCCACCATCCGCTTGCGATGTGGCGCAATGTCCACGCCTTTCTTTTTCATCTCTTCCACTTCGTTCTGCGCCTGCGATACGACCACGGCCATATCGCTCGCTTCCATGTAGGCGATCATCTCTTGCAGCTCGCGTTCGCGCTCGCCCATCGCCAGCTTCAGTTCCGTGCGCAGCCGCTTGAGATAGCGCTGCCAATACTTCTGCACTTTGTCATACATTTTCACCGCCGTGGCTTTGTCGATGCTCACCACCATTGCTTTGCCCCGCTGCCCGCGCCCCGCGAAATGGGCCACGAGATCTTCGGCGATCTTCTCCAGCCGGTCGTCCCGCGTGATCAGATGATATTCCCGCGCAAACTCCCGCTCCAGTTTTTGCTCTTGCGCCTCATCCAACTCCGCATCTTCGAGCAGTTCTTCCATCTCAGTGTTGAGATTTTCATTGGTGAGTTGCAATTCCGGAATGCGATTCTCGTAATAAAGCGGCACGGTTGCGCCGTCGTCGATGGACTGCTTGAAATTATAAATGCTGACATAATCGCCGAAAACTTCGCGCGTCTTCTCTTCGCCAACCATTAACGGTGTGCCGGTAAATCCGATAAACGCCGCATTCGGCAGCGCGTTGCGCATGTTCAGCGCGAAAGTATCGTACTGGCTGCGATGCGCTTCGTCGGTGATCACAATGATGTCGTCACGTTCCGACAGCATTGGATAGATCCAACCCTCACCCCCGGCCCCTCTCCCGGTGGGAGAGGGGAGCGACGTGTCGATTTGTTTGAGAAAAGAGGTTGGATCATTCAGCACCACGCTGTTGGGAAAGCGTAGCACCGTATTGCCTAATCCCCTGAGATAGGCATCGCGCTTCTGATCATGTGCCGCCTGTTCCGGTGTTGCGTGAATGCCTCCATCGAGTTCAATGACGAGCCGGCATTCATGACAATAAAAGTCAGTGATGTAGTTGCCAATTTGATGCTGTCGCCGAAACTTCAATCCACGAAACCGCCGATCTCGCAGCAGCTCCCAAGCAATCTCTTCCGCCGGAGTTTGCTTTTGCCTGAGCTCCCGCGCCCGCTCGACTAACCCGCTAAAATGATATCCCCCACGATAGTGAGATGTGCTCCCTCTCCCCTTGGGAGAGGGCTGGGGTGAGGGCGTTCTGAATTTCTGAATGAGCGTAAACACATACCGATGATCTTCCTGCAAAAGCTGCTTCAGGTGTTCGCCGTTGCGCGCCCGCACTCGATTTTCCGGTTCGCTCACCGCGCCGGCGTTGGCAAAATTCTTGTAGATTTGGCCGTCGAGATCGTCGCGATCCGTGATGACGAGAAAAGTCCAATTGCCCGGCACGGTGCGCAAAATCTTCTGCGAGAAAAAGACCATCGAATAGCTCTTGCCGCTGCCTTGCGTGTGCCAGAACACGCCGAGCCGTCCCTGATTTTCGCGAATATTGCGCGCCGCCGCGAGCGCCTGATTGACGCCGAGATATTGATGATTCTTCGCCATCAGCTTCACCAGGCCGCTGCGCGCTTCGCTGAACAAGGTGAAGTTCTCCACCAAATCGAGCAGACGCAGCGGCTGACAAGTTCCGCGAAGCATCGTTTCCAAACTGACGATGCCTTGTTCACCTTCGCTGTTGATCTTTTTCCATTCCGCGAAATGTTCCCATTCTGCCGTCATGCTACCGAGGCGGCTCTGGCTGCCGTTGGAAAGAATAATGAAAGCGTTGTACCAGAAAAGCTGCGGAATGGCGTTCTTGTAATCGCGCAAATTGCCGTGATAGGCGTGCTCCAAACGCCTGTGCGTTGCCTTCAGCTCGACGAGAATCAGCGGCAGGCCGTTGACGAATCCCACCAAATCCGCGCGGCGTTTGTAGATTTCGCCCGTTACCCAAAACTGCGAAGCTAGAAAGAAATCATTGTTGGCCGATTCGTTCCAATCGATCACGCGCACCTTCGCGCTTTGCTCTGCGTCATTGTCGTTGCCATCGCGGAAATCCACCGGCACGCCGTTCTTGAGCAAATGGTAAACCTCACGGTTCGCTTGCGCCGCGCTCATCGCGCTGCGGTCGCTCGTGAGTTTTTCAATGGCCTGCGCGATGGCTTCACTCGGCAAATCGGGATTCAGCCGCTCCAAAGCGCTCCGCAGACGTTGGACCAAAACCACCTCGGCAGGCGTTTCGCGCCCGAGCGTGCTGTTCGGGCTGTAGGTCTCGTGAAAGCAATTTGCGCTCTGCCAGCCAAGCTCGGTAAACAGCGCAATGGCGGGTTGCTCGATGAGGATAGATTCGGAATAATCGTTGGCGTTGATTTCCATAAAGTCACTTCAAACTTGGTTCGAAAATCCTGCTTTCTTCACGAATCTCCGTTCCTCAGCAGTGCTTGATTCTAATATTGGATAAATTACCGGCATCTCATCCCACGTTCGGCCTTCGAGTTCTCGTCCGGCCTTCTTCTTGTTTGTGCCACCCCACTGCTTAAAAAAGAAAGGCACTTTAGCTGCCTGACACTGATTGCAGATGTCAACTACCCACGATAGGCTCATTGGTCTCGCTCCAGGGCCGGACTCGCCGCCGACAATGACCCAGTCAATCTCTTTTAACCCAGATTTGACACTTTCGAATTCTATGCCTCGTCAAATAAGGCGGTTAACGCCAGTTGATTCGAAATGTTGTTACTACCGCCCGGCTTCCGGCCAAAATACAGGTGCTC
>Ga0247727_10006789_pt1 | contig 22266 bp, 21 predicted proteins | sample WisWelCaveWW1625_FD_202498 | JGI IMG/M metagenome (GOLD analysis project Ga0247727, IMG submission 202498) | Biofilm microbial communities from Wishing Well Cave, Virginia, United States - WW16-25 | ecosystem: Environmental > Aquatic > Deep subsurface > Groundwater > Cave microbial mat | place...
TGTCCATTTCAATGATCCCATAGTCCTTCCGCAGCGGATGCCCCCGCCACTCCTCCGGCAGCAGGAGACGCCGCATGTCGGGATGGCCCTCGAACTCGATGCCGAACATGTCGAACACCTCGCGCTCCAGCCAATTGGCCGCCAGGTGGACGCCGGTCGCCGTCGGCGGCCTGTGCCCATCCCCGATTCGGGTCTTGACGCGGATCCGCTCGTTCCGCGAGAAGCTGTACAGGATGTAGACGACTTCGAACCGCTCGGGCCGGTCCGGGTAATCGACGGCCGTGATGTCGACCAGGTAGTCGAAGTCGTCCTCGAGCTTAAGATGCTCGAGGATCGCCACGACGGCCTCGGGTTTGGCCATCAGGAAGTTCTGGCCGAGATATCCGGCGAATTCCAGAATGCGGTCTTCAAAAACGTCCTTGAGCTCCCGGGTAAGCTCGCTGTCCCACGGGGTGGCGGCCATCGTCGCCGGTGGCTTGGGCGCCGCCGGGGGAGCGGCCGCAGGCTTCGCCGGTGCGTCCGGTTTGGATTCTTCCGCCACGGGGTCCTTGATGAGGAAGCTATGGTTTTACCACAAACCGGGGAGGTAAAGGAAGCTCGTGCGCTGGGTGTTGAACTCGGGATCGAGCTCTTCGTCGGACTCGTGGAGGTGATAGTAGTAGGTCACCAAACCCATCACCGTCGCCAGCAGCAGCGCGGCGACGAGCCAGGCGACGACGGCGGCGGACCATCCTTTCCGGCTACCGACCGACGCGCGTGTGGCGAGCACGAGTGCCATCGAGATTCCGACTCCCAGGCCGAGCATCCAGTACCACGGAATGATATCGAGGTGCCCCTGGCCGCCGATTTGCGACCAGGCGATGAAGACGGCGGTGAGAGCCGCGAAGAACTCGATGGCGTAGAGGATTCTTACGAGCATGAGCGTTTGGACTCGCGCGCTTGCTTCATGATAAGGCCGTAGCCCTCCTTGTCGAAGGGCGGGCAGCCGGTGGGGAACTGGCCGAGCGGATGGTTCTTCTGGCGCATCAGGAACGTACAGAAAGTGAGCGTCTTGCAGACCCGGCGCTCGTCGATCTCGCCGCTGGCGAGCACGTCGCGCGGCAGATCGGGGTAGGCCAGGGCGGCTCTCCCGAGACCAAAGAACCGGATGTTGCCGTCGGAGATGTTGCGGGCGGCGGCATTGACGGAGAAGCGTTGCAGCCAGCTATAGCCGGTGCCGACCATCGGCAGTTCCGGGAAGGCGCGCTGGAGCTCGCCGGCGATCCGGAAGTGCCGGTCGACGCCCGCGAGCGGATGCTCGGGCGGCTCGTAGTTGCCTTCGTCGGGCTTCTCGAAGGGCCGACCGACGTGGGGGTTGTAATACGGGCAGCCGAGGGAGACATTCAGCAACTCGAGGCCGCTCCGGCGGAAGGAGGCGATCGCCTGTTTGACTTCGGCGAGGTTTTCCCGCAGCGGATCTCGGGCGTCGACACCGAAGCCGTAGGGGTACGGGATCGGGTGTTCCATCGGCGCGCCAAGGCCGGTGGCCGGATCGGTGAGGTAGGGGATGCCGTCGAAACAGCCGAGGCGCATGCACGGCATCAGCCGCCCTCCAAATTCGGCGCGCATTTTGCCGAAGACATTTCGGATAAAACGGGTGCGATTCTCGAGCGAGCCGCCGTAGCGGCCGTCGCGCGTCTTGGCGCCGAGAAGCTCGCTCAACAGGTAGCCGTGGGTGACTTTGATATCGATGGCGCGAAAGCCGGCTTCGAGAGCCAGGCGCGCGGCGTCGACATATTGGTCTTCGAGGCGCTCGAGCTCGTCGTCGGTGATGACCGGGTAGTCGGGTGGCGTGGCGGACTTCCGGTCGATCAGCGGATTGTGATAGACGATGATCGGACGCGGCACGCTGTAGCGGCCGGAGTGGGTGAGCTGGAGCGGCGCGAGCAGGTCGTCGGAGGCGCCGAATTCCTCGCGATGCACGCGGAGGGTCATCTCGAGCAGCCGGGCGAAGTCGCCGGCATTTTTCTCGTGAATCCATAACTGGCGCATATTGGCGCGGCCCTCGGACGAGACGGCGGTGGCCTCGAACCAGATCAGTTTCGCGCCGCCGCGGCCGAAGCGCTGGTAGCGGCGCCAGACGAGTTCGTCGGGGCGGCCGTCGAGAGTGCCGTCGCATCCCTCCATCGGGTGGATGGCTATCGAGTTGCCGACCCGGAGGCCGCCGACGCTCACCGGGCGGGCGAGTATGGCGCGAACGGCTTCCGGATTCTCTTCAAACAGAACGTGGCGCGCGCCGAGCCGCTCAGCGTCTAGCCGCAGCTCCGGCAGCGTCCTGTAGGTGAAGTGTTTCATCTGTAGGACCGTGCTTGGGCATCGCCATGATGGCGGCGGCGCCGATAAAGGCCATCGCGAAAACGACCAGCAGAGCGCTGTCGTAACCGCCCCAGGACAATCTCAAACGTGAAACCAGGTAGGGGAACCAGGTTTGGCCGATGGTGTCGGTCGGCAGAATGATGGCCATCGCGCGCGCCAGCGAATTGACGCCGAACTGGTCGGCGGCCATCAGCGGGATCAGCATGTAGTCGGCGCCCATGCCGAAGCCGAACAGCAGCGCGAAGAGGTACATGTACATCTCCTGCTCGGGCCGGACCAGCAGCAGCAAAGGAATGGTGGCGGCGACAAGCAGGTAGGTGACCGACATCACGTACTTCTTCGTGTAGCGGTCGGCGAGCCAGCCCATGATGAGGCGGCCGGCGATGCTCGACCACAGGATCAGCACGCTGGCCGTGCGCCAGACGGAGTTGAGCTGCTCCTGGTCCTTGTACCCCTGGTCGAGGAACACGAGCTTCATGTGCTGGTTGACGGCGCCAATGGCGCCGATCGAGCAGCAGCTTCCGATGATGAGCAGCCAGAAAGCGGGCCGTCCGACCAGGTCCCGGAACGGCCGCGGCTGCTGTTTGGCATCGGGCGGGCTTTGGGCGGCGCCGTCGGGATGCTGGCCGATCTCGGCGGGGCGATCCTTGAGCACGAAGATCGCCAGCGGCCACGCCAGCAGCAGCAGCAAGCCCATGACCATCAGCGCTCCCTGGAAGCCGAGCGTCTCGGTGAGCGGCTTGACCAGCAACGAGCCGAGCGAGCCAAAGACCGCGACGCCGACGTAGGTGACACCCATGGCGCGGCCGCGGAGCCGGCGGAACCATTGGGAAATGATGACCTGGTGGGCGATCGGGCCGGAGAAGATGTAGCCGGCGGTGTAGACAAACCACATCCCGTAGTAGATCCACAACGCGCCGCCCATCCGGCCGAGACCGAGGAACGCGACACAGGTGAGCAAGGTGCCGGCGAGGATCAGCTTGCGCGGGCTGAAACGGTGAACGAGAATCGGACCGACCCACAAGGTGAACAGCGCCGCCAGCGGAAAGCCGAGGGTGATGTCGGCGCGCGACCATCCGAACGATTTCTCGTAATAGTCGTAGAAAAACGGCATGTTGTAGTAGGGGAGGCCGACGGCGATGCCGAAGGTGCAGAAGGCGGCGAAGGTGATCCACCAGCCGTGGAAACCGCGTTTCATTGAACCTCTACTTATAGCATGGCAACGATGGAGCCGCCGTAGCGCAAGCTTCAGCTTGCGAGGGACTTACACGTCGCATGTCGTAGCGCAAGCTTCAGCTTGCGAGGGACTGTTACCTCGGGCTGCTAGGATGGATGGACATGCCACGGATGCGGTGGTGGATCGCCGGACTGCTGTTTGCTTCGACGACGATCAACTACATCGATCGGCAGACGCTGAGCGTGCTCGCGCCGTCCTTGAAGACGGAATTCCACTGGACCAATTCCGATTTCGCGCTGATCGTGATGGCTTTCCGGCTCGCGTACGCATTCGGGCAAACGGTGTTCGGCGGGCTGCTGGACCGGATGGGGACGCGACGCGGGCTGCTGCTGATGGTCGGCTGGTATTCGCTGGCGGCGATGGCGACGAGCCTGGCGAGCGGTTTACGAAGCTTCGCCCTCTGCCGGTTTCTGCTCGGCTGCGGCGAATCGGCGAACTGGCCGGGCGCGGCCAAAGTGGTGTCGGAATGGTTTCCCGAGAGCGAGCGCGCCTGGGCGGTGGCGATCTACGACAGCGGGTCGGCGATCGGCGGGGCGGTGGCGCCGGCGCTGGTGCTGTGGTTGTATGGCGCCTTCGGCACCTGGAGGCCGGCGTTTCTGATCACCGGCTCGCTGGGGCTGCTGTGGGTGCTGGCGTGGTGGCGGGTGTATCGCCCGCCGGAGCGGCTTCCGGAGAATCGGGCGAAAGGAACCGGGCCCGCTCCGCTCGCAAGGCTGCTCGGGATGCGGCAGACCTGGGGCATCATCCTCGGGCGGTCGCTGACCGACCCGGTGTGGTTCTTCATCACCGACTGGTTCGCGATTTACCTGGTGTCGAAAGGATTTCGCCTCGAGAATTCGCTGATGGCATTCTGGGTCCCGTTCCTGGCGGCCGATCTGGGCAACTTCGCCGGCGGCGGCTTTTCGAGCTGGCTGATCCGGCGCGGCTGGCCGGTGCTGCGGGCGCGCAAACTGGTGGTGGCGGCCGGCGGGATCGGAATGGTGCTGCTGATTCCGACGGTGGCGACTTCCAGTTACGCGGCGATCGTGGCGCTGTTCGCGCTGTCGACGTTCGCCTACGCGGCGTTCTCGACGATGATGCTGGCGCTGCCCGCCGATTTATACGAAAGCCGGTCGGTGGCGTCGGTCAGCGGGATGAGCGGGACGGGGGCGGGACTGGGAACGCTGCTGTCGACGTGGCTGATCGGACGGGTGGCCGACCGGTACTCATTCGCGCCGGTGCTGGTCGGAGCGAGCCTGGTGCCGCTGGCGGCGATGGCGTCGGTGCTGGCGCTGCTGCGGGAGCCGGATCGTGACGGGCGGTTATAATCTCGTTATGGGCGAGCATTCCGATCGCGACAAACACGGGGCGCATCGAAAGCTGGTGGCGCGGCTGCGCTCGCAGTCCGGGGACGTCACGCGACTGACGGCGGGACTGGACGAAGAAGCATTGAGCCGGCGGACGATACCGGGCAAGTGGTCGATCAAGGAACTGGTGGCGCACCTGTGGCGCGTCGAGATCGTGTTCGAGCGGCGGGTCGAGTCGATGCTCGCCGAAGAGAATCCCGCGATTGAGCGATACGACCCGGAGGGCGATCCGGATTTCGCGAAGCTCGCTTCGCGCGACGGCGCCGATTTGCGGGATGGATTCCAGGCGGCCCGGGAGCGTTTCGCGCGCCGGCTGGAAGCGGTGGCGCCGGCCGACTGGCACCGGCGCGGTCGGCACCCGGAATTCCCGCTCTACGACGTTCACTTTCAGATCGAGTACATGGCCCACCACGAAGCGCACCACGTATACCAGATTTATCAACGCCGCGCGGGCATGGGAAGGATACCGCACGGGTAGAATATAGAGGAGGTGGAGCTATGACATCGACACGCCGTGATTTCTTCGGCTACGCGACCCGAGCGGCCGCGGCCGCCGGAAGCTGGGCCGCGCTCGCGAATTCGCTGGCCGCCGCGCCGGGGAAGCCGGACGCGGCCAATGAGGACTACTGGTTGCTGGTGAAGCGGCAGTTTCCGCTGCGCGACGGGCTCATTTACATGAACGCCGCCAACGTGTGTCCGGCGTCGCGGCCGGTGATGGACCGCCACCTCGAGTTTCTGCGGGATTTCCACGCCGATCCTTCCTTTCAGAACCGCAACAAGTACGAGCCGCTGGCGGAGCGGGCGCGGGCGAAGACGGCGGCCATGCTCGGAGTGACGGCCGATGAGATCGCTTTCACGCGCAACACGAGCGAAGGGAGCAACATCATCGTCAAAGGCCTCGACCTGAAGGAAGGCGACGAGATCCTGATCACGGCGCACAACCACCCGTCCAACAACGACTCCTGGAAGGTGCTGGCGCGGCGCCATGGCCTGGTCGTGCGCAGCCTCCCGGTCCCCGTGCCGGCCACCGGCCGCCAGCAGTTGATCTCCACTTTCGAACAGGCGATCTCGCCGCGCACCCGCGTGATCGCGATTACGCACGTGACCAACACCGCCGGCCTGCAATATCCGGCCCGGGAGATCTGCGCGCTGGCGGCGCGCCGCAAGATCTGGCTGCACCTGGACGGCGCGCAGACGCTGGGCGCGCTCGAGGTGAATCTCAGAGACATCGGGTGCGATTCCTACGCCGGCAGCGCGCACAAGTGGCTGATGGGGCCGCTCGAGGCCGGCGTGCTCTACGTGCGCGCGGACCGTGTCGGCGAGGTGTGGCCGTCGATCGTGACCGCGGGGTGGTCCGACAAGCTGGCCGGCGCGCGAAAGCTCGAGGTCTTCGGCCAGCGGGACAACCCGCGGCTGGTGGCATTGGAGGCGGCCGTCGACTTCATCGGTCTGATCGGAATGCACCATGTCGAGGCGCGCCTGCGGGCGGTGACGACGGCGCTCAAGCGCGGCCTGCTGGAAGTGCCCGGCGTGACGATGAAGACGAACATGGAACCGGAGCTCTCCGGCGGCGTGGTGAAGTTCGACCTGGCGCGCCGGGCGCCTCGCGAGGCCTACGACCTGTTATGGAGCAAGTATCAGGTCGGGATGGCGCACACCGCCTCCGGAGACGCCAAGGGCCTCCGGCTGTCGCCGCACATTTACAACTCGATGGAGGAAGTCGGGCGAGTGATCGCCGCCGTGCGGGAGATTTCCGGTTGATGGCCGCGGCGCTGCTGGAGGAAGGCGGGCGGCTGGAAGGACTGCTTCGGGCGTCGGCTTCCGACCCGCTGATGCTGGCCACCGCGCTCGGCGTGGCGTTCTTCCTCGGGGCCGCGCACGCGCTCACGCCCGGACACGGGAAGACGCTGGTGGCGGCGTATCTGGCCGGCAGCCGCGGCCGTCTAAGCGATGCATTCTACCTGGGCGGCGTGGTGACCGTGACGCACACCGCCAGCGTGTTCGTGCTGGGGTTGGCCACGTTGTACGCTTCGCACCGGATCTCTTTGGACCGGATTTATCCGGTGCTGTCGCTAATCAGCGGGCTGCTGGTGGCCGGCATCGGCGCGTACCTGTTATGGAGCCGTGCCATCCGAGGCTCCGGCCATTCTCAGGGTCATCCGCACCACGATCATCACCATCATCCTCACGACCACGATCACGACCATGACCACGCGCACCCTGCCGATCCGCGCCCGGGTCGAGGCGGGCTGCTCTCGCTCGGCGTTTCCGGAGGACTCGTCCCCTGCCCGGAGGCTTTGGTCGTGCTGATGCTCTCGATCTCGATCGGGCGGGTCGCTTTCGGGTTGATGATCCTGCTGGCGTTCACGCTGGGTCTGGCGGCGGTGCTGATCGGGATCGGCTCGATGATGGTGCTGGCGGCTCCGGCGGTCGCAAGGCTGACGGGCGAGTCCCGATGGTTGCGCCGCCTGCCGGTGGCGAGCGCGGCGGTGGTGACCGTCGTGGGACTGGTCATGGTGGCGCAAACCGTCTCCGGGCGCTAGGGGCGCCGCGATGGCGGATCAGCTCTATCTCTCCTACTGGATCCGCGGTTTCACCGAGCGGAACATGCTCGATCAACTCGAGACCGCGCTGCGCCGTTTTCCTTTCTCGCGATTGGCTCCCGGGCTGGCGCTCCGCATCTTCGCTCTCGAGTTCGCCCAGCCGCCGGTTCTCGAGCGCAGTTTCGCCGAGCCCGCCGATATCGACGAGATCATCCCGGCGGCCGGCGAATTCCTGCAAGGCGACTGCGCCTACCAGGTCGACGGCGCCTGGGATCTGTGGCAGTGGGACCGGGAATGGGAACTGCGGCCGGCGGCGGTCAGCCTGGTCTGCTACGGGCCTGCGTTCTCGAGCGAGCGCGGCGAGCAGCTGCGGATCGAGTTTGGGCCCGAATTTCATTTCCTCCCGGCGGAGCGGCCGGCGGGCCGCCCGCATTCCGCCTCTGGCGGATCGGCGGCTCGTCGTTTAGCGGAGGAAACGGTGACCGCGTCGTTTCCTACGCAGAGTTCGGCACGAAGCCTTACGCCGATCCGGTCGAACATTCGCAGCCTGCTGCACCTGGCGGGCGATCTGGACCAGGCCTTTCGTGTGGAGAAGCGCCTGCTTTGGTCGGAATCGGGTGAGAACCTGGCGGGGCGGCTCGAGGAGGCGGCGAGGCAACAATGAAAAGCGCGTTGGTTCTGCTAATTTAACAAGGACCTGCGCGCCGGATGGCGCCCCGGGGCAAATCGACCTGGCATAAGCCCAACCCGCCGCAGCGACCGGCGGCTTCGCGCCTACGCACTTCGAAATTCGGCCGTCGCCTCCGCGCTGTCCCGGAACCCCAGGCGGCAAGCCTTCGCGCGCACTACCGTGTCCGGCGAAACCGTCAGATCGCCGCTGTAAAGTCTCCACCGCGCGCTGTCGCCGGACTCCGTCGTGTAGCCGATGGAGGCTCCCGGCGTCGCACTGCCGAGGCGCACCTTCGCCGGTCCCGTGATTCTTCCACCCGCCGGCTGAATCAGCGGCGCCTCGGCCGTTGACCATCGGCCCCCGGGCCGCCAGCGCTCCTGAAGATCGTCTTCGCGGATCTGGCCGAGATCGCCGATCTGCTTCATCCAGCGTTCGTGCACGCCGCGCAATCTCTCGAGCGTGGCCCGATGTTCGGGCCGCCCGGCGAGATTGTCGATCTCGTGCGGATCGCGCCTGATGTCGTAGAGCTCCTCGACGGGTTTCTCGGGGCGGAACCACAGCTTCTGCGGCCCCTCGAGCTTGCCCTCCTTGTTCAGGCGCCGCAGCTCGCGCATCGTGGGCATCTGCTCCATGTAGTCGATGTACTGCACGTACGGCTTCGCCGGCTGGTAATTCTTGATATATCGGAACTGCTTGTCGCGGACCGCGCGCATCATGTCATAGGCCTCATCCATGCGATCGCGGACCGAGAAAACATAGTCGCGCGGCGGCTTCCGGTGCGCGCCGAGAAACGCCTGGCCCTGCATGTGACCGGGCGGCGTCACGCCCGCGATCGACAACGCCGACGGGCCGAGATCGATCAGGCTGACCAGATCGCCGCTCACCGTCCCCGGCCGGATCTGCCCGGGCCAACGCACCAGCAACGGAACGTGGGTACCCGAATCGTAGATCCAGCGCTTGGCCCGCGGCAGGCCGCGACCGTGATCGCTCCAGAAGAACACCACCGTGTCGCCGGCCAGCCCGTCCTGCTCGAGCTGTCGCAGGATCCCGCCGGTCTGCGCGTCCATCGATGTGATCAGGTCGTAATAATTGGCCCAGTCGCGGCGCACGACCGGGGTGTCCGGGTAGTACGGCGGCAGAACGCCGTGGGCCGGGTCATGCCGGTACCCGGCCGGCACGCGCTCCATGTGACGGGCAAACGCCTCGCCATCGACCCGGATCTGGCTCTCGTGCGTGGTCGTCAGGTTGAACACGGAAAAAAAAGGCTGGCCGTTCGCCCGGCCGCGCCAGTGGGCGCGGGGGCTGGTTTCGTCCCACGCCGTCACCGGGACGTCGAAGTTGTAATCGGTCTTGACGTTGTTGGTGCAAAAGTAGCCGGCCGCGCGCAGGTATTCCGGGAAGCACTTCACTTCCGGCCCGGGCACGCCTTTCGACCGCATGTGATGGGTGCCGATCGAGCTCGGATACATCGCCGTGATGATGCCCGACCGGCTCGGCGCGCACACGCCGGCCACCGAAAACGCGTTCGTGTAGCGCGCTCCTTCCGACGCCAGCCGGTCCAGGTTCGGACTGCGCGAATACGCGTCGCCGTAGCAGCCGAGGTCCGGACTCATGTCCTCGCAACTGATCCAGAGAATGTTGGGCCGCCGTCCGGTCTGTGCGCCGAGACCCGCCGCCGCCGACATCAGGAACCCACGACGTGTCGATCGCATGCCGGTATTATATATTGTGCCCTCGCCCTCGTTCACGCGTCGCCTGGCCGCTCTGGCGTTGTTCGGCGTCTCGTTCGGTTATGTCGAAGCGGCCGTGGTCGTTTACTTGCGCGCCATCTACGATCCCGTCCGCGCGCGACTCCATCCGGCCCGATCCGCCGTCGACCTGTTCCCTTTGATCACGATCGGCCAGCTCCGGGCGAGCGGCCCGGAGAATGTGCGCCGCCTGGCCACCGAAGTCGGTAGGGAAGCGGCGACGATCCTGATGCTGGCCGCGGCGGCGCTGGCCGTGTCGCGCGGCGCGCGGGAATGGCTCGCGGCGTTCGTGCTGGCGTTCGGTGTTTGGGACATCGCTTTCTACTTGTCGCTGAAGCTGCTGATCGGCTGGCCGGCTTCGCTCGCCGCCTGGGACCTTCTGTTCCTCATCCCCGTCCCGTGGGCGGCGCCCGTGCTGGCGCCGCTGCTGGTCTCGCTCACCATGGTTGTTGGCGGGACGATCGTGCTGTGGCGCGAACACCGCGGGCCTCCGGCCACGATCGAGGCCGTTCACTGGATCGCGCTGGCGATGGCCGGATGCGCGTTGATCGCGTCGTTCACCTGGGACTATCGGCACTGGGCCTCGGGCGGCCTACCGCGATCGTTTCCCTGGTGGCTGTTCGCGATCGGCGAGGCGCTCGGGCTGGCCGCGCTAGCAAGCGCGCTGGCGCGCTCAAAGCCTGGCGTTTCTCAGCCGCAGCGCGTTGGCGATGACTGACACCGAGCTGAAGGTCATCGCCGCGGCCGCCAGCATTGGACTGAGCAGCCATCCCGAAATAGGATACAGCACGCCGGCCGCCACCGGCACTCCGAGCAGGTTGTAGAAGAACGCCCAGAACAGATTCTGGCGGATGTTGCGCATCACCGCGCGGCTCAAACGCCGTGCGCGAGCGATGCCGCGCAAGTCGCCGTGGACCAGTGTGACGGATGCGCTCTCGATCGCAATATCGGCGCCGGCGCCCATGGCGATGCCGGCTTGAGCCTGGGCGAGCGCCGGCGCGTCGTTGATGCCGTCGCCGGCCATGGCGACCACGCGGCCTTGTTTCTGAAGTTCGACGACGAGCTCACGCTTGCCGGCCGGCAACACGCCCGCGTGCACGCGCCCGATTCCGAGCCGGGTGGCGAGAGCCCGCGCGGTCACGCTGTTATCGCCGGTGGCGAGAACGATCTCGACACCGTCGGCGCGGAGCATCCGGACCGCCTCGGCCGTGGCCGCCTTCATCGTGTCGGCGACACCGAGGACGCCTGCCGGCTGGTCGTCCACGGCGACGTACAGCACCGTCTGGCCCGCTTCGAGCAGCCGCGCGGCGGCGCCGTCCAGCGGCTCGAGCGTAACGCCGCGCTGCTCGATCATCGTCCGCGTGCCAGCCAGCACGCGCCGGCCATCGACACGGCCTTCGATGCCCAGCCCCGGCGAGGCCCGAAAGCCGGACACCGCGGCCATCGAAATCCCGCGCTCGCGCGCCGCCGCCAGGATCGCTCCCGCCAGCGGGTGTTCGCTCGCTTGTTCCAGGCTCGCCACCAACCCCAACAGGTCGCCGGCCGGCCAGCCCGCGGCGGTCTCGAGCGCCATCAGCTTCGGCTTGCCTTCCGTCAGCGTGCCGGTCTTGTCGACCACCAGGGTGTCGATCTTCTCCATGATCTCGAGCGCCTCGGCGTCGCGGATCAGAATGCCCGCGCCGGCGCCGCGTCCCATCCCGACCATGATCGACATCGGGGTCGCCAGCCCGAGCGCGCACGGGCAGGCGATGATCAGCACCGCGATCGAGTTCACCAGAGCGTGAGCCAGTTTCGGATCCGGCCCGAGCGCCGACCAGGCCACGAACGTGATGACGGCGACTCCGGCCACCGCCGGTACAAACCGCGCCGCCACCTGGTCGGCCAGTCGCTCGACCGGGGCGCGGCTGCGCTGCGCTTCGCCGACCATACGCACGATCTGCGCCAGCAATGTCTCGGATCCGACGCGCTCGGCGCGCAGCAGGAACGTCCCGTTGCCGTTCAGCGTCCCGCCGGTCAGCCTCTCCCCCGCCGTTTTCTCGACCGGAAGCGGCTCGCCGGTGACCATCGATTCGTCGACGCTGCCGTTTCCCTCGGTGATCGCGCCGTCGACCGGGATTTTCTCGCCCGGCCGGACGCGGACCAGGTCTCCCTTGCGGATGTGCTCGACCGGAACGTCCATCTCACCGGAGGTCGTGACCAGGCGCGCCGTTTTCGGCGTCAAACCGAGCAGCGCCCGGATCGCGCCGCTGGTCTGCCGGCGAGCGCGTAACTCGAGCGACTGGCCCAGCAGCACGAGCGTCGTGATCACCGCGGCCGCTTCGAAATAAACCGGCGCCGCGCCGCCGTGGACACGAAACGCATCCGGCAGCAGGGCCGGCGCCAGTGTGCTCACCACGCTGAAGCCGTAGGCCGCCGCCGTGCCCGCGCCGATCAGCGTGAACATGTTCGGGCTCCGATTCCTCAGCGACGCCCACGCCCGCGCCAGCAGCGGCCACCCGCCCCACAGTACGGCCGGAGTCGCCAACAACATCTGAATCCATTCGGTGCCGTGGATCTCCAGCATGGCCATCGCGAACGCCGGCGCGCTGAATGCCGCGCTGATCCAGAACCGCCGCGTCATGTCCTCGAGCTCGGTCGAGTCCGCCTCGGCTCCTGTGAACACCTTCGGCTCCAGCGCCATCCCGCACAACGGGCACGGGCCGGGCGCCGGCGTGGCGATCTGAGGATGCATCGGGCATGTGTATTCGGACGCCGTGATCGGCGCGGGCGCGGTCGCCGGCTGAAGATAATGGCCCGGGTTCTGGCGGAATCTCTCCAGGCAATGGACGCTGCAAAAGTGGTACGTCGCGCCCTCGTGCGCATGCGACCCCGCCGCGCGCTTCGGATCGACCGCCATTCCGCATACCGGGTCCTTCGCCATCGGGCCCGGCGAGAGGATTTGAAATGGACCCGGCGCCTGAGCCATACTGCACTATTAGCACATGCGACCGATGATTCTGATCGTGGCCGCCGCCGCCGCCGGGCCGGCGCTCGCGCACAGCCTTTACTTCATGCCCGACAGGTTCCACGCCGCCGCCGGCGAGAGGCTCGCCTTTGCGATTCACAACGGCGATTCGTTCCCCGCCAGCGAAGGGCCGCCGGCGATCGAGAGGTTGCGCGACTGCCGCCTGGCGTCGGGCGGCGAGTCGGTGTCGATCGCCGATTTCGAGCGCCTCGAGAAATCGGCGCGCGCAGCGGTGCGCATCCCCAAACAGGGGGCGTGGTGGCTGGCCGTGCGTACGATTCCACATTTCCTGAGTCTCGACGCGGCGAAGTTCGAAAGCTACCTGAAGCACGAGGGCCTCGAGGCGGTCATCGAGCAGCGAGCGCGGCGCGGCGAGTCGGCCAGGCCCGGTCGCGAGATCTACTCGAAACACGCCAAGGCCCTCATTGTGGCCGGAGGCTCCGGCGACGCCTGGTCGCGCCCGCTCGGCATGACCCTCGAGTTCGTTCCCGAAGCCGATCCGGCGCTGTGGAAGCCCGGTGAGGCGCTTCCGGTCCGCCTGCTGTGGCGCGGCCAACCCGCCGCCGGAATCCGTGTCGAAAGCGCCTGGGCCGCCGGCGCCAACCACGGCATGGCGGTTGTGGGCCGCACTGGCGGCGACGGCCGCATCCGCGTGCACATCGACAAGGCCGGCCGTTGGCGGCTGCACGCCGTCGCCATCGAGCGCCGCGGCGATTCGGCGGAAGCCGACTGGGAGAGCTTCTGGGCTTCGATGACCTTCGAGGTCGAGGCCAGCCGTTAGGTGGCCTCTCCAACCCCGTCGAGGCCGCCGCGCTAGTCCCGTGACCGCGTGAGCCGCGTTCGGCTCTGCCAGGCGATCGAAACAAAGGCGCCGGCCGCGATCGCGGCCGTTTCCGTGCGCAGAATCCGGGGGCCGAGCGTGACCGGTGTCCAGCCCGCCGCCGCCGCCTGCTCACGCTCCGGGTCCGTCCATCCGCCTTCGGGGCCGGTGAGCAGCGCGACGGTATCGGTAGCCAGCCTGCCGTCGGGCTCGGGGATGTGCTCGGCGATCGGCCGGGCGCCCTCGTCTTCATCGAGGAAGAATCCGCGGCTGGCCGGCGTCGCCAGCGCCCGCTCCCATCCGATCGGTGCGACGATTTCCGGCAACCGATCGCGGCGCGCCTGCTGGCTGGCCTCGCGAACGATCCGGCGCCACCGCTCGAGGCGTTTCACCGCCCCCGCCTCGAGCCCTTTCTCGCTCCTGGCGGCATTCACCGGAACGAACCGCTCGACGCCCAGCTCGGTTCCTTTCTCGAGAATCCACTCGAAGCGGTCGAATTTCACCAGCGAAACCAGCAGCCACAGGTGCACGGGTTCCGGACGCGGGGCGAGCTCTTCGAGAATCGCGAACTCGACCCGGCCCCTGCGCACCTGGGTGATCTCGGCCAGGTACGCCGATCGATTATCGGACACCTCGCAACGGCTCGCGGTCTCGGCTCGCAACACCCTGGCCAGGTGCCGCGCCTCCTCGCCGACGAGCTCCGCCTTGCCCTCCCGGATCCGGTCGACGAAGAAACGCCGGCGCGCCATGTAGAATAATGTACGCCTTATGATCGCCCATCTGCGCGGCACGCTGATCGAGAAACATCCCAACCAGGTCATCCTCGAAACCGGCGGCGTGGGTTACGAGGTCACCGTGCCGGTCTCCACGTTCACCGCCCTGCCCGACGCCGGCGCCGCCGTGAGCCTGCGGATCCACACGCACGTTCGCGAGGACACGCTGGCGCTCTATGGTTTCGTCTCGGCCGAGGAAAAAGCGCTGTTCGAACGCCTGATCTCGGTGAGCGGGATTGGCCCCAGGCTGGCCATCACCGTCCTGAGCGGCCTCGCGGTCGGCGATCTGGTGTCGGCGATCCGCGGCGGCCAGATCGAGCAACTGGTGCGCATCCCCGGCGTCGGCAAGAAGACCGCCGAGCGCATCGTGGTCGATCTGCGCGACAAGCTCGACCTGATCGCGCCGGCCCGCGAGGCGGCTGCCGGCCCGGGCCTGGGCGGCGTCGAGCGCGACGTGCTTTCGGCGCTGGTCAATCTCGGCTGCCAGCGCGCGACGGCCGAGACGGCGATCCGCAAAGCGAAGGCCGCCGGCGCTCCGGCCGGGTTCGAGCCGCTGTTCCGCCGCGCCTTCGAGTTCATTCGCTGACCCGCGCCGCCTGGCCGGCGGACGCGCGCGTCTTTCATACGATAATGGGCGGTTGAGCCATGCGTGAACGAGGCATCGTCTCGGCCGCGGCCCTGGACGAGGAGCGGCAGTTTGAAGCCAGTCTGCGGCCGCCGCGGCTGGCCGATTTCACCGGCCAGGCCAAGCTGAAGGAGAATCTCTCGATCGCCATCGAGGCCGCCCGCCAGCGCGGCGATGCCATGGATCACGTGCTGCTGTACGGCCCTCCGGGCCTGGGCAAGACGACGCTGGCGACGATCATCGCGCACGAGCTCGAAGTCGTTTTCAGCCAGAGCTCCGGTCCGATCCTCCAGAAGAAGCTCGATCTCACCGGCATCCTCAGCAGCGTCCAACCGCGGCAGGTGTTCTTCATCGACGAGATTCACCGGCTGCTGCCGGACGTCGAGGAGATGCTCTACGCCGCCCTCGAGGATTTTCGCGTCGATATCGTCATCGGATCCGGTCCCGGCGCCCGAACCCACTCGCTGCCGATGCCTCGTTTCACCGCCATCGGCGCGACCACGCGCCAGGGACTGATCAGCGCGCCCCTGCGCGGGCGCTTCGGGCTCGTGCTCCGGCTGAATCACTACGACACGAGCGAGCTCGCCGAGATCGTGATGCGCAGCGCGAGGCTGCTCGGAGTCGCCGTCGATTCCCCAGGCGCCGGGGAGATCGCCCGCCGCAGCCGCGGCACGCCGCGCATCGCCAACCGCCTGCTGCGGCGCGTGCGCGACTACGCCCAGGTGCGCGCCGACGGCCGCATCGACCGGGACATCGCCGAAACGGCGCTGAACCTGCTCGAGGTCGACCGTCACGGACTCGACGAGATCGACCAGAAACTGATGTTGACGATTCTCGAGAAGTACAACGGAGGGCCGGTGGGCCTGAACACGATCGCCGCGTCGATCGACGAGCAGTCCGACACCATCGAGGAAGTCTACGAGCCGTACCTGATCCAGCTCGGATTCATCGACCGGACCCCGCGCGGGCGCGTGGCCACCGATCTGGCATTCGAGTATTTCCAGGTTCCGCGCCGCCTCGGCGGCTTGCAGAACACCCTGTTCTCATGAGCGGCCGGCGGGCCGACCGCATTCCGCCCTCGGGCGGATCGGCGGCCCGTTGCTCGAACCAATCAACGGTGAAACCGTCGTTGACTGGAGAGGGTCCGGTTCACCTCCGCGACGGCATTCGCACCAGCACCCACCCCAGGCTGGCGAACGCGGTCAAGGAAAACCATCCCCCCCAGGCGGGGAAGAAGCTCCACTGATCCGCTCCCGTGAGAAGACGCGTCAGCGACGGAATCCCGGATATGAACGTTACCGCGAGCAGGATTCCGACGATGGCCTCGCCGGCGATCAGACCGCTGGCGAGCAGCGTGCCGCGCTCCTCGGCCTGAAGACGCTGGGTCTCCGGCCTCCCGGCGGCCACCCGCGCGGCCAGCCACTGGAGCATGCCGCCGAGGAAGATCGCCGACGTCGTATCGAACGGCAGGTACATTCCAACCGCGATCAGCATCGGCGCGCGCGCGCCGCATAACACGAGAGCCACGCCGAACGACGCGCCGATCGCCAGCAGACCCCACGCCATCTGCCCGCCGACAATTCCCTTGGCGAGTTGCGCCATCAGGCCCGCCTGCGGCGCCGGCAACGCGCGGCCGCCGATACCGCCGGTGGCGAGGTTGGCCTCGTGCAACGCCACAATCGGCCACAGCAGGAAGAAGGCGAGCAGCACCACGGCGATGATCTCGACCACCTGCATCTTCCACGGCGTGCCGCCGAGCAGATGGCCGGCTTTCAGGTCCTGGATCAGCGATCCGGAAACGGAAGCCGCCGAGCACACCACCGCCGCCACGCCGAGCACCGCGGTCACCCCGGTCCGGCCGCTCACGCCGAACGACAGCAGCACCAGCGCCGTCACCACCAGCCCGGCCAGCGTCAGGCCCGACAACGGCTGGTTGGAGCTGCCCACCAATCCAACCAGGTAGCCGCCGACGGCCGACAGCAGGAATCCCGTCAGGCTCATGATCACCGCCGAGACGAGCGCCGCCTTCCAGCTGCCGGTGAAGTGGTAATAGATCGCGGTGATCGGAACCAGCAGCGCCAGCGTAAAGGCGAGCACCCAGCGCGCGGGAATGTCGCGCTCGGTGCGATCCACCGTGTGCCGATCCTGCGCCGCCGACGACGACGCCCGGAATGCCCCCCGAAGCGATTGCGCGATCGACGCCCGCATCCCCCACAGCGTGTGGGCCGCCGCCACCAGCATCGCCCCGACCGCGATCGGCCGCACGATGTTGTACCAGAGCGTGAAGGCGACCACGTCCGTCGTCGCTCCGCCCAGACGACGCGCGAGGTCGGGGTCGAAAAACTGCAACAGCGGGATCAGCAGCCACCACGCGATCAGGCCGCCGGCCACGTTGATCGAGGCCAGCCGCGGCCCGATGATGTAGCCGATGCCGATGAGCGCCGGCGAGAGCGCCGGCGTGCTCCAGGCGATGCCGCCCGAGTGCGCGACTTCGCCGATCGGCTGCCTGGCGAAATCGAAGTGCCGCACCACGGATTTCGGAAAACTCCAGAAGCCCTCGAGGTACTCGCGGAAGATCTGGAATCCCTTGTCGCTTTTGAGGATCTGAAGCAGACCTCCGTACGCCATCGCGCCGAAGATGTAGCGCGGAGCTTCCCGCGAGCGCTCGCTCGCTTCGACGATCCCGACACAGGCGACGCTCTCCGGCCACGGCAGACCGGCGTCGACGCACAACGGCCGCCGCAACAGGATGATGAAGAACACCCCGATCAGCCCGCCGGTGAGCAGGATCCAGGTGGCCTCCCAGTAATGTCCGCGGAGATCGGCCCACAACCGCGCGCCATCCATCTCGACCAGAAAAAACGCCGGGATCGTGAAGATCGCGCCGGCCACCAGCGCCTCGCCCACCGACGCGGCCGTCCGCGCGATGTTCTGTTCCTGCAACGTGCCCCGCATCCACGGAAGCCGGAACAGCGCCATCGCGACCACCGCCGCCGGGATCGTGGCGGCCACCGTCTGCCCGGCGCGCAGTCCGAGATACGCGTTGGCCGCGCCGAACACCAGCGCCAGAAACAGGCCGAGGCCGACCGCTTTCACCGTCATCTCCGGAGGATTGGTTTCCTGGCCGCGCATAACTGCCGATGGTATCACCCGGTCGCCGGCTTCAGCCCAATGCCACTTAGTTTTCTTGGCACCTAGCCAACCGAAACAAAACTGGGGAGTTATGTTTTATATATGGCCTCCCCCGATCCCGCCCAGCTCTTGCGGCTGTTTCAGAAGGTCGCACCCGATTCCTTTTTTCAAGAGCTCTGTGAGCAGCATCATTATCGTTTCCGGCAGGGTGTCTATACCGTCGCGGTCGTGGTTTGGCTGATGATCTGGCAACGGCTGCATGGCGACCGGAGCTTGGCAGCGGCGGTCCAATCGTTGCTCCGGGGAGGTGCCGGAGGCCTGCTCAGCAACTGTAAGAGACAGCGAGAAGAGAAGATCTCAGCGGCTACGGGCGGCTATTGCCAAGGGCGGCAGAAACTGCCGAAACTAATAGCCAGTCAAGTGGCCGACCGCATTGTCGAACAACTGCGCAGCGAGATGCAGGAAGGATGGCCGGGACTGAAGCGACCCATCTTCCTGATCGATGGATCAACGCTGCAGTTGCAGCACGAATCCGAACTGGTGAAGACGTTTTCGCCGGGGCGCAACCAACATGGGGACAATCATTGGCCAGTGATGCAGATTGCGGTGTTCCACGACGTCTTCAGTGGACTGGCCCTGCGACCCAGCTGGGGGGCGATGTATGGCCCGCAGGCGGTGGGCGAGCAAGCGTTGGCCAAGCAGGCGCTGGGGAGGCTGCCCGCAGATGCGGTGGTGCTGGCCGACTGCAATTTTGGGGTTCTTGAGTTCGCCTATGCGGTCCAGCAGAGCCACCGGCCGATGATCTTGCGGTTGACCAAGGTCCGCGCCAGGAAGGTCCTGGCAGCAGAACTGCGAAAGGGAACCGATCAGAAACTGGTCTGGGGAGCCAGTGATTGGGATCGTGAGGCACACCCGGAGTTGCCAAGGGAGGCGTCGGTGGACGGGCGACTGATGGTGTGTGCGAATCCGTCTCAGCCGGACAAGCTGCTGTATCTGTTTACGACGCTGGATCTGGCGGCTGAGGAAATCCTCCGCCTCTACCAGCTTCGCTGGAACATCGAAACCGACTTGCGGTCGTTAAAACGCACCGTGGGGCTGCATCAACTCCGCGGCAAGAGCGTGGAGATGGTGGAAAAGGAATTGTTGCTGGCGGTGGCGGCCTACAACTTGGTTCGGGCGGTGATGTGCCTGGCGGCGCACAAGCCCACCTCAGCCCCCGCCAACTCAGCTTTTCTTTTGTGCAGACGGTGGTGGAGGCGGCCATGCCGGGTTTGGACCAAGCCACCACTGAGGCCGAATACCGTCAGCGTCTGCAACGGATGCTGCACTATGCCGCGCAGGGCAAACTGCCGAAGCGTTCCCGGAGTCGATCCTACCCACGACAGATCTGGGGCCGAGGCGGTAGCTTTCCCACGCACAGCAGAGGCGCCAAGAACGGAGGAGAAACCAAATGACTCTCAGTTTTGCACCGGTTCCGGTAGATTCCACTCTGCTGGCCAGCGTCGCCTATAACGCCAGCGAGTCGATTCTGCAATTGGAGTTCTGCGACGGTACCGTCTACCGCTACCTTGCCGTTGCCGTGGGCATCTATCACGATTTGTTGGCTGCCGGTTCCAAAGGCGCCTACTTCAACCACGAGATTCGAAGCCGTTTCCAATACACTCTCGTCCGTCGGCGTAAGTGAATCATCTGGCTTCCCACTTGGGCTGCAGGCTCTCCTGCCAAAAACTAAGTGGCATTGGGCTGAAGCCGGCGCTACTGGTATACGATATACGGTGGCTGGTTCGCGGCCGGCCGGGCCGCGGGGGGAGCGGATTCATGAAAGCGGTGCGATTCACGATCGGGGAGACGCAATTTGAGGCGGACTTCAATCGCTCGAAAACCGCGCGCCAGATTCTCGAGGCTCTGCCTCTGGACGCTTCGGGCAGCTACTGGGGCGGCGAATTCTATTTCTCCGTGCCGGTCCAGGTCCCGTATGAGAAAGACGCGCGCGACATCGTCGATCCGGGCACGGTCGCATACTGGCCCGAGGGCCTTTGTCTTTGCATTTTCTGGGGGCCGACGCCGGCGAGCGAGCGCCAGGAGTGCCGCGCGGCGAGTCGCGTGAACATTGTCGGACGCGTGCGCAAACCCGAGGTGCTGGCCGGTCTGCGAGGCCGGCGCGTGAAAGTCGAGCGGGCCGGATGAACGCGTTTCGGACCGATGCGGCGCGGTCGTGAACGTCGTCCTCGACGCCACCCCGCTGACGGTCGCCACCGGCGGCACGGGTCGTTACACCCTCGAGTTGAGTCGCGCGTTGGCGGCGACGTTCCCCGAAGACGAGTTCACGCTCATTTCCGACCAGCGGTTTTCGGCGCCGCCGGACGCGCCCGCGAATCTCTCGAGCGCCCGCCCGCCGGAGGGCTTCCTCAGGCGCCGCTGGTGGAGCCTCGGATTGCCTCGCGAGCTGTCGCGCCGCCAGGCCGACGTGTTTCACGGCACGGACTTCTCGACGCCATATCTGCCTCTGAAACCGGCTGTCCTGACGCTGCACGACCTGTCCCCGTGGAAGGACCGCGGCTGGCACCGGGCGGCGGACCGGGTGCGGCGGCGGACGCCGTTTCTTCTGAGCCTGGGTCTGGCCACCATGGTGATCACGCAGACGGAGGCCGTTCGCCGCGAGGCGGTAACAAGTTTCCGGCTGCATCCGTCGCGCGTCGTAGCGGTTCCGCTGGCGGCCTCGGAACACTTCCGTCCCCGCGCGCCGGGCGGCCCGGATCCGTGTCCCTACTTCCTGTTTGTCGGCACGCTCGAGCCGAGGAAAAACGTCGGCGCGATTCTCTCAGCGTGGCGCGAAATCCGCAAGCGCCACGACGTGGACCTGGTGCTGGCGGGCCGCCGGCGCGCGGATTTTCCTGAAGTGGCCCCCGAGCGCGGTTTGCGCGTGATCGGGGAGACCGCCGAGGAAGACTTGCCGGGATTATACTCGCAGGCGGTGGCCTGTCTCTATCCGTCGTTGTACGAGGGATTCGGCCTGCCGGTGCTGGAAGCCATGCAGTGCGGCGCGGCCGTGCTGGCCTCGCGGGATCCGGCGATCCTGGAAGTCTCCGGCGGCGCGGCCGTCAGCCTGGAAGCTCGCGATGTGCGAGCGTGGGTCGAGGCGATGCGAGCCGCCCTGACGCAGCCGGACTGGCTGTCCGGCTGGCGCGATCGCGCGCTGCGGAGAGCCGCGGATTTTTCGTGGCCGCGCACGGCGCGGCTCACTCGGGCAGTGTATGTCGAAGCCATTCGGCGATTCCGGCGGTAGACCTACCGCCCTGTTTCTGACGCCGGAGCCGCCGTACCCTTTGGCCGGCGGCGGCGCGTTGCGCGGTGCGGCGCTGCTGAACTACCTGGCGACGCGCTACACGGTGGACGTGATGGCTTTCCGCGAGCCGGCGTCGCCGGATCCGGTCGAAACCATCCCGCGCGCCCTGGCCGGCCGAGTCGGCGTCGTCAACCTGCCCGTTCATTCCCGGACGGCGGCGGCGCGCGCCTGGCGCAACCTGCGGCGCATGGCGCGCGGCGTGCCTCCGCTGGTCGACCGGTTCGCCGGCTTCGCCGGCGAGGTCGCCGGCGCGCTCGATGGAAAGCGATACGACCTGGCTGTCATCGAGCATTTCTGGTGCGCGCCGTACGTGGAACAGCTGGCGCGCCGCGCCGGCCGCGTGGTTCTCGATCTGCACAACGTCGAGTCGGTCCTCCATGAGCGCTGCGCGCTGACGGAGAGATGGCCGGTGGCCTGGGCCCACCGCTGGTTCGCGCGGAACTGCCGGCGCCTCGAGCGGCGGCTCCTGCCCCGGCTCGACCTGTTATTGACGGCCTCCGAAGCCGACGCCGACCGCCTCCGGGGCCTCTCCTCGGCCACGCCGGTCGAGGTGTATCCGAACACGATTCCGGCGGTTGCGCGGCCGGAGCGGAAACCCATGGACGCGATCGTGTTCTCCGGCAACATGGAGTATCATCCCAACATCGCCGCCGTGCGATTTTTTGCC
>Ga0247727_10006790_pt1 | contig 22265 bp, 17 predicted proteins | sample WisWelCaveWW1625_FD_202498 | JGI IMG/M metagenome (GOLD analysis project Ga0247727, IMG submission 202498) | Biofilm microbial communities from Wishing Well Cave, Virginia, United States - WW16-25 | ecosystem: Environmental > Aquatic > Deep subsurface > Groundwater > Cave microbial mat | place...
GCATACACGTGGGAGTGCTCGCGGATGGCGACCGGCACAAGCTGGACGCAGGCGTCGCGCGCCGCCCGCAACACGTCCAATCGGAACCGGCTGCGCAGCGGCGGGACGCCGGCCGGCCCGTCGGGGAACAGCACGGTCACTCCATCCTCCGGCAGCGCCGCCCGCCCCACCACGAACGGTCGCAGCAGGAACGCCGCCCAGGGCGGCAGACCGAGCAGCGATTCCTCGCCGGAGAAATACACCGGACCGGGCAGCAGCGCGGCCATCACCAGCGGATCGAGCGCGCCCGAGCGGTTGGCGACCACCAGCGACTTCCCGACGTCGTCCAGTTCGCCTGATGAAAGCACGTATCGATGACTCACGACGCGCAGCAAAATTCGCGCGACCAAGCCCAGCCCGCTCCGGCTGCCGGTGACACGGAACCAGTATCCTGCCGTACGCGCCAGCGAGCGCGCCAGCGTGAGCGCCAGCGACTGCCGCAACATCCCCCGCGACCGCCGCCAAGCCAGCAACGCCAGCGGTCCCAGGTTTTCCCATTGCAGACGCGCGATCTGCATCCAGGGCGCGCCCGGCGCGGCATCGAGTTTCCCGGCCGCCAGCAGTTGACGCGCCTGCATGCGGCGCAGCTTGTTGTTGGCGGTCTTCGGCAGCGACCGCGGCGGGACCAGCACGATCGAGTCCGGCGCGAATCCCAGCACATCCCCAGCCACTTCGGCGGCGCGTTGACGAACCCTCGTGCGATCCTGCTCCCATTCGGCGGCGGTCTCCACCACCACCACCAGACGCTCGGTGCCCGATTCGGGGTCCCGGATGCCCAGGGCCGCCACGCCGTCACGCTCGACGCCGGGCACTCCGGCGACCGCCGCTTCCAGATCCAGCGGCGAGACGGCCCGGCCTTCGCGCAGGATGAGATCTTTCTCCCGGCCGGTGATAAAGAGATCATCGCCGACGCGATAGGCCAGATCGCCGGTGTCCATCCAGCCGTCTTCGGTGAGCACCTGGCGCGTGGCCTTGGGATTGCGGAAGTATCCCGCGCTGCGCGAAGGGCCTTTGAACAGCAGCCGGCCTTGCACGCGCTCGCCAACCTCCATCCCCTGGGCGTTTGCGATGCGCGCCTCATGGCCCGCCAGCGGCGATCCGACGGAGTAGAACCGAACGGCGTCCTCACCCGGCGCGGCCGGCTCGGCGACACCGTCCTTCTCGAAGCGGTCGCGGCGCACCGCATCCAGCCGAGGCCCGCGGCCGGGCGGCGAAATAGCGAACGCTACCGACGCCTCCGCCAGCCCGTAAGCCGGCATCACGCTCTCGGGCCGGAATCCGAACGGCCGGAAACGCTCGGTGAAGCGCGCCACGGTGTCCGGCAGCACTGGCTCGCCGGCGTTCACCGCCGCGCGCCAGCAGCTCAGGTCGATCCCCTCCAGCGTCCACATGGGAATGCGGCGCGTGGCCAGCTCGTAGGCGAAGTTGGGCGCCGCCGACAGAGTTCCGCGCGAATCGTGAATCGCCCACAGCCAGCTCTCGGGGCGCTCCAGAAATTCCAGCGGCGACAGCAGCGTCAGTGGAGTGCCGTAGTAGAGGCTGAACATCCAGCAGCCCACCAGCCCCATGTCGGAGGCCAGCGGCAGCCAGCTCACCACGGCATCGTCGGGACGCACGCGCAGCGCCTGGCCCACCCCGCGAATGTTCGCCAGCAGGTTGGCGTGCGTCAGAAGGACGCCCTTGGGATTGCCGGTGCTGCCGGAAGTGTACTGGATCATGGCCGCTTCGGCCGGCTCGACCGCTGGCAGTCGCCCGCGCGTGCGCCGCAGATCATCCACGGTGAGCACGTCCACCAGCCTCGGCAGGCTCACCCGCATGATCCGGCTCAGACTTTCCATTCGCTGGAAGCTGATCAGAAAACGCGCTTTGGCGTTGCGCAGGATGAGCAGTTGCCGCCGCGTGTATTCCTCAATGCGGTCCAGGCGCTCCGGCGGATAGATAGGGACGGGAATGCCGCCGGCCAGCATCACGCCGAAAAAAGCGTGGAAGAAATCGGGGCCGGTGGGCAGCAGGATGGCGACGGAATCGTTGCGCCGCAGGCCGCGCTCCGCCAGGCCGGCGGCGACGCTGAGCGACGCTTCGTAGATTTGCCCGCAGGTGACGCCCTGGCCGGAGCCTTCCTCGAGCAGATGCACGTGGATGCGGCCGGGATCGTAATCGGCCTGCTCGCGCAGCACCTCGACCAGCGTGCGCGCCGAAACGGGGACCGGCAGAGCTTCGCGCGAAGGCGGCACGATCCGGTATTGCGACTTGGCCGCCGTCTCCTGGCCGCCCTGGAGGATGGCGCGCACCCAGGCCGCCGGCGTCTCGGCCTGCTCGGCGATTTCGTCGGGCAGCTCGATGTCCAGGCGCGCTTCGCAGCGGACCAGGAGTTCGACCAGGTCGAGGCTGGCGAGGCCGAGATCGCGCTCGAAGGAGGAGGTGAGCGTAACGCGCGCGGCCGCCTGCGGGCGTCCCACGTCGGCCAGCAGCTCGCGCACGATTTCGAGGATCCGCGTTTCGAGGACTGCGGCTTCGAGTTGTGGGGCCTGTGTGGACATGTGCCCTAGGCTTTCACCGTCCGGCCCTTCATCATCTCCGGCTCCACCCACTTCATGATTCCCTCGACCTCGCTGCGCAGCCAGTAGTGCCGCCAGTCGATCTTCTCCGGTGTCCAGGGGAGCAAGGCGCGATCCTTTTCCGAGAGGCGCGCGCGCGCCCGCCGGATGTTTTCCGCCTCAAAGACGAAGCGGTTGTCGAGAATGAACGGCTGATAGAGCTCGAGCATCTGCTCGCGAAACATCACCTGCAATCCGAGCGCACGCAGCGTCACTCCGAGCGCGCCCAGGGCGCGACGGCCGGGAAGCCCGGCGCGCTGGACCATCTTTTTCAATCCCACCACCGCGTGTTGCAGCGCCGTGAAGCGCCGCTGGATGCGCTGGCGCCGCTCGCGGGCCTGTCGCGGCGAGAGAATCCGCACGCCCAGCGGCAGCCGCAGGCGTTGCATCCCGCGCCGGGGCCGCCGGCCGGACTCCTGGTGCATCCAGCGCACGATCTTGCCTAGCGGGACCGGATTCACGTCCGCGGTGCCCAGATGATACACACGCCGGCTCTCGCCGTTGAGCAGCAGCACGCTAGTGGTGAGAATCGAGGCGGCCACCTGGTCCACCGGAACTACCTCCATCGGCGCATCCGGACGCACAGGCCAGTGCCGCAGGCCGCTCATCGCCATGATCACCAGCGGGGCCGCGGTGCGACCGCCCTCCACCCAGCCGGGGAAGGGAAACTCGAGGGCCGCTTCGACGATGGCCGGGCGTACGATGGCCCAATCCAGATCCGGCTCGCCGGCGATAAGCTGCTCGCCGAGGCTTTTCGCGTAAGTGTAGATGTTGACCCAGCCCCACTGCGCGGCGCGCTGCGTGCCCAGGTCGACGAGCCGCTGCGCGATCTCCCTGGCCTCTTCGCGGCTGCTGCGCCCCGAGTCGTAGACCTCGCGGACGCGCTCACGCATGAACTGGATTTCCTGGCGGTGGCGGAAGCTGTGGTCGTCGGGGCCTTTGCGCCGCGGGTAAAAGCCGGGGATGGGCTCAGTCTCCTCGACCAGCCCGTCGGCCTCGCCGCAGACGAAGCAGGTGGAGACGTGCACCAGCTTCGCCGGAAGACGTTTGGCGAGCGCGATCACGTTCTCGACGCCGTCCACGTTGGACCGGAAGGATTCGTCCACAGGTGGGAAAAACTCGACCAGGCCCGCGCAGTTGATGATCAGCCGCACGCGGCCGGACAGAGCCGCGACAGCATCCGGCCCCAGCCCACAGAGGGTCTCGGCGATGTCGCCCGAGTGGATTGTGATGCGCTCCGGCGCGCGGAATTTCCGTAAAGGCGGCGAACTCAGTACGTCCTTTTCGAACCTTTCGCGAGCGGTGGCGCCCGCCCGTGGGCGGACCAGGATGTGCAGGTGTTTCAGATCGGGGAAGCGGTCGAACAGCAGTGCCAGAATCACCTTGCCGACGAAACCGTTGGCCCCGGTGATGAGAATCTCGTGGTCGCGGAATGTCTGGGCGGCGTCAATCAAGTCCTTCATGTTACTTCCCGGTCATTCGCAGACTCTAGGAGGGCGTTTAGCGCCCCGGCAGGATTCGGTGGGCGTATTTCGGTGCGATACAATAGCCTATCGATCGCCCCAAGCGCATGTCAAGGCCGCTCTTCCTCGAGATCCCGCACTGCTACCTGCTCAAGGGCCCGGGGATCTTCCTGGCGACGGCGCTGATGGGCAGCATCTCGATGGTGGTTTCGATGTTTTCTTCCACCGGCCGGACGCAGCACAAGGTGGCGCGGGCCTGGGCGCGGATGCTGCTGCGGGTTGCCGGGGTGAAGGTCATCGTCGAAGGGCTGGAAAAGATAGCCCCGGGCGGCAGTTACGTGTTTATCGCCAACCATCGCAGCTACTTCGACGTACCCGTGATTCTGCCGCACATCTCAGTGCAGTTCCGCTTCCTGGCGAACCAGGACTTGTTCCGGGTGCCGTTCCTCGGCTACCATCTCTCTCGCGCCGGCCACGTGCCCGTGAACGCCGACAACCCCAGGGAGGCGCTGAAGAGCATGTCGGAGGCAGGGCGCATCATCCAGGAGCGCGGCGTGTCCATCCTGCTGTTCCCCGAGGCCGAGCGCACCGACGGGCGGCTGCTGCCGTTCAAGGACGGCGCCGCCTACATCGCCATCAAGGCAGGAGTGCCGATCGTGCCGATCGGGCTGATCGGGCTGCGGGAGATTTTACCCGTGGGATCAAGCCTGGTGCGCGGCGGGACCGTACGCATGCGGATCGGCGACCCCATCCCGACGCTGGATCTGCCGCTGTCGGAAAGGACAGCGCTGTCGCGGCTGCTGCACCAGCGGGTGGGGGAATTGATCGAGGAACGGGAAGAGGTCGCGGTGGCCTGAGAGCCGGCGGCCAACCTCCGGGAATACGCTGCTCCGGCCCCGGCATATAGTGGGTTGAGAGAGGACAACCCCATGCCGCAAATCCGGCTCACCACATGGCTGCTTCTGGCAGCCGTTTCATTTCCCATCGCGGGGCAGACCCCCAAGATCGAGGGTCCGATGCCGGCCAAGGACGGCGAGACCTGCGTCATCTGCAACACCCGCCTCACCACGGACGATAAGGCCTTCCTGGTGGACGGCCAGCGCATCTGCGTGATGTCGGCGATGGAGGCGATGTTCCTGGAAGATCCCATGACCTACGTGGCCAAGTACCGTCCCGAGGGCATGATGTTCTCGGCCCAGGCGCAGTCGTCGACGTTGCCGGATCTCTACCTGTTCCTCGGCATCTACGTGTTGCTCGGGCTGGTGTTCGGCGGCCTGTGTGCGCACGTCGCCGTGCAGAAAGGACTGCGTCCATGGACGTGGTTCTTCGCCGGATTCCTCCTCTCCGCCGTCGGCTACGTGATGTTGCTGGCGAAGCCGGCGGCCGCTCCGCCCGGCTCAGTGCCGGCAGGTCTGAAGAAAGTCCCGCTCACACGAGAAGTAGCCGCCTGTCCGGCTTGCGGAGCGAGCAATCATCCATCGGCGGTCACTTGCAGCGGCTGCGGCGCGACACTGGCGCCCACCGCGCCGTCAGAAGTGGCTGCGGTACGCCACCAGTCGAATTGAGGCTGCCATGTTGAAACGAATCGGCGAATTCTCTCAGGACATCCTGAACAGCCCCAACTCGGCCACGCGACGCCCGGTTGTGGACGCGCACCTCGAGAGCAACATCCGGGGACTGTTCGTGATCGGCGACCTGGCGGGCGCGCCAGTGGTTAAGCTCGCCATGGAGCATGGCAACAATGTGGCCGAGTACATCGCCGCGCTGCCGGATGCGCGAGGGGCCGAAGCAGGCGCTTACGACCTGATCGTGGTGGGCTCGGGCGCATCGGGATTGAACGCCGCCCTGGTCGCCCAGGAGCGCGGATTGAAAGTGCTGGTGCTGGAGAAGGGCAAGATCGCCAACACTATCGAAGATTTCCCCGAGGGCAAGTGGGTCTACGCCGAGCCCGACAGCCGTCCCGCCAAGGGCAAACTGTGGCTCGACGGCGCGCGCAAAGAGGACCTGGTCACGCGCTGGAACCAGATCGTGCGCGACAACCGGCTGGCTGTGCACACCGAGGAAGGCGTCACCGGGATCGTCAAGCGCAAGGACGGATACTTCGACGTCAAGACCGCGAAGTCCGAATACCGGGCGCGCCGCGTGGTGCTGGCCACCGGCCAGCGCGGCAACCCGCGCAAGCTGGGCGTGCCGGGCGAGGATCTGGAGCGGGTCTACCATCGCCTCTACAGCCCCGGCCATTACCACGACGAGGACATCCTGGTGGTGGGCGGCGGCAACAGCGCCATCGAAGCGGCCCTTACGCTCGCCGAGCGCAACCGCGTCACGCTCTCCTATCGGGGAGCGGAGTTCTCCCGCGTGTTCAAGGACAACGAACGGCAGATCCGCGAAGCCGCCGCCGCCGGCCGCGTGCAGGTGATCTTCAACTCCCAGGTGAAGAAATTCTCCGCCAAGACGTACACCCTGGAAGTTCAGGAGGGCGGCGGCAAAGCGACGCGCGAGCTGTCCTACGACCACGCCTTTGTGCTGGCGGGGGCGGAGCTGCCCACGGGGTTCCTGCGCTCGCTCGGCATCCGCCTGGAAAACGACTGGACCGGGAATCCCTGGGCCGCGATTGCGCTCACGCTCACCACGCTGTTCGGCCTGTGGCTGTTCGGAGGCAAAACCGGCATCCCTTCTTTCGCCGGACTGGGTTGGGCCGGCGGCCTGCTGGCCCTGGCCTCGCTCGGCGGCCTGATCTTCACCGGCGCGCGGGGCAGCCGCTTCGCCTGGCTGGGCTGTTCCTTCCTGATCTGCTACACCGTGTACGCCGCCAAGCTGGGAACTAATTTCGAGTTCTGGCCGTATCGCGGCTGGGGCTACAAGGCGCTCAGCGTTCTGGGCCGGCCGTGGTCGTTCTGGTACACGGTGCTCTACACGCTGGCGATGACCATCTTCGGCATCCAGGCGATGAAGCGCTGGGGCTTCGACAAGAAAGACCGCTTCCAGATCTGGCGCTACACCAGCCTCATCAGTTTTCAGTGGATCTTCTTCTTCCTGGTGCCCGAGTTCCTGTTCCAATGGGCGGTGAAATACCAGTGGGTGGGCGAGCTGGCCAAGGATCCGGTGTTCGCCGGACAGGCCTGGCGCTCCTACGGCATCGTCTACGCTTGGCCGCTGTTTTTCTACACGTTCTTCGGCTCGCCGCACCAGATCTGGATCGTGTGGGGCGTGCTACTGACTTTTGTGCTGATCCCGCTGCTGGTGCTCACCAACGGCAAACGCTACTGCTCCTGGATCTGCGGCTGCGGCGGCCTGGCGGAAACGCTGGGGGACCGCTGGCGCCACAACGCTCCCAAGGGCAAGACCGCCATCAAATGGGAATTGATGGGCAACGCAGTGCTGGCGGCGGCGGCGGTCATCACGGTGATGATGGTGGCGCGCGACGCGGTGGAGATCTTCCGCGCCCGCGCGGGGACGGCGCTGGAGTGGTACCGCCTGATCGTCGACGTCTGGCTGGTGGGCATCCTGCCGGTGACGCTGTATCCGTTCTTCGGCGGCAAGGTGTGGTGCCGCTACTGGTGCCCGCTGGCGAAGATGATGCAGCTCACCGGCGCGATCTTCACGCGCTTCCGGGTGAGCCGCTTCGCCATTCACGCCAACGACAAGTGCATCGCCTGCGGCGAGTGCACGCGCAACTGCCAGGTGGGGATCGACGTGATGGGCTTCGCGCTCAAGCAGCAGGAGCTGAACAACGCCAACTCCTCTTGTATCGGCTGCGGGATCTGCGTGTCGGTGTGCCCCATGGACGTGCTGTCGTTCGCCCGCGTGGAGAAGCCCAAACTGATCCAGATCGAGGCGCGCAAGGCGGCGGCGTAGGTGAGCAGCTCCTTACGGGGCCCTGCCTGAGGAGGACTCCGGCGCCTGGAACTGCCAGTCCGGCGGCAGATCGAGAATGAACGCGTGGGGCTCCAGGCCGGGGTCGGCCTCGTGCACCAGCACCAGCCGCTTGCCGGGCTCGAACCACGACAGCCCCTCCCAGTTGACGCCCCGGAGCGACTCGGGAACGAACTTCGCCAGGTCCAGCGGATCACCCACGGGTTTGCCCTGCGGGTTGATTCGCAGCAGCCAGTGGTGCAGGTAGTCAGGCTTCTCGACGGAGTTCTGCGAGCTGATCAGCAGGATAAAGCCCCAACGCTCGCCCCGGCCGCCGCCGCCGGGCAGCGGGTACCACACCAGATCTGAGGCGCGAAACCGCTGCGCTTGCGGCTCCTCGCCGGGCGGCAACGGCAACTCCACCTCGAAGAAACTCTCTGCTTCGGAAAGCCGGACGCGCCCGCCGCCGGCATCGGGCTTGAGGTCGTGCACCAGCACAAAGGGACGGATGGACTTGTGGGCCACCAGTTTCAGCAACGGACGCGGGACCGAGGGGACGTCCGGATAGCCTCCCTCCCACACCACCGCGATACGGGAAGAGCCGTTGGGACGGGGCCGCACCGCGATCCCTTCCAGGCCGCGCTTGGCAAACTCGCTCAACAGGCTGTCGTATTCGACGATCACGCCGTCCTTGCCGACCAGGGATCGCATGCGCTCCGACAGCGCCGCCAGCCGGCCATCGGCCAGAAAATCGATGCCTTCCAAGTCGATCGCCAGCCGGCCTGGAGAGAGTGACACTCGTTCGGGCGCGGCCGTATTGAGTGAAATCAGCGGCCCCATATTGTCCTTCAGCGGGACCCGGAAGCAGACGCCGCCGGCGGAGTCGTCTACCACGTACAGGCTGTCGCCTTGCCGGCAGATGCCGGAGGCTTCGCGGATGGTCACCCGCTGGGCTTCAAGGATGTTGGCCGCGCCCAATAGAGCGAGCAGAGTGGCGAGCCCGTGATGTTTCCCAGTCAACCTGTAACCAGTGTACAAAACAGCGGGGTGGGTCAATGAGCCACCTCAATGCGCGGGCGCGGATCGGCCAGCTTGTCCAGATGGTCCTTCCGGACGAACACTTTCACCGGCGGATTCACGAAGGTGATGGGCCGACGCGCGAACAACGATCGCGTCTGGATGCCGAGGAGTTGCTGGTAGCCCATCGACCCGTCGCGCAGCGCGGCGTAGGCGGCCGGCGGCAGCGTGAATTCGTGCACGGGATCGAAGGATTCCACTGGTGTCACCACCACGAACTCGGGCCTGTTGGCGAGGGGACCGCTCACCCGAGGGGATGAGATCTGGCCGGGCATCGGGGCGGTGATCACGTCGGCCGGAAGCCGGGGCAGCTTGCTGGCGTCGCCATAGTATCCTACGCGGTCCCCCGGCTTCGAATTCCGTTGGAACCATTGGGCGGCTTCATACCGCGAGTCGTTCAACATCTGGTAGGTGAGGTCGGCCCCCCGCAGCAGCGGCCAGGCGCAGGCGATCAACAGACTCGCCTGTCCCCACCGGCGCCATCCGCGCCCATCCATCAACGTGACGATGCCGCGCGCAGCCAGGAACGCGAGCAGGTAGGCCATCACGATCACGAAGCGCAGAAGCACGAAGCGGACCGGCACGATAACGCCCAGCAACAGCGCGACCGCCGGCAGCGCCAGCGACGCATCGCTGGAGCCTCGGCGCACACAGAGGACCAGTCCGATCAGCACCAGCAGCGCGGCCGGCAGCCCCAGGCAGTCCACCAGCAGGCCGGCCGTGTCCACCGACAGTTGGGCGAAACCCGTGGGCGTGGCCGGAACGCTGAAGTAGAACTTGCTGCCGGACACGCCGGAACCACGCAAGACATAGTTAAGGTGCGCTCCATAGCGGCCAAAATGAAATGCCAGCCCGCTGGCGAGGACGTAAACAGCCGCGCTGCACCCCACCGCGGCCAATGGCGCCTGCCACGCCCGTCCGATCCGTACTCCGCGCCGGAAGTGTATCCAGGTCAGCAGGAGACCGGCGGCAAGAAAAGGGGCGTAGCTGGGGTCCTTGGTGGCCGTGGCCAGGGCGGCGAAGGCTCCCAGCCAGACGCCACGGCGAACGGTTAGCGAATCGCGCAGGCTCGCGGCGAACACCGCCATACCCAGGCTCGTCCAGAAGAGCGCCCCCATGTCCACGTTGCTGGTCCGTGAGTAATAGAACATCGGGTAGGACAGCATCACCAGCGCCGCTGCGATGACTCCGTGCCGGCGATCCCACAGGATTCTGCCGGTGTGGAAGGCCGCCACAACCACGCCGGCTGCCATCAACAGGCTGGGCAGCCGCGCCAGCAGAGTCATTACCGCGAGCGAGGCGGCCGGATTGGCGAGTCCGAAGGGAAACTCCGTCGCCGGCTGCGCGATTCCGCCGCTGAGGCGCAGCCACAACAGATACGGTCCCACCGCCAGCGCTTGCACGAAGTAGTGAAACAGCGGATACTGCGGGTTGAACACAGGGCCGCGTGTCACGAACACGCTGTAGAGTTCGGCGCCCGCGCCCAGCGGCGCCAGCTCGTCCGTGCCCCAGGGGCGAAACCGGTCCGGCGCGGTGGCCTCCGGAAGTCCCCACCAAAGGCCGGGAGCGTACAGGGTCAGGGCCAGCAAGAACAGGAGGATCGACCACTTGCGGTCCACACGATCCGCGACCATCTCATCATGTTAGCGAACGCGGCGGCGCGCTCTCGAGAGTTGGACTACAATCGAATCTAACGCGGTCAGAGGCATCGACGATGAGACCGATTGCCGAACGTCTGGAGGCGGCCGAGGCCGCCATCAATGCTGCCACCGCGTTTGCCTACCAGCAGCTCAATCCCGATGCGGTCGCGGCCGTGGAGACAATTGCCGGCGGGCAGGCGATCTACCTGGGCTTGGGTTCGCCGCTATCGCAGGCGATCGGCGTCGGAATGAATGGCCCTGTGTCCGAGGACGATCTGGACCGGCTCGAGGAGTTCTACCGCAGCCGGAAAAGCGGCGTTACCATCTCGCTGTGTCCGTTCGCCGACTTCGCCCTTCCTGGTCTGCTGAGCGCTCGCGGCTATCGCATCTCTCACTTCGAGAATACGATGGCGCGTCCGCTGATCCAGCTTGCCGATCCGGCCGGCCCGCCCGCAGCCGGAGTGCGGGTTCGGCGCGCCGCGGGCGGCGAGGCGGAACTGTGGACCCGCCTGGTGCTGGCCGGTTTCGAGATGGACCCCACACCGGAAACAGTGGAACTGTTCATCAGCTTGTTTCATGCGCCCGGCGATGTGCTGCTGGCCCTGGCCGACGGACAGCCGGCCGGCGGCGGCTGCATGGCAGTTCACCAGAAAGTGGCTCTGTTCGCCGGCGACAGCACACTGCCCGAGTTCCGCGGGCGCGGCGCGCAACGCGCGCTGATCGGCGCCCGGCTGGAGATGGCCGCCCAGGCCGGTTGCGACCTCGCCATGGCCTGCACGCAGCCTGGCAGTGTCTCGGAGCGCAACTACGAGCGTCATGGATTCCGGGTGGTCTACACCAAGGCGCTGCTGGTGCGTCAGTTCGGCTAACTCCGGCGGCTCACAGTACACTGAAGATATGTGGCGCCTTATCCTGACAGCCGTGCTCCTGCTCGCGGCGGCCCCGGCAGCGAGCCCGCAGGGCCTTATGCCGGAATGGGAAGTGAAGCAGGCCCTGGCCGCGCTGACCACCCAGACGCAGAGGTTGAAACCGATTCTGGATGAATTCAAGCCCCAGGACTGGACCCGGCAGGGAGCTCCGCAGACTTATGTCGCGCAGTTGAAGTCGGCACAGGATGAGATCGGCTTCCTGGTCCGCACCGCCGAGACGCTCGCCAAGCAACCCGACAAACTCACGCTGACTCTGGAAGTCTTCCTCCGGCTGGAGGCGATGGAAACCATGGTAGATTCTCTGGGCCAGGGCGCGCGCCGCTATCAGAACCCGGCCCTGGCGGACCTGCTCCAGGGAGTGGTCAGCGAAACCGCCGGCAGCCGCGAAAAACTTCGCCAGTACCTGGTCGAGCTGGCCACGGCGAAAGAAGACGAACTGCGCATTGCGAATCTGGAAGCGCAGCGGTGCCGTTCCACGTTGATCCGCAAGCAGCCGGCCAAGACGCAGGCCAAGCCGGAGCGCCAATGACACCGGCGTTTGGTTTCACATGCAGCATCTGCGGCGAGCCCTCGGCCGACATCTGCGTCCGCTGCACCAAGGATGCCTGTCCCAATCACCGGTGCGAGAAGTGCCAGCGCTGCAGCGACTGCTGCGCCTGCGACGTCCCGCTGGTGGAGCCGGTCAGCCCGCCGCCTGTGTCACCCGCATTTGGCGCTTCATAAAAGCGAGGTCGCGCGCGATCGCTTCCAGTTCGTCGGCCGGGTCGTACTCGATGTGCAACGAGACGGGTCCGCGGAAGCCCGCGGCTTTCAGCATCGTAAAAAAGGCGGGCCAGTCGACCATGCCATCACCCATCGCGCACCATTTTATTCTCCACTTGCCGCCGGCCTTCTCCCAGTAAAAATCCTTGAGCGCCACCATGTTCAGCCGTCGCGCGGCGATCTGGTAGGACAGACGCCAGCCGGCGGCGCCGCCTTCAATGGTCGCGTGGCAGGGATCGAAGTAATAGCCGACCCAGCGCGGGTCCATACCGTCGATGATCGAGCGCGTGTCCCAAACCGGCGATCCGACATAGTCGCCCGAGTGATTGTGGAAGCCCGCCTGGATCCCGTGCTCCTTGCCAAGCTCCACCAGGCCGTGCACGTCACGGCGCACGTCGATAATCGTTTTCTCGACATCGGCGGTGCGATAGCGCCAGTAGCCCAGCTTGTAGTATGGAATCTTCAGACGAGCCGCCGTGGCGAGCGTGGGCCGGGCGGCCGGATCGCTAGCCGACAGCAGCCCGGTCGTGATCATCGGCACCGACACACCATGGGCGCGGATCGCCTCCACCGCCCGCGGCAGGTCCTCGGTGACGCGCTCCGGCAACACGTGACCGCCGGGACGCACGGACAGATCCACGCCGTCGAAGCCCAACTGCTTCAAGGTTCGCCCGAGCTCGTCGTAGTTCAGCTTCGGAAGATGCTTGGAGAACAGGCACAGTGCCGGCCGCGCCGGCGCGGTTTGCGCGGCCAAGGAAACCGCGCCCGCGTTCAGAAGAAATTCCCGTCGTCGCATGATGTCACCCTAACTTGTACGGCGCCCGATATTGGTATTGGAGCAACTGGTTGGCGGCGGCGTTATTGGTGAACCGCTCGGCTCGCGCATCCCACTCCAGGAAACTCCGGGTCTTTAACGCGATGTTGCCGAGCAGCGTCGCCGAGGTCGACAGGTGCCCTGTCAGGATGTCGCAATTGCATTTGTCGCGGCTCCTGACGCAGTCCAGGAAGTTCCTCGCGTGGAAGGCTGTGTCCTGGCTGCCCTTGCCCGCGCGCGCTTCGATCATCGCCTTGCGCACGCCGCGATTGGCCCGCTCCCCTTCGCGGTCAACCGGAGATCGCGGGAACCGGGCCCGGTCGTTGATCTGCTCCGGGACCACCTCCCAGCGGTTCCCGTGAATGTACATGGTGCCCTTGGTGCCGCGTAGCTCCACTTCGGAGTTCTGCACATTGGGCGGGGCCGCGTTACAGTTGTACTGCGAGAACACAACCAGCGTCTGCCCCGGGTACTGCCACAACACATCCAGCGTGTCGGGAATTTCGCGGTTGTCCTCGACGGCGAACTTGCCGCCCATGGCGGTCACCGCCGAAGGGGCGTCCTGCCCCAGACACCACCGCATCATGTCGATGTAGTGGACTCCGAAGTTGGTGACCTGCCCGCCCGAGTAGTGATAGAACCACCGGAAGTTGTAATAGGCACGGTTGCGGTTGTAGGGGACCTTCGGCGCCGGACCCAGCCACTGCTCCCATTCCGCTTCCGTGGGTGGCGGCTCGTCGGGCGGCTTCCCGATCCCTTGCGGCCACTCATTCATGACGTGCCAGCCCTTGGCCACGGTCACGTGGCCGATGCCGCCGGAACGCACGAACTCCGCCGCCTCCTGCAGAAACTGCGACGAGCGGCGGTGGATTCCCACCTGGGTGACGCGTTTAGTTCGCTCGGCCACCTGCACCATGCGGCGCCCCTCGACCACGGTCAGCGAGAGCGGTTTCTCGACGTAGACGTCCTTGCCCGCGTTGCAGGCCTCGATGAACATGAGCGCGTGCCAGTGGTCCGGCGTGGCAATCACCACGGCGTCCACATCCTTGTCATCGAGCAGCTTGCGGTAGTCCTGGTAGCGCTTCGGCGTCGCCCGCGACTTCTTCGCCGCCAGGTCCAGGTAGTCCTCGCGCAGATCGCAGACGGCCACGGTTTGCTGATCGCCATGCTCCAGGAAGGCGTCGTGCACCTGGTCGCCGCGGTTGCCCAGGCCGATGTAGCCCATGCGCAGGCGATCGTTGGCGCCAAGGACCCGGCTCTGGCTCAGCGCCGTCGCCGCTCCGGCCGCCCCCGTGAACGCTCGTCTTGTCATGCGCTGCCTCCCGACCCCTCATAATATATCCTGTTGCCATGGAGTTTCTGTTCACCGCCCTTCTCACCATGACTGCCGCATCTTCCATCCAGGTTCACGGACATCGCGGCGCCCGCGCCGTGCGTCCCGAGAATACGCTGCCGGCTTTCGAGTACGCGATTCAGATCGGCGCCGACGTTCTCGAGATGGACCTCGCCGTCACCAAAGACAATGTGCTGGTGGTTTCGCACGACCCAGAGATGAATCGCAAGATCTGCCGCGGTCCGGCCGGACCGCACGTCATTCGCGAGATGACCATGGAGCAGCTCCGGCAATGGGATTGCGGCTCCCTTCGAAACCCCGACTACCCCAAGCAGCAGCCAGTCCCCGGCACGCGCGTGCCGGCGCTCGACGAAGTCCTGAGCCTGGCCGGACGAGGATCGTTCGGCTTCAACATCGAGACCAAGATCTTCCGCGACAAGCCGCATTTGACGCCGACGCCGGAGGTGTTCGCCAGCCTGCTGCTGGAGGCGATCCGCCGTCACAAACTGGAGAAGCGCGTCATCGTGCAGTCGTTCGATTTCCGCACGCTCCACGCCATGAAGAAATTGGCCCCGGAGATCAAGCTGGCGGCGCTGCTGGAGAATGGAGCGGAGCGAGACTTCGTCGCCGTCGCCCGCCGGGCCGGCGCGCCGGTCATTTCACCGCAGTTCCGCCTGGTGACCCCGGACCGCGTGAGGGCGGCTCACGATGCCGCGCTCGAGGTGGTACCCTGGACCGCCAACACGCCGGCGGACTGGGATCGGCTCATCGACGCCGGGGTCGACGCCATCATCAGCGACGATCCAGCGGAGTTGATTCGCCACTTGCGCGCCCGTAAGCTGCGGCCGTAAGGCCCTACAACTGCTCCAAGGCGGCTTTGCTTTTCGCGAGCTGCGCTTCGTATTCGACGAGCTTGGTCCGGATGCCTTCGATCACGTGCGCCGGGGCGCGACTGAGAAAATTGTCGTCGCCCAACTGCCGGCGCGAGTTGGCGATGTTCTTCTCCAGTTGCTGGATTTCCTTCTCGAGGCGCTTGCGCTGGGTCTCCGCCTGCGCCGCCGGCACCGACAAGATCAGATCGAACTCGGTGGTGGACCGCACGGCGGCGCCGCCGGTCGGAGCCGTCTCCTGCCGCACCGTCAGCTTCACGTTGGCCAGCCGGGCGATGGCTTCGGCGTGAGCCGTGGCCGTGCCGGCGGCGGCTCCGAGGGAATACAGAACCCCGTCGAGAGACTGCTTGGGATCCAGCTTCATGTCGGCGCGCAGCGTGCGCGCGGCCGTGATGATGGATTGCAGCAGGTCCATCTCGCGCTCGGCGGTGTGATCGGCGGCGGCCGGGTCGTAGGCGGGGAAGCGGCCGAGCGCAATCGACGCCGGGCGATCCTCGGCGCCCGAGGCCAGACGCTGCCACAATTCTTCGGTCAGAAAGGGCATCACCGGATGCAGCAGCCGCAGCGCGCGCTCGAAAACGGTGAGCGCATTGCGCCAGTCCGCCGTCAGGCCCGAGCTGTCGTGGAAGCGGAGCTTCTTCAGTTCCAGGTACCAATCGCAGAATTCGTGCCAGAAGAAATGCCAGACCGTCTGCGCGGCCTCGTGATAGCGATACTGATCGATCGCCCGGTTCACCTGGTCGGCGGCGTGGTTCAGCCGGCTGAAAATCCAGCGGTCTTCCAGTGGCGCCTCCAGGCCACCATCGGCCGGCTCGGGACGGCTGCCCGCGCCCGCCGGCGGTATCCAGGGCTCGACGCCGCTCTGCTCCATCTTCCCGAACAGGAAACGCGCGGCGTTCCAGATCTTGTTGGCGAAGGCGCGCGCGCTGGGCAGGCGGTCTTCGGTCCAGACGATGTCAGACCCCGGGGCGGCCGCCATCAGCAGCGCCATGCGGACGGCGTCGGTGCCATACTGCGAGGTCATGTCCAGCGGGTCCACCGTGTTGCCGCGCGTCTTGGACATCTTGCGCTTCTCGGAATCGCGCACGATGCCGTGGATGTGCACCTGGCGGAAGGGCACGTCGCCCATGAATTCCAGGCCCATCATGATCATCCGCGCCACCCAGAAGAACAGGATTTCGTAGCCGACAATCAGCAGCGAGGTCGGATAAAACGTCTTCAGGTCCGCGGTCTGCTCGGGCCAACCCATAGTCGAGAACGGCCACAGCCCGGAGCTGAACCAGGTGTCGAGCACGTCGGGATCCTGCTGGATGCCGGTGGAGCCGCAGGCTTGGCAGGCCGCCGGGGTTTCCCGAGCCACGGTGATGCCGCCGCAATCGGCGCAGTGCCACGCCGGGATGCGGTGCCCCCACCAGAGCTGGCGCGAGACGCACCAGTCGCGGATGTTGTTCATCCACACGAAATAGGTCTTGGTCCAGTTCTCCGGGATAAACTGGATGCGCCCGTCCTCCACTGCGCGGATGGCCGGCTCGGCCAGCGGCTTCATGCGCATGAACCATTGCGTGGACACGAGCGGCTCCACCACGGTGGTGCAGCGTTGGCAGACGCCGATCGAAAGCGGGTGCGGCTCGATCTTTTCCAACAGGCCGGCTTCCTGGAGCGCCGCCAGCACGCGCCGGCGCGCTTCGAAGCGGTCCAACCCGGCGAAGGCGCCGGCTTCGCCGGTCATCTGTCCGGTGTTGTCGATCACCTGGATCTTGGGCAGGTTGTGCCGGCGGCCGGCCTCGAAATCGTTGGGATCGTGCGCCGGGGTGACCTTCACGACGCCGGTGCCGAACTCCGGATCGGCCACCTCGTCGAAGATCACCGGGATGTCGCGATTCATCAGCGGCAGGCGCGCGGTGGCCCCGCCGAGATCGCGGTACCTTTCGTCTTTCGGATTCACGGCGACGGCGGTGTCGCCCAGCATCGTCTCCGGGCGCGTGGTGGCCACCACCAGGTGACGAGTGCTCCCGTTCACCGGGTAGCGGATGTGCCACAGGTGACCCTGCGTGTCCTGGTGCTCGACTTCCAGATCCGACAGCGCCGTCATGCACTTCGGGCACCAGTTCACCATGTACTCGCCGCGGTAGAGGAGCCCCTTCTCGTAGAGGCGCACAAACACTTCGCGGACCGCGCGCGACAGGCCTTCGTCCATCGTGAAGCGCTCGCGCGACCAGTCGCAGGAGGCGCCCATCTGCACCATCTGGCGTTTAATCTTGTCGCCGTACAACTGCTTCCACTCCCAGACGCGCTGCTCGAAGGCCTCGCGGCCCAGATCCTGGCGGCTCACGCCCTGCTTGGCCAGCTCCCGCGTCACCACCATCTGCGTGGCGATGCCCGCGTGGTCGGTGCCCGGCAGCCACAGAGTCTGGTCGCCGCGCATGCGATGCCAGCGGATGGAAACGTCGATCAAGGTGTGTTCCAGCATGTGGCCCATGTGGAGTGAGCCGGTGACGTTGGGCGGCGGGACGACCAGTGAGAACATTCGGCCGTTCGTGCCTTCGGTGACGCCGAACACGCCGTTGTCGATCCACCACTGCGCCCAGTGCGGCTCGAAGCGCTGGGGCTCGTACACTTTTTCCAATTGCATGGGAGGGGGGAAACTCTCAGGATAACATGAGGCTCCGCGGACTCCTCTCATCTCGGTAGAATAGAGTTGCCATGGAGGAACCTGCCCTTTCCAGCGAGCTGACGCCGGAACTGTTGGAAGAATTCGAAGCCGCATCGCGCCGTTCACTGGCCACGCGGATCAACTATTCCTTCATCCGCACCTACAAACCTGTCCTGGACGACGCCCCGTTTCGCTCGTTCAATACCATGGCCGAATACCGGCAGTGGTGTGAAGAGAATCTGCCGGACTGGCTCGGCTATGGCCGCGTTTGATTACCGGCAGGCGGAAGAGATTCGCCGCGTGTTCGCGGGCCATGGAGTGCGATACCTGTTCATCGGCGCATCGGGCGCTGTTCTCCTCGGATATCCCGACACCACGCAGGACGCCGACTTGTTTGTGGACAAAAGCCCATCGAACTGCCAGGCTGTGGTTTCCGCCTTGCGCGCGCTGGGGTTCCATCTGACTTCGGACCAGGCCACGGAGATCCTCCGCGGCAAAGACTTCGTGCAACTCAAGAACGGCCCGTTCGACATCGACCTGGTGTTCGCCCCCGACGGGATCGAGCGCTTCGAGGATGCCTGGCAGCGCCGGATCGAAGTGGAAGGGTTCCCCGTCTGCCACCTGGATGACATCATCGCAAGCAAGCGCGCGGCCAATCGGCGCAAGGACCTGGAATCGCTGCCCCGGCTGATGTCGTTCCGCCAATATTGGACGGCCAGGAATCGGAAGTAGGGAGATCGGGAACGGCACTGAGCCGTGTGCTACCATGCCAGCCATGCGTGCTCTATTGATGCTGTTATGCGCCACTGGCGCGCTGTTCGGGGCCAGGACTCTGGACATCCATTTCGTCGACGTCGAGGGCGGGCAGGCGACGCTGATCGTGGCGCCCTCGGGCCAGTCGATCCTGGTGGATGCGGGCTGGCCGGGCTTCAGCGGTCGCGACTCCGGCCGGATCATCGCGGCGGCCAAAAAGGCCGGAGTGAAGCAGATCGACTACCTGGTGCTCACCCACTACCATCGCGATCACGCCGGCGGCGTGCTGGATCTGGCCGAGCGGTTCCCCATCGCCAACTTCGTCAACCACGGGCCGAACACCGAAACCGGCGCCGCCGCGGAGGAGTTGGCGGCCAATTACGCCAAGGCGACGGCGAAAGGCAAACTCATCGTGGTGAAACCCGGCGACAAGATCCCGATGCGCGACCTGGATGTGGTGGTGTTGAGCGCGCGCGGCGAGCTGATCTCGGCTCCGGTCGAGGGCGGCGGCAAACCCAACCCGCTGTGCGCTTCCGCCGAGCGCAAGGCGGCCGATCCCACCGAGAACGCGCGCTCCACCGGTATCCTGGTCCGCTACGGAAAGTTCCGATTCATCGACATCGGCGACCTGACCTGGAACAAGGAGCTGGATCTGGTGTGTCCGGCGAACAAGATCGGCAACGTGGATGTGTACCTCACCACGCACCACGGCACGAACACCTCGGGACCGGCCGGGATCGTGCATGCGCTGGCGCCGCGCGTGGCCATCATGAACAATGGTGCGCGCAAAGGCGGCTCGCCCGACGCCTGGCAGATCATCCGCAACTCCCCGGGGCTGGAGGATCTGTGGCAGGTGCACTTCGCCATCGCCGGCGGCAAGGACAACAACGCCTCGGAGGCTTTCATCGCCAACCTGGAGGAGAGCTGCCCGGGACACGGGGTGACGGTTTCGGCGGCCGCCGACGGCAGCTTCACCGTCATCAACCAGCGCAACGGCTACAAGAAGAATTACGCCGCGCGCTGATGAGCGTGAACACACCAGTCCGGCGACGCGTCCCGCTACTCGACCTCGGGGCGCTGCACGCCGATATCCGCGACGAAATGATGGCCGCCATCGCGGCGGTGGTGGACAGCCAGAAGTTCATCCTCGGCGAGGAGGTGCGACGCCTCGAGGCTGAGGTTGCCGCCTACTGCCAGGCTCGCTTCGCCATCGGCTGCGCTTCCGGCTCCGATGCATTGTTCCTGGCGCTGCTGGCCGCCGGGATCGGCCCAGGCGACCGCGTGGCCGTCCCCCCGTTCACCTTCTTCGCCACCGCCGGGGCGGTCTCGCGCGCCGGGGCGACGCCGGTGTTCGTCGATATCGACGCGGAGACATATAACATCGACCCGGCGCCGCTGGCCGGTGCGCTCGATCGCGATCCCCGCATCCGCGCCGTGATTCCGGTGCACCTGTTCGGCGGCTGCGCCGACCTGGATCCGATCCTGTCGGCGGCGCGCGCGCACAACTGCGTGGTGATCGAGGACGGCGCGCAATCGATCGGCGCCGACTACCGGGGCCGCCGCAGCCTGAGCCTCGGCGATATGGGCTGCCTCAGCTTTTTCCCTACCAAGAACCTGGGTGCGCTGGGCGATGGCGGCATGCTCACCACCAACGATGAAGCGTTGGCGGCCAAGCTGACGGCTTTGCGGACGCACGGCGGAACGAAGAAGTATCATCATCCCTGGATCGGCATCAACTCGCGGCTCGATACCGTGCAGGCCGCGGTGTTGCTGGTGAAGTTGCGCCGGCTGGACGCATGGACCGAAGGGCGCCGCGCCAACGCGGCACTTTACACCACGCTGCTGTCTGGTACGCCAGTGAGCGTGCAGCAGCCGGCGGCCTGGCAAACGCGGCACATTTACAACCAGTTCGTCATCCGCTGCCCGCAGCGCGATCGCCTGAAGGAGCACTTGCTGGAAAACGGGATTGGCACCGAGATCTACTACCCGCTGCCGCTGCACTTGCAGCCCTGCTACCAGGACCTGGGACACAAGGAGGGCGATTTCCCACACAGCGAGCAAGCCGCCCGCGAGGTGCTCGCCCTGCCAGTCCATTCAGCGCTGGCGAGCGGGGATATCGAGTATGTTTGCGAGATGGTCCGCGGGTTCTACGCGTAGCGCCTACGGCACCGTCCAAGTCCCCTTCGCCGTCCAATCCGCGACCTGCCCGCCATTGTCGCGGGCGAACATGAAAACCGTCTTCGACCCGGCGAAGGCCGGTTTGAACGTGACCGACAACATCAGCATCAAGTTGTTGCCGGAGCCCGAAACCGAGGAGGCCCCCACATTCAGCGTGCATTGGCTATTCTGGAGGGTTTGGGCGGCGCCCAGAGAGGCTCCGAAGAAGGCGGTGACGTTGTCATTCAGCAGGCGCACTTCGTTGGTCGCGCGATAGTACTGCACCCAGCAGGCGCCGTTCCCGTTGAGCGAAGAGTTGACGATCATCTGTACCAGGTCCAGGTCCTGGAAGCCGTTGGTATCGGCGTAGGTGAGATTGAAAACCTGGCTGGAGCCGCTCCCTGACGCGGGAGTCACCGACACCAGTGCGGGCGGCGCCGGCGCGGTGGCGGAAGGAATGATCCAGTTGCCGCGAGCAGTCCAGTCAGCCAGCAGGTTGCCGGCATCGCGAGCATACAGGAACACGGTCTTCGTGCCCGCGAACCCTGACTTGAAGGTGATGGCGAGATTCAGCGCCAAGCTGATCCCGGAAGACGAGACCGAGGAGGCGCCGGCGTCCAGGATGCACTGGCTGTTTTGGAGCGTGCCGGCGACGCCCGGCGCGGCCGGTCCGAAGAACGCGCTGGCGTTGTCGTTCAGCAGGCGCAGTTCGTTCGAGCCCGGGTAATACTGGATCCAGCAGGCGCCGTTTCCGTTCAGCGTGCTGTTGAAGATCACCTGCACCAGGCTGAGATCCTGCGCGCCGTTGGGATCGAAGAACTGAACACTGAAGGTCTGTGTCAGGCCGCTGCCGGCCGACGGCGTCACCGAAACGGAGGAAGGCGGCTGTGAGCCGCCGGGGACCGTCCACAAGCCGGGCTGCTGCCAAGTGGCAACCAGCCCGCCGGCATCGGTCGCCTGGGCGAAGACCGGACGCGCGCCCGCGAAGGCAGTCTTGAAAATGATGGCGAGGTTGAGGAGGAAATCGTTGCCGGCGCCCGTGCCGCTGGATGCGCCGGAGTTCACCAGGCACTGGCTGTTCTGCAAGGCCGCCGCCGTGCCCAGAGCCGCGGTCCCGGCGATTCCCGTGCCGTTGTCGGCGTACAGCGTCAGCAGGCTGGTGGTGCGATCCACGCGGATGTAGCAGCCATTGGCGAGGCTGAAGCTCGCGTTGAACAGCAGCTCGACCGACGAGATGCTCTGGAATCCGTTCGGATCGGTGGCGGTCACGGTAAAGGTCTGGCTGCTGGCCGTGCCGGCCAGT
>Ga0247727_10006791_pt1 | contig 22261 bp, 13 predicted proteins | sample WisWelCaveWW1625_FD_202498 | JGI IMG/M metagenome (GOLD analysis project Ga0247727, IMG submission 202498) | Biofilm microbial communities from Wishing Well Cave, Virginia, United States - WW16-25 | ecosystem: Environmental > Aquatic > Deep subsurface > Groundwater > Cave microbial mat | place...
TGTCCGCCGTACACGGATTCCCGTCGTCGCAGCTCACGGGAGTGTGCGTGCAGCCGCCACCGCCCGTCGCCATCCGGATCGTCGCCGTCGTGCTCCCCGATCTGCCCGCCAGAGGACCACCCGGCGCTCCCACGAAATCGATCCGGTACGTGATGTCGAAGAAGCTGTCGATCGCCCACGTCCCGCCCGGCTGCAGCGTCAGCGTCGTGTGGCCAGGGCTCGGCATCCCGAACCCCGTCCCGCCCGTGATCCGCAGCAGGTCGAAATCGGGATCTCCCTGCGGAAGCTGGCCCTGGGCCATGAACATGTCGGTGTCGAACGACTGGACCGGCGTTCCCCGCATCCGCGGTCCCGTGTGGGTCTCGCAGGACACCGGAACGCTCAGCATCCGGTTGTAGCCTGCCAGCATCCCCGTCCCCATCAGGCTCAGGCTCAACGTCGAATCGAAGGTCTCCAGATCCCCGCCGAGACCGCCGCCAGGTCCGCTCGTGACGTTGAAGAATCCCGCGTGCTGCGCGCCCAGCTCGATCGTCGTCCCCGCCGGCAGGCCGTCGATGATCTCGTGCACGTCCGCAGGGCTCACGTACCCGCACCCCGCAGGAGGCAGCGCCGCAGTTCCGGAGCCGTCGTCTGGCACCGAGCACCCGCCGCCCAGGCTTGGCGTGCAGCCATCCACCGTGCATGGATCCCCGTCGTCGCAGTTCAGGGGCCCGTGCTCGCACTGTCCCGTCGCAGGGTTGCACCGATCCAGCGTGCACGAGTTCCCGTCGTCGCAATTCACGGGCGCGTGCTCGCACTGCCCCGTCGCAGGGTTGCAGCTGTCGATCGTGCACGGGTTTCCGTCGTCGCAATTCACGGGAGTGTGCGTGCAGCCGCCCGTCGCCATCCGGATCGTCGCCGTGGTGCTCCCCGATCTTCCCGCAAGAGGACCACCCGGTGCTCCCACGAAATCGATCCGGTACGTGATGTCGAAAAAGCTGTCGATCGCCCACGTCCCGCCCGGCTGCAGCGTCAGCGTCGTGTGCCCAGGGCTCGGCATCCCGAACCCCGTCCCGCCCGTGATCCGCAGAAGGTCGAAGTCGGGATCTCCCACCATCTGGCCCTGGACCATGAACATGTCGGTGTCGAACGACTGCACCGGCGTTCCGGGCATCCGCGGCCCCGTGTGGGTCTCGCACGACGCAGGAATGCTCAGCATCCGGTTGTAGCCCGCCAGCATCCCCGTCCCCGTCAGGTTCAGGTTCAAGGCCGAATCGAAGGTCTCCACCTGCCCGCCGAGACCCCCGCCAGGCGTGCTCGTGATGTTGAGGAACCCCGCGTGCTGCGCGCCCAGCTCGATCGTCGTCCCCGGAGGCAGGCCGTCGATGATCTCGTGCACGTCCGCAGGGCTCACGTACCCACATCCCGCAGGAGGCAACGTCGCCGTCCCGGACCCGTTGTCCGGAACCAGACACGCTGTGCCAGGTGAGCATCCGTCCACCGTGCACGGGTTCCCATCGTCACAGATCGGCACGTTCTCGCACGATCCCGTCGCCGGATTGCAGCTGTCGCTCGTGCACGGATCCCCGTCGTCGCAACTGACCGGCTGGTGCTCGCAAGCGCCCGTCGCCGGATTGCAGCCGTCGATCGTGCATGGATTCCCGTCATCGCAATTCACGGGCTGGACGACGCACTGCCCGCCTCCCGATGCCGTCATGCGGATCGTTCCGGTCGTGCTCCCGGACATCCCCCCGAGCGCCCCTCCTGGCCTTCCCACGTACTCGATCCGGTATTCGATGTCGAAGAAGCTGTCCACCGCCCACGTTCCACCCGGAAGCTGCGTGAGCGTCGTCTGGCCCGGGCTCGGCATGCCGAGGCTCGTCCCCCCCGTGATCCGGAGCAGGTCGAAGTCTGGATCCCCGACGATCTGGCCCTGGAGCTGGAACATGTCGTTGGGGAACGACTGCACGGGCATTCCCGGCATCCGCGGCCCCGTGTGGGTCTCGCACGACACCGGAATGCTCAGCATGCGGTTGTACCCCGAGAGCATCCCCGTTCCCCTCATGCTCAGGTTCAGCCCGGAGTCGAACGTCTCCTGCTGGCCGCCGAGCGCGCCGCCCGGGGCGCTCGTGATGTTCAGGAACCCCGCGTGCTGGGCCCCCACCTCGATCGTCGTCCCCGGGGGCAGGCCCGCGATGATCTCGTGCACGTCGGCCGGGCTCAGGTATCCGCACCCCGCGGGGGGCAGGGTCACGGTCCCGGTCCCGTTGTCGAGTGCCACGCAGCCCTGCGGCTGACAGAACTCGCTCGTGCACGGGTCGTTGTCGGCGCAGTCCAGCTGACCGTGCATGCACTGTCCCGAGCCGCCGGTCGCCATCCGGATCGTCCCGGTGGTGCTCCCGGACCTCCCCGCGAGGAGGCCCCCCGGCGCTCCCACGAAGTCGATCCGGTACGTGATGTCGAAGAAGCTGTCCACGTTCCACTCGCCGGTGGGCAGCTGCGTCAGCGTCGTGTGACCGGGGCTCGGCATACCGAAATCCCCCCCCGCCGTGATCCGCAGGAGGTCGAAGTCGGGATCTCCCGCCGGGATCTGACCCCGCAGGCGCGCCATGCTCGTGTCGAACGACTGCACCGGCGCAAAGGGCATCCGCGGCCCCACGTGCGTCTCGAACTCGATCGGCAGGTTGATCGTCCGGCTGAAGCCGCCGAGCGCCCCGGTCCCCGTGAGATTCAGCAACAGGGTGGAGCGGGCGCACTCCTGCTCTCCACCCAGGGCTCCGCCCGGTCGGTCGCAGTCCGCTCCCGGGATCGGCAGCGGGAACGAGCAGATGTCGTTTCTCGGACCGCAGATGAAGTCCCGGTGGACCGCGGCCAGCTCGATCGCCGTGCCGGCAGGCAGCCCCGCGGTGATCCTGTGCACGTCGGCGGGGCTCAGGTAGTCGCAGCCCGCAGGCGGCAGGGTCACGGTGCCGCTCCCGTTGTCCGGCACCACGCATTGTGCCCGGGCGAGTCCAGGCGACAAGAGCGAGACGCCGATCAGGACCGGGACCGCGAACACGCGTACGCAAGAAAACGGGAATGCGCGCATCACCAGACCCCCCGGGGCTTGTGCAGCACTACCACTCTTCCCGGCGCTCGACCTGACCTCGCGGTGCCCCCCTCCGAGATCGTTCGAACGCGTGCAAGCCGACCTTTGTCCTCATCTGGACGCAGGACTGTGGCGAAGCTACGCCGATCCGCCAGGGATGTCAATTGCTTTCGACGTCGGGATCCAAGAATATGCCGACCCGGCAACCCCGCGTCAGTCCGTTCCCGAGACACCTGTCCAGACCATCGCTGCGCTCAGCGCGACGACGAGGACGATCGTCGTCCAGGCGATCAGGTTTCCGACCGGTCCATTGGTGAACTTCCCCATGACCCGGGTGCGGTTCACGAGAACGGCCATGAAGAAGAGGATGATGGGCAGCAGCACGCCGTTCAAGACCTGGGAAACGAGGATGATTCTCATGAGCGGCAGGCCGGGCACAAGGATCATCCCCGCCCCCACGACGAGGATCGCCGTGTAGAGCCAGTAGAACTCGGGAGCCTCGCCGAACCTCTTGTTGACTCCCACCTCGAGCCCGAGCCCTTCGCAGACGCTGTAGGCGGTGGCCAGCGGGAGGATCGATGCCGCGAACAGCGAGGCGTTCACGAGCCCGAAGACGAAGAGGAGCTTCGCGTACTCGCCCGCCAGGGGAGCCAGAGCCCGGGCGGCTTCGGCCGCGTCCGTGATCGAGGTCACGCCGCTCCGGTGCAGGGTCGCGGCGCACGCCACCACGATGAAGAACGCGACGAGGGCGGCCATGATCGATCCCGCCACCACGTCGAGGCGGAGCTTTCCGTACTGGGACACCTCGATTTCCTTCTCCACGACGGCCGACTGCAGGTAGAACTGCATCCAGGGGGCGATCGTGGTTCCGACGATCCCCACGACCATGGACAATCCCGCCAGGTCGGGCTCGACGCGCGGGACGACCATCCCCCGCGCGGCCTCCGACCAGTCGGGCCGGGAGAGGAATCCGGACAGCGGGTAGGCAAGGTAGAAGAGGCAGGCGATCAGGAAGACCTTCTCCACGGTCCTGTACGTGCCGAACACGACGAGCCACCACACGAACACGGCTCCCAGGGGCACCGACACGTACCGGCTGATCCCGTACACCTCGAGGCCCGACGCCAGCCCGGCGAACTCGGCCACGGTGTTGCCGAGGTTCGTGGCGAGAAGCGCCATCATCACGAGGAAGGTGATGCGCAAGCCGAACTCCTCCCGGATGAGATCGGCGAGCCCCTTTCCGGTCACCGCTCCCATGCGCGAGCACATCTCCTGGACGACGACGAGAGAGATCGTGACAGGAATCAGAAGCCACAGCAGGGAGTAGCCGTATCGGGCGCCGCACAGGGAGTACGTGTAGATCCCGCCGGCGTCGTTGTCCACGTTGGACGTGATGACGCCGGGTCCCATCACGGCCAGGAGAAGGCCGATCTGGAGCCACAGCCGGCGCGCGCCACGCCTCATGGCCAAGCGCCTAGCCCTTCTCGACCAGGCGGCCGAAGACGTCCTCGATGCTGATCAGGCCCACGAGGCGCGCGAACTCGTCCACCACCATGAGGGCGCGAAGGTTGTACTTGTCGAAGCGCTCGACCACCTCGTCGAACGGGGCGGCCGGCGTGACGGCCCGCGCCTCCCGTCGCATCACGCTGGTCACCTTCCGATCGGGACCGGCGCGAACGAGGCGGACGAGAGGAGCGACGCCAACCAGGTGGTCGTCCTCCCCCACGACCGGGATCTCGTCCAGCTCGCCCAGGAGGTCTTCGTCCACGTTCCTGAGCTCTTCGAGCGTCCGCCCGACGGTCCAGTCGGCGCGCGCCCGGAAGAACTCGCTGGTCATCAGGCCGCCGGCCGAGCTCTCCTTGAAGCTCAGGAGCTCCCTCACTTCTCCCGCCTCGTCGGCCTCCATCGCGTCGAGGACCGCCCGTGAATGGGCCTCCGACAGGTCGCCCAGGATGTCCGCCGCCTCGTCGGGCTGCATCTCCTCGAGCAGGTCGGCGGCGAGGTCCGGCCGGATCGCCTCGACCACGGCGGATTGCACGCTGGGCTCGGCCTCGGAGAGGGCCTGGGCCGCGGTTTCGGGGTCCAGGTTCGAGACCACCGCCTTCCGCTCGACGCGTCCGAGATCCTCGAGGATGTCCGCCAGGTCCGCCGGGTGCATCTTGGCCAGATGCTGGTGGACCTTCAGGCGAATCCGGGTGGAACCCGGCTCCACCATGGCCACGTAATCCCACGGAATGCCGCTCCGGGAGAATCCCGCGGCGAGCCGCCCGACGAGCGCCGGCGCGACCACGCCTGCCAGAAGGCGGCGCACGGCGGCGGCAAGCCCGACCTCGATCTGTCTCAAGAACATCTCGGTGCCGACCAGCTCGAGAAGGATGTCGTTCACCTTGACGACCCTCCTTCCCTGGATGTCGATGATCTGCCGGTCGAGAAGGTCGCGGCGAAGGTGCAGGAAGTCTCCGTTCGGCTCGTAGGGGCCCGGCGCCGCGCTCTCCACCAGGCTCACCTTGCGCCCGAGAGGCGAGAGGGTGTCGACGTCGCCCCACGGCACGCGGAGCATCGAACGACCGGAGCGGATCACGATCCACTCCACGCGCGAGCGCAGCGAGTCCACCTGCATGTCGTGGAGCCGTCCGACGCGGGCTCCCGCCGTGTCGACGACGGAGATGTTCAGGATCTCGGAAAGGTGCACCATGGCCCGGCTTCTCCAGGCTCATGCTAGCCTTGGCGCGAGCCATGGCCAAGCGACCTTTCCTCGTGGGTGGGCGGGAGCGGGCGGGCGCATCGACCCTGGTCGTCCGAAACCCGTACGACGGCACCGTCGTGGCCGAGGTCGGCCGTCCCGGACCCCGCGACCTCGAGGACGCCGTCTCCGCGGCGGTCACCGGGTTCGAGGCCGTCCGGCGCTTTCCCGCGTGGAAGCGAGCGGACGCCCTGGCCGAAGTCTCGAGACGTCTTGCTGCCGAGCGCGAGCGCTTCGCCCGGACGATCGCCCTCGAGGCCGGCAAGCCGATCGCTCTGGCTCGAGCCGAGGTGGACCGCGCGGTGCAGACGGTACGGTTCGCCGGGGAGGAGGCCCGCCGCATCGGAGGCGAGGTCCTTCCCCTCGACGTCATCCCCGGCAACGAGGGGAGGTTCTGCCTGACGCGACGGTTCCCGGTCGGGCCCGTCGCGTGCATCACGCCGTTCAACTTTCCGCTCAACCTCGTCGCGCACAAGGTGGCGCCCGCCCTCGCGGCGGGATGCTCGTTCGTCCTCAAGCCCGCGTCCCAGACTCCGCTGTCCGCGCTGGAACTCGCGGCCCTTCTCCTCGAGGCGGGCTTCCCGCCGGATGCGGTGAGCGTCCTGCCCCTCGCGTCCGACGACGCGGCCGCCCTGGCGGAGGATCCGCGCATCCGCGTGCTGTCGTTCACGGGATCGCCATCCGTGGGCTGGGAGCTAAGGCGAAAGGGGTTCCGGAAGAAAGTCGTCCTCGAGCTGGGAGGCAACGCCGGCCTCATCGTGGATCGCTCGGCGGACCTCGAGCTCGCGGTTTCTCGGTCGGCCGCCGGCGGGTTCGGCTACTCCGGGCAGAGCTGCATCTCCGTGCAGAGGATCTTCGTCCACCAGGACGTGTTCCAGACGTTCCGCGATCGTCTCGTGGCCCAGGCAGAACGCCTTCCGATCGGAGACCCCCTCGACGAGAGGACCATGCTGGGCCCCGTGATCTCCGAGGCGGACGCGGAGAGGATCGAGGCGTGGGTCCAGGAGGCGGCCCGCGAGGGAGCGCGCGTTCTCACGGGAGGGACCCGCGAGGGAACGCTCGTTCGGCCCACGGTTCTCACGGAAACGACCCCCGAGATGAAGGTCTCGGCCCTCGAGGTGTTCGCGCCGGTCGTATCCGTCGAGCCGTTCGCAAGGATCGAGGAAGCCATTGCCGCCGTGGACCGCTCCGACTACGGCCTGCAGGCCGGGATCTTCACGTGCGACCTCGCCTCCGCCCTGGCAGCGTACGAGCGGATCGAGGTGGGCGCTCTCATCGTCAACGACGTCCCAACGTACCGGGTTGACTCCATGCCCTACGGCGGCGTCAAGAGCTCGGGGGTGGGGCGTGAGGGTCCCCGGTACGCCATCCTGGACTACACGGATCTGCGCCTCCTGGTGCTGGGGGGACCCTCTATCGAAGAAGCCCGCCGATCCAACCGAGGACGGGGTTGAGAATCCTCGGGAACATCCACCAGGCGACGAAAAGCCCCGCGAGGGAGCCGAACGGCGTGGCGGTCATCTGCTCCAGGAGGCGACGCGCGGGGGAGAAGAAGCCTGCCAGGACCGACGCGCCGTCCATCGGGGGAAGCGGGATCAAGTTGAAGAGGAAGAGGGCGACGTTCAGAAAGAGGAGGACGGTCAGGAAGAACCCCAGTCCGCCCACGGTCGCGAGCCCCGCCTTGAGGCCCGAGAACGCGACGACCGCAAGGACCAGGTTCGCCAGCGGGCCCGCGAGCGCCATGACGGCGGCGCGAGCGGGGTGGCGCCGGCCCCAGTCGGGATCGTACGGCGCGCTCGCCCATCCCATCACGTAGCCGAGCTGGAAGTACGTGAGGAGGGGCACGACGATGGTCCCGATCGGCTCCCTGCGCATGTGCGGCAGCGGGTTGAGCGTCACCTGTCCCGCGCGGTACGCCGTGTCGTCGCCTCCCCTGAGCGCGACGAACGCGTGGGCCGCCTCGTGACAGGTCAGGGAGAGAAGGAAGACGACGTACCAGACCGCGAACAAGAGCACGCCCGAGAGGGAATCCACGGGCGCCAGAGTAGCATGTCGCTTCGTGGTTGACGCGCCCCCGGGAACGGCGCTAGCTTCGAGCACAGGAAGCCAAAATGGCAGGAAACGGACACATGGGAGCGATCCTGCGCGGTGCGTTCTTCGCGCTCGTGGCGGGGACGGCGCTCAACGCGGCCTACCTGGCCGCGTGGGATTCCCCGACGATCTTCTACCACGTGAACGTGCTCGCGCACGTCGCGCTCGGTCTCCTCCTGATCGGCGCGCTGGTCTTCGGGATGATCCGCTCCGGCATCGCGCAGGTCCGGCGTGGCCCGGTCGCCAGGCTCGCGTACGGCGCCGCGGCGATCGTCATGTCCGGAACGGGCCTCTGGCTCGTGAAGGTCGGGACGGGGAGCCAGCACCGCACGCTTCTGGTCGCTCACGGGCTCGCGGCGCTGTCGTTCCTCGCGCTGCTGCTCGTGCCCCTCGCATCGCGGGCGCGCGGAGCCACGAGCCGCCGGCTGGCTCTCGCGCTCCTCGCGATCTCGGTCCTCCTCCCCGCGGGGGTCCGCGCGCTTGCCCGCCTCCGCCCCGCGCATGTCGTGAAGATCACGAATCCGGAGCTCCCGCCCGCAACCCCGTACGACGAGGGCGCCGGGAAGGGCGGCCCGTTCTTCCCCTCGTCCAATCGCACGCGTCCCGAGGGCCTGATCCCCGCGGATTTCTTCCTGGAGTCCCAAAAGTGCGGAAACAAGGGGTGCCATCCGGATATCACCGCCCAGTGGGAGTCTTCCGCGCACCATTTCTCGTCGTTCAACAACCAGTGGTACCGGAAGTCGGTGGAGTACATGCAGGATGTCGTCGGTACGGAGCCGTCCAAGTGGTGCGGAGGCTGCCACGACATGGCGATTCTCCTCACGGGACGGATGGACACCCCGATCCGCGAGCAGATCCAGACCCCCGAGGCTCAGGCCGGGATCGGCTGCCTCGTGTGCCATTCGATCGTCCACGTTCCCGACACCATGGGACAGGGGAGCTTCGTTCTCGAGTATCCCGCCATGCACAGGCTCGCCGCCAGCGGAAGCCCGGTCCTGGAGTTCCTCCACGACCGCATGGTCCTCCTGGACCCGGGTCCCCACAAGGCGACCCTGCTCAAGCCGTTCCACCGGGAATCCACGCCGGAATTCTGCTCCGCGTGCCACAAGGTCCACCTCGACGAGCCCGTGAATCACTACCGGTGGTTTCGCGGCTTCAACGACTACGACGCCTGGCAGCAGAGCGGCGTCTCGCACCAGAGCGCCCGCGCGTTCTACTACCCTCCGGAGCCGAAGAAGTGCGGCACCTGTCACATGCCTCTCGTACCCTCGGAGGACAAGGGAAACCAGGGGGGCCTCGTGCACTCGCACCGCTTCCCCGCGGCGAACACGGCCCTTCCGTTCGCCAACCAGGATCCGGTCCAGCTCCGGACCGTGAAGGAGTTCCTCCAGAGCGGGTTCCTCACCGTGGACATCTTCGCGGTCTCCGAGGAGCCCGCCGTCCAGAAGACGGGGACCGCTTCCCTGGAGCCGGAGGCGTCGCTCGCCGCGGAGCCCTCCGCGGCGCGGACCATGTTCCCGGACGAGGGCGGATGGTTGGGAGCTCCGGGAGCCGCACCCGCTCCGCCGCGAGAGGTCCTCGCGCCGCTTGAGCGGGCGGAGGCGGCGGTCCGCGCCGGATCCACCGTGCGCGTCGACGTCGTCGCGCGAACCCGCAACATCGGCCACTTCTTCCCCGGCGGCACGGTGGACGCGTTCGACGTCTGGCTCGAGCTCAAGGCCGAAGACTCCCGAGGCGGCATCCTGTTCTGGAGCGGATGGGTCGCGGAGGATGGGCGCGGTCCGGTGGACCCCGGGGCCCATTTCTACCGCTCCGTTCTCGTGGACGAGCACGGGAACCGGATCAACAAGCGAAACGCCTGGGCCGCTCGCGCCGTGGCCTACGCGCGTCTGATCCCTCCCGGCGCGGCGGACACGGCGCACTTTCTCCTGCGCCTCCCCCCCGATGTGAGCTCTCCCGTCCGGCTCACCGCGCGAATGAACCACCGGAAATTCAGCTGGTGGAACACCCAGTGGGCCTTTGCGGGCGTGCGGGATCCGTCCGACACCACGTTTTCCCTGGCGCCCGGTCACGACGACGGCCGCTGGGTGTTCTCGGGAGACACGTCGAGCGTGAGCGGGAAGATCAAGGGGATCCCCGACCTCCCGACGATCGTCGTCGCGGAGGACACGAAGATGCTCCGCGTGGGCGACCGGCCCGCCGTCCCCGCGTCCGATCCCGCGGACCGCGAGCGCTGGAACGACTACGGGATCGGGCTCCTGCTGCAGCGAGACTTCAAGGGCGCGGCTTCCGCGTTCGAGCGCGTCACCGAGATCGATCCCAGCTACGCCGATGGCTGGGTGAACCGGGCGCGCGCCGCGATCGACGAGGGGAACCCGCCGCTCGCCCTGGAGAACCTGGACCGCGCCCTCGCCCTTTCGCCGGATCTCGCCAAGGCTCACTACTTCCGCGGCGTGTCTCTCCGCGCCCTGGGGCGCCACGACGAGGCGCTGGCGGAGCTCGAGCTGGCTGCGAAGCAGTTCCCTCGCGACCGCGTGGTGCAGAACGCCATCGGTCGCGTCCTCTTCCTCGAGCGCAGGTTCGAGGAGGCCGTGGGGACCTTCCGCAGGACGCTGGCGATCGATCCCGAGGACCTCATGGCCCACTACAACCTCATGCTCTGCTACCGTGGGCTCTCAGACCCCGAGCGGGCAGCGACCCACGAGCGGCTGTACGAGAGGTTCAAGGCGGACGAGAGCGCCCAGGCCTTCACGGGCGATTTCCGCCGGCTCCATCCCGAGGACAACCGCGAGCGGCAGCTCATCCACGTCCACGAGTCCACGTGGGTCGGGCCGTGAGGCGGGGCGGCGCGGCAGCCGCCCTTGCCGCTCTCACTCTCGCCGGCTCCTGCCGGACGGCTCCCGAGCCGACCCGGGCTCCGGACGAGCCGGCGCCGGCCCCGGCGCGCTTCGAGGAAGCTGCGGCGGAGGCGGGGATCTCGTTTCGTCACACGACGGGCGCCTTCGGCGAGAAGTGGCTTCCGGAGACCATGGGGTCCGGGTGCGCCTGGCTCGACTACGACGCCGACGGCAGGCAGGACCTGTTCTTCGCGAACGGCGCCAACTGGCCCGGACGTCCCGCGAGCGAGCCCTCCTCCCAGGCGCTCTACCGCAACCTCGGGGGCGGGAGGTTCGAGGACGTGACCCGAAGCACGGGGCTCGCCGTCGAGGCGTACGGGATGGGGGTGGCGATCGGAGACTACGACAACGACGGATTCCCCGACCTGTTCCTCAACTCCCTCGGCCCCGATCACCTCTTTCGAAACCGCGGAGACGGATCGTTCGAGGACGTGACCTCGCGTGCCGGGGTCTCCGACTCGAGCTTCGGATCGAGCGCGGCGTTCGTCGACTTCGATCGCGACGGCCTGCTCGACCTCTTCGTCGGCAACTACGTGGAGTGGACTCCGAAGACCGACCTGTTCTGCACGCTGGACGGCGTGAACAAGTCCTACTGCACGCCGGAGTCGTACGTCGGCGCCTCCAATCGGCTCTTCCGAAACCGCGGCGACGGCGCGTTCGAGGACGTCACCGACCGCGCCGGAGTGCGGAACCCCGGCGGCAAGTCCCTCGGGGTCGTGATCCTCGACGAGAACGACGATGGCTGGCTCGACCTGGCGATCGCCACCGACACCCAGCCGAACCTCCTGTACCGGAACCAGCGAGACGGCACGTTCCGCGAGGTCGGGCGGCACGTGGGGATCGCCTTCTCGGAGGGTGGAGTTGCCCGGGCCGGAATGGGGATCGACGCCGCGGACTATGACGGGTCGGGGCGCGAGTCGATCGTCATCACGAACTTCGCCAACGAGATGATCGGCCTCTACCACGCCGAGGCACCCGATCTGTACGTGGACGACGCCGCGAGGGCGGGGATCGGGGCCCCGAGCCTCAAGACTCTGGGATTCGGAGTCTTCTTCTTCGATTTCGATCTGGACGGCTGGCTCGACCTGTTCGTCGCCAACGGTCATGTGGAGCCGGACGTCCAGGCCGTGCAGAGGGCCGTCACCTACGCCGAGCCGCCGCACCTCTTCCGCAACCGGGGGGAGGGGAAGTTCGAGCCCGTCGACTCCGGCGAGGCGCTGGGACGACCCATGGTCGCGCGGGGCGCGGCGTTCGCCGACTACGACGACGACGGCGACCTGGACATCGCGGTGTCGACGAGCGGGGGCCCCGCGCGGCTCTTCAGGAACGGCGGCGCCTCCTCGAACGACTGGCTCCGGGTCGCGCTCGTCGGCACCCGGAGTCCGCGGGACGCCTACGGCGCGAGGCTCACGCTCGAGGCGGGTGCGCGCCGATGGGTCCGGACTCTGAGGTCGTCCTCGTCCTACCTGTCCCAGAGCGAGAAAGTGGTAACCTTCGGCCTCGCCCGGGGCGCAAGGCCCGAGCGGCTGACGATCCGCTGGCCGTCGGGGTTGACCGAGGAGGTGCGGAATCTGCCCGTCAGGCGGGTCATCACGATCACGGAAGGGAAGGGAATCACGTCGGACGGACGACCGTAGCGCGCGCTTCCGCACGACGCTGCTCCCTCTCACCTTCTCCGTGCTGGGCTGTTTCGGCTCCTGCGCCCGCGCTCCCGATCGCATCCCCGAGGAGGTGCTCCGGCACAACGCGCTCGGGGCCGCCTTCCTTTCTCAGAGCGAGTGGGCGAAGGCGGAGGCCGAGTTCCGTGCCGCTCTCGCCGTGCGCCGGGACGATCCGGTCCTGCTGGTGAACCTCGCCCTCTCCCTTCTCCAGCAGCAGAAGAGGGAAGAGGCCGAGGCGCTCCTCGAGAAAGCGGTCGCCGGCGACCCCGGATCCAGCCACGCTCGCTACAACCTCGGGCTCATCGAGCGGGACAGGGGCGAGTTCGCGCGGGCGGCGGAGCGGTTCCGGGCCGTGGCCGCGGCGGACCCGCGCGATTCGACGACCCAGGTCCAGCTGGGCTCCGTGCTGACGCGTCTCGATCGCCCGGACGAGGCCGAGAAGGCGTTCCGGGCCGCTCTCGCTCTGAACCCCGAGCACGTGTCCGCCCTCTACGGGCTCGGCAGGGTTCTGATCCAGACGGGAAGAGCCGAAGAAGGCGCGGGGTGGATCGACCGGTCCCAGAAGATCCGCGCCCGGTCGGGGATCGACGAGGCCATGGGCCCGCAGTACGGCGAGCAGGGCCCGTACGCCGTGGCCGCCGACTACCCCGCCGGCGGGCTCGAGGCTCCGGACCCGATCGCCGTCGTGTTCCAGCAGGTGGCGGATCCCTTCTTCGAGGGCGGCGTCGCCTCCCCGTGGGCGCTCTTGCGCCTTTCCACCGACGCGCGCCCGGTCGTGCTCGTGGCGCGCCCTTCGGGCGTCGAGGCGCTGGAGATCGGGAGACCCCCCAGAGAGGTGGCTTCGACCCCTCCCTGGATTCGATCGCTCGCGACGGGCGACGTGGACGGGAACGGCCATGTCGAGGTGCTCGCGGCCGGGGTGAAGGGTGGGGCTGCCGGGACAGTCCTCGAGGTCCTGCGGCTCGATCGCGATGGCTCCGGAGGGCTCTCCCTCTCGCCCCGGGCTGTCGTCGGCGGTCACCTCGTGGAGATTCCGGGCCCGCCTTCCGCCCTTGCGCAGGCCCTCGTGGACGCCGACCACGACGGAGACCTGGACCTGTTCGTCTGCTGGAGCGGGCTCGCGGCCCCTTTCCCGGCGGCGAAGGAGCCGCCCTCCCGCTGCCGGCTCGCGACGAACGACGGCTCCGGATTCTTCACGATCGGACCGGGAAGCCTGGGCCTCGTCCTCGGAGGCGACACGGCCGGCCCGATCGCCCTGACGTTCTCCGACGTCGACAACGATCGAGACATCGACCTTCTGGCCGCGGACCCGGACGGCGTCCACCTCTTCGCGAACCAGAGGGACGGGACGTTCCGCGACGCGTCGACGACGTTCGGGCTGGGATCGAGGACGGGCGGGATCGGGGCGATCGCGGTCGCGGACCTCGACAAGGACGGCTTCATGGATCTGGTCCTCTCCAGCGCGGCGGGGACATCGATCGCCTGGAACCGTCGTGGGGTCTTCGAGGCGCCGACGCTTCTCGAGGGCGTGGCCTCTCGCGAGGGTGTGGTGGTGCTCGACTACGACAACGACGGCTTCCTCGACATCGCGTGCGCCGGGGCGCGCTCTCTCGCCCTGCTTCGCGGAACCGGGCTCGGCCGCTTCGCTCGCGCGAAAGAAAGCGTCCCTGGTGCCGTGCTGAGCCCGCTCGCTGCCTTCGATGCCGACGCGGACGGCGATCTGGACCTCGCGGTCCGGGAGGGAAGTGGAGCGGTGGCCCTCCTGCGCAACGACGGCGGAAACGCCGGCCGCTCGATCACGCTCCACCCCGAAGGCGTGCGCGACAACCGCTCCGGGATCGGCGCCAAGGTCGAGATCCTCGCGGGAGCGCTGCGTCAGAAATTCGAGGTGACCTCTCCCTTTCCGATTCACGCGGGGCTCGGGTCCCGCGGGCGCGCCGACGCGGTCCGGATCGTCTGGCCGCAGGGAGTTCTCCAGGACGAGATCGACGTTCCCCCGGGCTCGACCACGATCGCGCAGCTCGACCGCAAGGGGACCTCCTGTCCCCTGCTCTACGCCTGGCGCGACGGGCGCTGGCGCTTCGTGACCGACTTTCTCGGCGGATGCGCCATCGGGTACCGGCACGCGCCCGGCGCGCTCAACCTGCCGGACACGGACGAGCACGTGAGGATCGACGGCGGGATCGAGGCCGACGGAGCCGACCTTCGGCTGAGGATCAACAACCAGCTCGAGGAGGTGATCTGGCTCGACCAGGCGGAGCTCGTCCTCGTGGACCATCCCGCCGGTACGGAGGTGTACCCCGACGAGCAGCTGATGCCCGGCCCCCCCTGGCCCGGCTTCCGCCTCTTCGCCTCGGACAGCCTCTGCGCCGTGAGAGCAGCACAGGAAGTCGCGAGCGGGCGCGACGTCACCCCGATCCTCGGCGAGCGGGATCGGCGTACGGTCGGCGGGTTCGCCTTCCTTCCTTACAAGGGGTACGCCGAGCCCCACAGCCTGGAGCTTGACCTCGGAGCGATTCGCGCCGGAGAGAGAACGATCCTGCTCCTCGACGGCTGGATCGACTACGCCGACTCCTCCGCGAACATCGCGGCCTCCCAGGCCGGCGTCTCCCTGACCCCACCGCGCCTCCTCGTCCCAGGCCGCGCCGGAGCCTGGCGCGAGGTACCCCGGCGGATGGGCTTCCCCGCCGGCCTCCCCAAGACGATGACCGTGGACCTCACGGGGTTCGTCTCTCCCACCGACCCGAGGATCAGGATCGAGACCAACATGAGGATCCACTGGGACCGGGCGCGGGTCCTCCTGGGAGGCGAGGAGACCCCCCTGAAGCTCACGCGCCTGAAGCCGCGGCGCGCGGAGCTTCGCTTCGGCGGCTACCCGGCCGAGGCGAGCCCCGACGGGCGGCCCCCGTTTGGCTACGACCCGGACCGCGTGAATCGCTCGAGCCCTTTCAAGGTTCACGCCGGCGCGTACACCGCGTTCGGAGACGTGACCGGCCTCCTGGCCTCGACCGACGACCGCTTCGTCACGACGCGCGGCGGTGACGAGATCGAGCTGTGGTTCGATTCATCGACTCTGCCTCCGCCGGGCTGGACCCGCACCTACCTCCTCTACGCCGACGGCTTCGGGAAAGACATGGATCCCAATTCGGCGGCGAACGCGGAGGTCTCTCCGATCCCGTTCCACGGGATGCCTGTCTACCCGTACGGCTCCGAGGTGAGCCCACCTGTGGTCCAGGCCTCGGACGGCGACGCCGTCCGCATCGTTCCTTTCGCCGCCGACGGCCTGACGGGAGCGCGACCGCTGGCGCTCTCGCTCGAAGACCGCTGACCCTGCACGGTGGCGATCCAAGGGGGCGCTTTGGGGCGGACCTTGGTCAGCACGACACGAACAGGTTCAAGACGCGAATCCTGGGATCGAGCGCGCGTGCAATCGACAGCAGAACATCGCCGTACACGGCACGGGGCCCGAGGATTCCGGGGCCGATCCCCAGGCGCGCGAGGGTCTTCCCCAATGCTCGACGGCTCTCGGCGTCGAGGCGTGCGGCGAGCGGGAGGTCCGGCAACGCGATGAACTCCGGGTGGAGCGTCAGCGGCTCGTGATCGCGTGAGGCGACAAGGACGAGCGCCCACGTGTCGGTGGGCCTCCCCGCCCTCGGATCGGCGGGAGTGATGGCCGCAAAACCCCTGCCGAGGGCGTGGCCCGGCGTCGGGAAGTCGGCGATCGACGGCCGGAAGGGATCCCCTTCCGTGCCTGTGCCGGTCATCGGGCTGAGGTAATACCGCCCGGTACAGGGCCGTGGGTCCTCCGTGGCTCCTGGTTCCGCGGCGGCGGCCACCGCCAGAAGCGGGTGGATCTGGATCGGGTTGAAGACGATCTTGCAGTTCTCGCAAGCATCTCCGATGCCGTCGCCGTCATGGTCCGTCTGGCCCGGGTTCGGCACCTCCGGGCAATTGTCCGCCGGCGAGCAAACGCCGTCATCGTCCGGGTCGGTCGTCGGCCCGCCCTCGCACTGCCCGTCCGCGCAGGCGTCGCCCGAGCTACACGCGTCCCCGTCGTCGCACGGGGTCCCATCCGGCCTCGCTGGATTCGAGCACAAGCCGCTCGACGGATCGCATGTCCCGGCGTCGTGACACTGGTCGCCCACGATGCACTCGTTGTCCGTGCACAGATCGAGATTCTGGGAGACATGGGCCGTCTCGAACCCGCTGTCGAAGACGAGCGAGATGGCCAGGGAGACGATCGTATCCGGGGCATGGGAAACCATGAAGGTCGCGTCCTGACCCAGCGGAGCTGGACCCGAGGCAAAATTCCACCCACTACTCCTCGAGCGATCCAAGGCGGGACCGCTCGCCCGCGGCCGCACCTGGGAATAGACCTTGTACCCCGTGACCAGATCCGTCGTGGTCCCGCAGCTGCCGTCGGTGCGAAGGGCGCTCGATACAGCGGCCGGTGACGGGCCAGCGACCGTGAACCGGATTGCAGACGCCCCACTGGGAGACGATTCGGTGACGGACGGCCTGGGAATCGACACCAGGCTGACGTTGGTTCCGTTGAAGGAGAAATCGTAGTTGTAGAGCCAGTCCCGAGTCACGCACAGGAGCGCGAAGTACCCCTTCGCATCCGTGCCCGGCGCGTCGGCGTCGGCAATCCCGATCGCGGTACGCATCGGATTCGGTGTGTTGTCGATGCAGCCATCCACACCAAAGTTTGACCAGGCTCCCGCAAGGTAGGGGCGGCCCTGGAAAAAGTGCACCCAGTCGAAGTAATACGGCCCCACGTTCCCGGTTGCCAGAACCGACCCGTTGTCGTCCCCCAGACCGATCTCGGGGTCACCGCTTCCGAGGGCCCAGAAGCTCCCTCGAACGGATGCGACACCGCTGACGCCGGGGCTGAGCAGGTAGCTGCAGCTATTTCCGCATCCGAGGATGAGCCGTGCGTTTCCGCAAAAGGCGTTGGTCGGTGCCAAGCGCGCCGACACCGCCAGGCAGAACGCGAAACCGATTGCCGATCGTGCAGCGCCTTTCATGATGGACCTCCTGGAACTTCTCGGAACATACGCCATCCGGACCGGGTGTCAATGGTGGTTGGTGGACCGAAATGGCCCTTTTCCCCCGGCCACGGTGGGCATGCGCCCGCAAGATCAGGCCGCCTTGTCTCTTTTCGCCGGGACCACATCGCGCAGCGCCGCCAGAAACACCCCCGTCTCCTCGCGCGTGCCGATCGACACCCGCATCCAGTGGGGAAGCGCGGCGAATCGGCGACCCACGAAGACCTGCCGGGCACGGAGCGCGTCGATGACATCCCGGACGTCCTGGCCGAGGTCGATCATCACGAGTTGGCCTCGGAGGGGATGGTGCGCCGGCCGTCCTTCTGGAGCTCGCCGATGAGCCAGCGCCGCGTATCGTTCATCAGACGCCGCTGCCCCGGAACATGGGCGTCGTCGTCGAGACTGGCCAGCGCCGCCTCCAGGACCGCCGCGTTGGCGTTCCAGGTCTTGTGCGGCTGCATCGCATCGATCCTGTCCTTGGGCGGGTTCTCGTTGGAGTCGAGACGCACGGGTCCGGGCGCGGAGGGTGCGCCGGCCCGGGACGGGGCGGCGGCCTCGGCCCGTCCGCGCTCAAGCAGCGACGTTCCCAGGACGGCTCCAACGGAGCCGACGAATCTCCGACGTGTCAGCGACGAGGGACTCATTGGATTCCTCCTGCGGGCCATTTGCTCGATGGCAAGTCTAGCTCCACCGGAACGCGGATCGTCGAAACGGCTTCAGAACCCCTACTCTGGAAACTCCCGATGCCACCGTCGGTCCACACTTGACTCATCGGCATGAGTCAAGTAGGATTAGAGCCATGAGTAAGCGACTTCAAGTCTTGCTCGACGAAGCTGAGTATCGCGATCTCCGGCGGCTCGCCCGGGCGGAGAAACTCACTGTGGCGGAGTGGGTTCGTCAAGCCCTGCGTGTGGCCCGGCGGCGGCAGCCGACCGGTGATGCCGACCGAAAGTTGGCGGCGATTCGAGCGGCGGTGAAGCACGAGTTTCCGACGGCGGACATCGTGCAGGTTCTCGCCGACATTGAGCGCGGATACCTGGGCGCGGACGCACGATGATCTTCGTCGACTCGAACGTCCCGATGTACTTGATCGGCGCCGCGCATCCTCACAAGGTCGAAGCCCAGCGATTGTTGGAAAGATGCGTGGTCGAGCGCCAGCGTCTCGTCACGGACGCCGAAGTCCTCCAGGAACTCCTTCATCGCTACGTTGCCATCGACCGCCGTGACGCAATACAGCCTGCCTTCGACGCGCTGCTGGGGATCGTCGACGAGGTTTTCCCGATCGACTCGGCGACCGTCGAGCGCGCCAAGGCGATCGTCCTCGAGAGGCGCAGATTGTCGGCGCGGGACGCAGTTCACATGGCCGTCATGGAGCGGCAGCAGGTCGCGAGAATCCTCACCTTTGACACCGGGTTCGACGGTGTCCCAGGCATCGAGCGCCTCACGGCGTGAGCGATCGCACAGCCGGGCCCCCGTCATCACTCTGGCCCCCCGTGATCCAAGCGTCGGATGGCGACGCCGTCCGCATCGTCCCTTCCAGCGCGGACGGAATGCCGGGCGCGCGGCCGCTGGCTCTGGTAGGCGGGGACCGCTGAGACCGATGACTCGGGATCCAGTCACGCGGTAGGCTCAGGTCCCTCGGTCAAGGACAGACGGTAGCCCGCCTTTCGATCCCGCTGGTCTCGAACCCGTATGTCCCCATCCCGCAGAGGTTCCGGCCCCGGACCAGGTACCAGAACCCTCCTTCCGCGGCCGGGGAAGCCGGGTCCGACGCCGTGGCGTCGAGGATCCCCGGCGCGAGGCAGATCTCCGCGGGTCCTCCCCCGACGGGCAGTTCCTCGAGCGTTCCGCGCACCACATCGTGGACGGTGTCAACGCCGGAAATCGGTGCTGCCGACTTCCAGCCCAGCGTCAGCTTGTCCTGTCCCAGTCTCAGCTCCGTCACCTCGCCGGGAACCGCGAACGCCCTCGGGTCCTCCGGCGCGCAGTCACACTCGTCGCCCCGGGCGTCCCCATCCAAGTTGCCGGGCAGGAGAGCGCTGTTGTCGCCGGTATCGACCGTCACGGTCGGTGAGGCGGTTCCGAGAGTCTGGGTCACGCGGATATCGTCGATGTACCAGCCGTCGTCGCAGGCCTGTGGAACGCTCCACCCGGAGCATCCTCCCCACGTCCCGCAGCTGCCGACCTTGATCGAGGTGAACAGGTACCGGATCTTGATCGACCGGCCGCGAAAGCGGATCAGATCGAACCTTGATTCCACCCAGGTCCCGATGCCCAGGCTTCCTGGAAGCCCCGGCCCGTCGCTGGCGTCGCCGACGTTCGCCAGGTCGAATGGCTCGTCGGTGTCGCCGAGGTCGGAGAAGACGAACTCGGGATAGCAGGTCGAGGAGGGTCCAAAACGGCGATCGGGATCGGTCGGGTCGAAGTAGCTGTCCTCGTTGTTCCCATCGTCGATCGGGTCGAACATGCAGGTTGAGAAACGATCCGTTCCCTGTTCGTCGTACAGGTTCTCGTACGGGTAGATCTTCTCCCACAGAGCGGAGCCGGAGAGCTGCGCGTGCACCACCGCCCGGTCCCATCCGGACCTCACGCAGCGTCCGTCGAGCAGGGAGACCTGCTGCTTGAACGACAGCTCCGGGCTCGCCGATACGCAAGAGCTCGCCGGGTTCGTGCAGTCCGCGGCCGAGTTGCACGACCGGGTCAGGCCAGCTTGGAGCGCCGAGCACACCCGGGCCGCCAGGTTCACGTTCGTCTTGGTCCGCATCCCGTCCATCTGGCTCAACCCCGTCGCGTCGGCCCCCGGGTTGCCGGGCGTGTGCTTGCCGTAGTGGAGCGATCGCATCCCCTCGAAGGCGCGGCCGCCATCTGGCGCACTCGTGGTATGGACGTGCCAGTCGTTCACCGGGACCTGTCCGGCCGCGAAGCCCAGATAGCACTCCGTGTCCCCGTACGAGTTGGAGTTGACGAAGTCCGGGTCGTTGTACTGGCACCGGTAGCCGTCGGACGCCGAGTTGCTGGCCAGGTTGGAATCCAGGTTCTGGAACGTGAAGATCCCGAACCCGACCTCGAACCCCTCGCCGAAGGTCGTGGTCGGCACCGACGACTGGACGGAGTCCAAATCCAGATCGAGGGCAATCGTCTGGGGGCGGGTTTGGACGCCGAGCTGGTCCGCGGAGATGGCCACGGTGACCTCGGCGTCGTAGTCGTCGATGGTCGTGCGTCGGCAGTCGCTGTCGCTCAGGCATCCTCCACTCACGGCTACGAAGTTGGAGCACGTCCCGCCCGATCCCGGGTTGTTGCACACGACCTGGGGGTCCCCGCGGTCTGCGCGCGGGTGCACGTGCAGGCGAAACGATGCCGCCTCGTCCACATCCGTGCCGGCCGGCAGATCCCCGACCGCCACGACCGGCTCGAGGATGCAGTCGATCTTGGGATCCTCGGTCGAGATGCGGATGACGACGTTGGCCAGGTCAAGCGCCCACTTGTTCGAGACTCCGATCAGAAGCTCGAAGGTCTCGTTGGTGTCGGGGTAGCCGTCCTGGTCGCCGTTGAGGTCGAGAACGTGGAACGATTTCACCACGACTCCGGGGCAGTTCTTTCCGGGATCGTCCACCCAATACGTCGACACCGGATGGATGTCGGAGTTCGTCAAAACGGTGAAGGTAACGGACTCGCCAGGCGAAACGCAGTCGCATGCCCATCCGATGTACACCTCGTCCTCGTTGCGAGCCGTGTCATGATAAACGCCGGCGAACAACGGGGGGGGGCAGAGTGGCGGGCTGTCGATCACGACCAGGTCGTGGAGGTCGGTCGCGTCGAAACGGACGTAGACAATCCCTGCCCGGTAGGCAGCGTTGTTCGTCGCGGTGTAGGTTACGACTGTATCCGCGCGCGCCGGCGAGCACGGGCTGAGGAATGCCAGGACCGCCAGGGCGGAGTAGCCTCGAATCGTCCTCGCCATCGGATTTCCCCTTCCGGATCCACGGCCTGTTTGTCAATCTACAATCCCGGGTCGTCTCCTTCCACCCAAGACTCTTGTGTCCGACCCGCCAAAAGGTTCCGTCCTCGCTCGAATCACCCTGGACGAGACGCGTGGTAGGCTCTAGTCCTCATGAAGCCACCCGCGCCAGCGGAGGTCGAGGCGACGAAAACCCGCTGATCGTTGAAGCCCTCCGGCACGGACGGGTGCTTCTTGACCAAGCGCGAGCGTGAAGCGCGTCGCGATCTCGAGTCCGCGGAGATCAGGCAACTTCCGGGGCATCCCGCGGACGACCCACGGTCTCGACTAGCGTGCGATCCTCGAATGCCCTCGGGCTGCCACCGGTGCCATGCGTGATGGGGTTCCGGTCGACCGGATCGCGGTCGGCTCTTGATCGCGGATCCTTGTCTTGGGGGTCGTCTACAATGGCCGAGGCCGTGGTCAAGACGGTTACCCCTCCCCTACCATGGGGTGCCGGGTCGGACAGAGAAGGGGGGCGAGACCCGGTGCGCAATCCCAGGCACGTAGACGCGATCGGGATCGGGTGCCTCGCCCTTGTCGTGCTGGCCGGCGGGCTCGCGGGATGCGATCGCAGACCGACCGGCGGAGATTCCGCACAGACCCGCGCGGGCGAGGAGAATCAGAGCGAGTCGCCCCCGGAGCCGGCCGTCCCGCCGGAGATGCTCGCGGCCCTGGAGGAGCGGGTCGCAACGAATCCGTCCGACCTGGAAGGCCACCGCCTTCTGGGGCTGGCGCTCGGCCGCGTGGGGAGGGA